>JGI994J12354_10002021_pt1 | contig 20252 bp, 17 predicted proteins | sample IntmicLarv3ML3BL_FD_12354 | JGI IMG/M metagenome (IMG submission 12354)
AGGCGCAGGACGCGCCGAATCAACTCTTCTCGTACTCGACCTGAGAAAAAAGGGCCGGATGACGCAGCTAATGGACAAAAGAACTATTGGGAGACAGCCCCTAGTCGTCGTCAGAGCCAAGATACGCCTCAATAACCTGCCTGTTGTTCTTTATCTCCGCAGGGCTGCCCCTGGCAATCATCACACCGTATTCCAGCACCACAAGGGAATGGCACACCTTCATCACAAGGTTCATGTCGTGCTCAATCAGCAGAATACTGAGGCCCCGCTTGCACAAGGCCCCGATAAGGGCTGTCAGTTCGGCGGTTTCCTGGTCGTTCATGCCGCCAGCGGGTTCGTCCAGAATGAGCAGGCGCGGTTCGGTGGCAAGGGCGCGGGCAATTTCCAGCAGCCGCTGCTTGCCATAGGGCAGGTTGTGGGCAAGGTTATTGTATTCCGCGTCAAGCCCCACAAAGGCAAGCTCGCGCATGGCCTTTTCCACAGCCCCCCGTTCTTCGGCCCTTTGGCCGGGCGTGCGGAACAGGGAGGAAAAAATGCCCGCAGAAAGGCGGCAGTGGCAGCCAGCCAGCACGTTTTCAAGAACCGTCATTTCACCGAAAAGGCGAATGGTCTGGAAGGTGCGGGCAATGCCCTTTTCCACAATCTCGTGCGGGTGGTTTCCGGTAATGGGTTCGCCCGCAAAGATAATGCTCCCCTCGTCCGGGCGGTAATTGCCGGTAATGAGGTTGAAAACCGTGGTTTTCCCGGCCCCGTTCGGGCCTATGAGGCCGACAATGGCCTTTTCCGGCACGTCAAAGGAAACGCCGCCCACAGCCACAAGGCCGCCAAACCGCTTGACCAGCCCGTCCATCACCAGAAGGCTCATGGCTTTTCCCCCCTGGCCTGTTCCGCCTCTTCCCTGCGGGCGGGAAGAACATGGCCCAGGGCCGAAGGAAATTTGCCCACAAACTGGGCGGCTGCATAGCGGATTTTTTTCACGGGCAAAAGCCCGGTAGGGCGAAAAATCATCATGGCGCACATGGCCACCCCGAAAAAGAGCAGCCGCGCACTGGCCAGTTCCCGGAACAGTTCCGGCAGACCGATGAGCAGAAAGGAGCCGAGAATAACGCCGGGAATGCTTCCCGCGCCCCCGAGAATGACAATGGCGAAGAGCAGCACAGATTCGGAAAAGTTGAAGGCTTCCGGCCCGATAGTACGCATTTTCGCGGCAAAGAGCGTGCCCACCATCCCGGCCCAAAGCCCGCCTATGGTAAAGGCGGCTATCTTGTATCGGGTAATGTTTATGCCGTTCCCGGCAGCCGCAAGATCATCGCTTTTAATACAATGCAGGGCCCGGCCAAAACGCGAATTGTTCAACAGGGAAAAAATCAGCACCGTAAGGGCGGCGAACCCCCATATCAGATAATAGAGCGCCTCCGGGGTTGACAGGCGGTAGCCGAAGAGTACGGGCCTGTCTATGCCGTACACCCCGCTGGCCCCGCCGGTAAGGCCGCCTAGGTCGTTGACAAGGGCGATGCGCACAATTTCGACAATGCCGATGGTCACCAGCAAAAGATAATCTCCGCGCAGGTGAATAACCGGCAGGGCGGTAACAAAGGCGAAAAGCCCGGCCAGAACGCCCGCAAGGGGCATGCTGTACAGAACGGGAATGCCGAACTGGGTGTTCAAAATGGCGGTTGTATACGCGCCTATGGCGAAAAAGGCCGCGTGCCCCATATTGAAGAGGCCGCAGTTGCCAAGAATGATATTGAGGGAAAGGGAGAGAGAAACATAGATGCCAATATCGTTCAGCACCCCGATTTCATAGCGGCCGCCCCCATCAAGCCCGCAATGTTTCAATACAGTGGGCAAAAGAATCATGACTAGGAAAAAGAAAATTTCCTTGTGCCCGGAAAAAAAGGAATTGCCGCCCGACGAAACAATCATATTTTTTCTGCTACCCGTTCGCCCAAAAGGCCGGTAGGCCGGAAAATGAGAATGGCAATAAGCACCATAAAGGCGATGGCGTCTTTCCAGGCAATGGAAATATAGGCCGCGCCCAAGGCTTCAATAACACCGAGCAGAATGCCGCCCACCATGGCGCCGGGAATATTGCCTATGCCGCCAAGAATGGCCGCAATAAAGGCTTTCAGGCCGTAGTTTATGCCCATGTCGTAGGAAATCTGCCCGTAATACAGCCCAACCATAACCCCGGCAGCTCCGCCAAGGGCCGGGCCGATAAGAAACACAAGGGAAATGATGGAGTTCACATCAATGCCCATGAGCTTGGCCGCATCCTGATCAATGGCCACAGCCCGAACAGCCGCGCCTGTGCGTGTCTTGTGGATAAACCAGTACAAAAGGCACATGAGCAGCAGCGATGCCCCGAAAAGCAGAAAGCGCACCAGGGGAATTTCCACCCCGAAAAGGGCCACGGAAACCTGCGGCAGCAGCCCGCTTGGAAAAACCTGCGGCCTCGCGCCGTACACAAGCATCATGGCGTTCTGGAAAAATATGGAGGCCCCCAGGGCGGAAACCACGGCCGCCAGCCTGTTAGACTGACGCAAGGGGCGGTAGGCCACCCGCTCAAGCAGGTAGCCGACCAGGGCAATAAGGCCCATAACAAGGGCCACAAGAAGCAGAACAAGGGCAAACCCGGCCAGCACGCCCGAAAGCCCGGCCGAAAGCAGCAGGGTAAAGCCAAGGTACGCGCCAAGGGTGAAGAGATCGCCGTGGGCAAAGTTGATAAGCCGCAAAACGCCGTACACCATTGTGTAGCCAAGGGCTATCAGGGCGTATATGCCCCCCACCGCCAACCCGTTGGTAAGCTGTTGCAGAAATTCTTCCATACGCTATTTTCACTTGTCAATGCTTGCTTGACGGCGAGTACAACACAGAGCCTGTGCCCCCACTCGCCTGCACGCATTTCGTGGCAAGAATGTACAAGTAAACCCTTGCAGAGAGTAAACGAACTTTGACAGTTTACACAGGCGGGCAGGCGAGAGCAGGGTTGCCAGAGCCCTTTCACCATGCAACCCCTCCAGACAACCGGCCCTTGCCCGCACAAAAACAGCCCGACTGAACCCGACCTTGCCCGGATAAAGGTCAGAGAAAGGACAGGGCAGGACAGATGCGGGGTGAACTCGAAAAAGCAGGGTATCATCTATCACAGAAAACCGGGGCTTTCCACCTGTTATAGAGCCAGGGCAATTTTTCTGCAATTGTTGCACAACTCACTGAATTAACAATATATATTCACTTTCCAGCCCTTCCGGGGCAAAAAAATGTCCGAATCTTGACGCCCTTTTCCCGGCCACCCCCTCAATAGGCACCTCATATACTTCCTGTTTCACCGATTTACAAACTGGCGCAATTTCTGCATACTTCCCGCCATGGATGTCTACGGTTTTGACCCGGTCACCTTTTTCACCTTTTTCCTCACACTCATGCGAATAAGTGTGCTGGTTTTCCTTTTGCCTTTTTTTGGCGGCGACTTTGCCCCCCCGCAGGTCAAGGCCTGTGCCTGTCTGGTGCTTACCCTTGCCGTGTGGCAGCGCATGTCTTTGCCCGGCACGGCCATGCCCGCCCATATGTTTGACATTGGCCTGCTCATTCTCGGCGAAGCCCTCATGGGCCTGACCCTTGGCCTGTGCGTACACTTCATTTTTGCCGGAATCCAGACCGGGGGGGAGGTGTTGGGCTTTCAGATGGGCTTTTCCATGGTCGCCCTCGCAGACCCCCTCACCGGAGCGCGAATAAGCGCCACCTCGCACCTTCTGTACATGGTTTCCATGATGATGTTTCTGGCCCTTGACGGTCATCTCTTTTTGCTGAGCGCCCTTGCCGATTCCTTTCGTATTGTGCCCATAGGCGGGCTTGCCTATAATGCGCCCCTTGTTTCCACGGTACTGTCCCTTTCCGCCGACATGTTCATCCTTGCCATAAAAATAGCGGCCCCGATCATGGCAGCCCTTTTTCTTGTCGAGCTGGCTCTGGCCCTTATGGGCCGCGCCGCCCCGCAAATGAACCTGCTGACCATGGGCTTTCCCCTCAAGATCGCCGTGGGCTTTTTTTTCCTTTCCATGATCTTCACCCTCATGTCCACGAAAATGGAAGACCTGATCACAGACCTGCACCCCATGTTTATCCATCTGATGCAAATGGGCAAATGATGCTGCCCTGCCTGAAATAAAGGAGAAACCATGCACGCGCGCAACCCTGCGGCGGCTGATGCGTTGAACTCGCCGCAAGGAACCCCGGAACCCGCTTCCGACATACACCCGGCCCAGGCAGACGGCAAAGGCGTCGCAGACTTTTTCAAGGCCCTTTCCCTCGGGCTACCCGTTGTTCTCGGCTACCTTCCCCTGGCCTTTGCCTTTGGCATTCTCGGCTCGCAGGCCGGGCTTTCCGTGGCTTCCGCCACCCTCATGAGCCTTCTTGTCTACGCGGGCAGCGGCCAGTATATCGCCGTGGGGCTCATCATGAGCGGGGCCTCGCCCATGAATATCGTGTTCACCACCTTTATCGTCAACCTGCGCCACCTGCTCATGTCTGCCTCGCTCAGCCCCTATCTTGGCAAATGGCCGAAAAAGGAACAGGTTGCCTTTACCCTGCAAATGACCGACGAAACCTATGCCCTGAACATGGGCCGCTTCATCTCCCTTGGCGTGAACAAACGCCACGCCTTTGCCATCAACCTTGTCAGCCACGCAGCATGGATTTCCGGCAGCGCCGCCGGGGCAGCCTTCAGCGGCGCTTTGGGCAGCCGCGTACAGCAGTTTGGCCTTGACTATGCCCTGTGCGCCATGTTTATTGCTCTTATTTTACCGCACCTGCGCATTCCCCGCAGGCTGTGCGCGGTACTGGCAGGCTTTGCCATGGCCCTTGGCTTCGGCCTTGCCGGGGCCGGACAGTGGACCGTCATGCTCGCCACCCTCGGCGCAGCCACCGTGGCCGCGGCCCTGCCCCTGCCCGCTCAGAAAGGCAGGGCCACAGCATGAGCCAGACCGAACAACTTCTGCTCATTGCCGGAATGGCCGTGGTTACCGCCATTCCCCGTGTTCTGCCCCTGGTGCTTCTTTCCTCGCGCCAGCTCGCAGCCCCGTTTCTGCGCTGGCTTGAAATGATTCCCCCGGCCGTGCTCGCGGCCCTTCTGGCCTCGGAACTTCTGCTGGTAAAGTCCGAGGCAGGGGCCTCGCTCTTTTTCAGCACGGAAAATGTGTTTTTACTGGCCGCCCTGCCCACAGCCCTTGCAGGCTGGGTAACCGGCAACTTTTTTGCCACGGTTGCCGTGGGAATGGCCTCTGTTGCCCTGCTGCGTTATTTATTCTAAAAAAAACCAAACTCTTCCATGAATGGAGGCTTCCATGCGTTCTACGTTTTTTCCTGGCCTGCCTTGCGCCTTCCTCCGCACCCTCGTCCTTCTGTTCGGCCTCTGCCTTCTGGCAGGCCAAAGCACGGCCCTGGCAGCCGAACTGGGCAAAGACGAAATCAAAAGCATTGTCCGTCAGCTTTTGCGCGATGAGCCGCACCTTATTCTGAATGCCCTGGAGGCAAACAGCGAGGCTGTCCTTGAAATAGCCCAGAAAGGCAACCGTCAGCGCAAGGAACGCCTGCTCGTACAACAATGGCAGACCGATGCCAAAGAACCGAAAAAAATAACCCTGGAAGGCCGCGATATTCGCGGCTCCGCCAAGGCCCCGGTCACCATCGTGGCCTTTTCCGACTTCACCTGCTCCTACTGCCAGCAGTCAGAGATCCTTCTGACCCTGCTTCTGGAAACACGCAAGGCCGACATCAACCTGGTGTTCAAACCCCTGCCCAAAGAAGACAACGCCCTCTCCCTCGCCGCTGCCAAATATTCCCTGGCCGCCTTCCTGCAAGATACGGACAAGGGCTGGAAATTCCACGATTCCCTCTTTGCCCGCATGGAAGAAATGGAGGCCAGGGGCGATGCCTTCATACGCGAACTGGCAAGCTCCCTCGGGCTGGATGTGAAAAAACTTCAGGCCGACGCAGCGGGCAAACGCATAGAAACCATTCTGGCCGAAGACAGGGCAGAAGCGGACAGGCTCGGCATAAGCGGCACCCCGCACTTCCTCGTGAACGACCTCGTTATCCGCGGTGCCGTGCCCAAGGAAATCTTCGAGCAGGCCATTGACATGGCCCTCGGACTGGCAAAGAAAAAGTAAGAGAATTTCTCGCAGAGGAGCAAAGAACAAAGGGGCTCTGCCCCTTTGAATCCCCGGCAAGGGCATGATGCCCTTGCCTCCCCTTTTGTCAAAGTACATAGGGGTTGCACGGGCAGGAGGTGTGCTTGCGGCGACCTCGTGTTGTCAACAGGCTTTGCCTGTTGACAGACAGCCCCCCGTGGGAGGGGAATTTTTAGTAAACAATCAAAGAACCATCAGCCTTGGCCCACCCATTCAGCCCATCCGCAAGATCAAGCAGCCGTCCGGCATAGCCGCCCTTTCGCAAGGCCCGTATGGCAAGCCTGCTCCGCACCCCGTTCTTGCACACAACCACCACAGCTTCCCCCTTCTCCCCCACCTCTGCCAGAAAGCGCCGCAAAACAGGGCTTTGCGTGTCCGCATTCCCCTGTCGCACCATCTCCGCAAGGGGAACCGAACAGGCCCCCCCTACCTGGCCCATGACATGCTCATTGGGGTTGCGTACATCAAGAAAACGGAAAACCTCGCCGCCGGCCATGCGGGAGAGCAACTCCGAGGCCGTGATCCGCTCTGCCCCGAAGCTTTCCCCGGCAGCCGGAAAGCCGCACAGGGCCGCGTAATCCGGCAGGGGCGCCGTTGGAATGCCGCCCGCTTGGCTGCCGCACACAGGGCAATGGGGGTCTTTGTCAAAAGCGAATTCACGAAAGCGCATGGCCAGGGCCTCAAATCGCAGCAGCCGCCCGTACAGGGGGGAACCCATGCCGAGCAGCACCTTGAGCAGCTCTGCGGCCTGAATGCAGCCGATGATTCCGGGCACCACCCCAAGCACCCCCGCCTCGCCGCAGCCGGGCACCATTTCCGCAGGCGGCGGTTCACGGAAAAGGCATTGGTAGCAAGGCCCACGGGTGGAATCGAACACGCTCGCCTGCCCCTCGAATTGATGAATGGAGCCATAAATATCGGGGATGCCCAAGAGGGCGCAGGCGTGGTTGATGAGATAACGGGAAGGAAAATTGTCTGTGCCGTCGGCAACCGCGTCATACCCGGCAAGGAGGGAAAGGGCATTTTCCCGGGTCAGACCTTCGGTTTCAAGGCGAACATGCACATGGGGGTTGAGGGAGGCGATGCGCTGCCGTGCCGAAAGGGCCTTGGGCATACCCACCCCCTCGGTGCCGTGCGCCACCTGGCGTTGCAGGTTGGTGACATCCACCGTATCAAAGTCGGCAATGCCGATTTCCCCGACCCCGGCAGCCGCAAGGTACATGAGCAGCGGGGAACCGAGGCCACCCGCGCCCACTATGAGTACCCGGCTTTTTTTCAGCCTTTTCTGCCCCTCTGGCCCCACCTCGGGCAAGAGAAGGTGGCGGCTGTAGCGGGCCATCTCTTCCGGGGAAAGGGGCTGCGTATCCGGTTCGCCTGCCTGGAAAACAGTATCTTTCACGGGGTTCTGTGCCAGTGGCATGGGCAGTCCTTCTTTCTCGTTTTATGCCATAACAGGACAACTCTGCCCCTGTTCCTGCCCGCTGTATTGGATCAAACACTGGGCGACAACAGATTGACAGGGTCTTGCCTCTTTTATACTATTCAGCAACAGGAGAACACTGGTATTTCCTGCCCCTGCCGGCAGGTTCCCTCGGGCCGCAAGGCTCGGACAAAAACGGCTCTTTAACGCTCCTTTCATGGGAAACACGCTCTCAAGCAAAGGGTGTCACAAGGTGGCGAAAAAACGTAAACGCTCTCGTGTTTTCAGCCTGAGCACCCCCCTCGCCGCCTTGGGGGGCGTGCTTTTTTGCGCCCTTTTTACTCACGCCTTCCTTTCCGTCCGGCACCTTGATGCCAAAAGACAGCAGCGCGCCATAACCCTTGCGGAAAATGCCGAGGCCATTTACTCCACCTGGATGCAGGGGCAGCTTGCCACAGCGGAGCTTCTGGCTTCCCGGCCGGAAATTGCCCGTGTTCTGCACAATTCCGACACGCCCGAGGCAGGCAGGCAGGTTGCCGCCCTGCTGGAACAGACCCACGAAGAAACAAAGGAACTCTTTTCCTATATTGCCGTGGTGCGGCTGTCAAAGCCTGTTCAGGATGTAGTGGGTGTTTCTTCTCTGGTCGAGGTCGCCATGGTTGCCGATTCCAATGGCAACGGCAATGCCCGCTATGATGCCGAAAACGACGTTGTCCTTCATGCCATGTTCAGAGCGGGCCAGAGAAAGCGCGGGCCTGTGCGCTATAAAAACGGCCTTCCCCACTGCTTCACCCTTGCCCTGCCCCTGCTTGATGCCAAAGGAAGCCTCGCCGGGGCGCTCAGCCTTGGCGTGCGCGTGCAATCGCTGAACCACGCCCTTGTTCAGGCCGATCTCTCCGAGGGCGCCCTGCAACTCATGACCGTTGACTCGTCGGGCAGGGTGCTCTTCTCCACCCGGAAGCGAACCTCCTTCGCCAATGACGATTTTGAAGCCCGTGCCCTGTTGCCCCATCTGGGGAGCAAGGGCGTTTCCTCCTTCACCAGCCCTGTGGACAATGTGCCCTGCGAGTTTTTCGCCAAAGCCGTGGATACAACACTTTCCGGCGCAGATTCGTGGTGGTTTGTGGTCGGGAAACCTGTTCTCACCCCCCTTGGCGCCCTTGGCGAAGCGTCCCTGCCCCTTGCCTTGAGCCTCTTCGGGCTGGTGCTGTGCCTTTTCCTTGGCTGGCCGAAAAAACGGGTTCCGGAAAAGACCCCGCCCCTGGCAAGGGGCATTGCCCACCCCCTGCTCGCAACCTCGCCCCTGATCTTCATTCTCTGCAACACCGAAACAGGCACGGTCACGGCCGTGAGCAAAAATGCCCGGCGGCTTTTCGACTGCTTTGCCAGCGAGCTTGCCGGAAAGACCCTTGACGAACTCTTTGTTTCGGGCATTCCGGAAAGGAACGGCCCGCACGAAATTTCCCTGCGCACCAGGCGCGGCAAGATACTCAATATGGCCTGCATCTGCCACTATCTGCGCTCGCCCGAGGTGCTGCTCTACATTGACGACACCCGCACAGACGCCAACCAGAAGCAGCATGTAAGCCACCTGACCGCCGAACTGGCCGCCGCCAACCTTACTGCGGGCATATTGCGGGAAGATGTGCAGCACTGCCTGCGGGAAAAGGCCGCCTTCACCTTCGGCCTGTGCACCAGCCTGAGGGAAAACATGGACAGCCTGCTCGGCCTTGTGCACCTGCTGGAAAACAGCGGGCTGAACCACAGCCAGAACGGCTACCTGAAAAAACTTTCCGAGGTGAACTTCCGGCTCTTTTCCACCCTGAACGAAACCCTGGAATTCGTCCGCTTCGAGCAGGGAGAAGTGCCGCCTGAATGCGCCCCCTTTGAACCGAGCAAGCTGCTGGTGGGCGTCTATGAATCCTTCAAGGGCAAGGCTGCCGAGGGCAACCTGCATGTGCTCATCAAATACGACAACGACATTCCCCAGCTTTTGAAGGGCGATGCCCCAAGACTGAAGCAGGTGCTGACCGAGGTGCTTGATTTTTTTGTCGTCACGGTCGAAGGCGGTGCCATACTGCTCAACTGCCGCCTTCTTGCCATGCACGAAAAAACAGCCTCCCTCGGCTTTTCGGTGTGCGGCAGGAACCTTGTTCTGGCCAGGGAAGACAGAAACACCTTTTTTGAACCCTTTACCTTTCTGGAATGCCTGCCCGCCTCGGTGGCCCCCGGCATAAATCTGGCCCTTGCCCGGTACGTCGTGTTCCATATGGGCGGGGTCATGGAAATGCGCAGTTCGCCCAAAGAAGGCACCACTGTTGACTTCATCTGCCACTTCCCCCTGGCCGACGACGCTGACGCCTCCGCAGACCTGTCCCTTGGCTCGCCCTTCATCCTGAACAGGTATTCCCTTCTGGTGGCCGAGAAAAACCACATTACCCGCAATGTGCTTATTGATACCCTCGAACACGGCGGGGCCTCGGTGGTGGCGGTCAGCAATGGCGCAGACGTGCTGAAATCACTGGAAAATTCTACATGGAACTTCGATGCCCTTCTCGTCAACCTCGAACTTCCCGACATGGAAGGCCACGCCCTTATCCGAAAAATACGGGAACAGCGTCCGGCCTCTTCCCTGCCCATCATCGCCCTGAAGGAACAGCCCCGCAGTGAACAGCGCGTGCGCGCCTTTTTGAGCGGCATGAACGACCTTGTGGAAAACCCCCTTGATTCGGCCCTGCTTTACAGCACGGTGCGCCGCTGGGTTGAGGCCAGCCGCAGTATGCGATGATCAGGGCGACCCCGTGGCTTCGGGCTGCCAGGCGGCTATGGCCGGAAGCAGGTCGGGCCGCTGCCGGGCGTAGAGGTCGGGCATCCAGCCAAAGTCCGGGGTTTCCACAAAAAGAAGCTCTTCCGTCAGGGCACAGGTTGCGCCCCGGGCAAGGGGGGTAGAGGCGCATTGGGCGAGGTACTGCCGGAACTGGGCCACCTGCTTCGGGGTCAGTCGGCTTTCATCCTGCTTCACCACCAGGGTATAGGCAAGGCGGGCCCTGCACCCCCTTTCCGTGCATTCCTTTTCCAGAACGCGAACATCGGCGGCGTCAAGCCAGCCCCAGCTTACGGCTATGCTGGCCCGCGCGCGGGCCACAAGCTCTTCTTCCGCCGCCTCTGACGGAGAAAAATGCCTGAAGGCCAGAAGGCCCACTGCCACAAGGGGCAGCCCGCACACAGCGAAAAGCAGCAGTTTCTTCACAAAGCCGCCCTTTGTCGGCCCACCCTCTTCCGACCCTGCCCCCCGAACACCCGGAGTGGGCAGGCGGCCTGCCTGAGAAGAAAAAAACGGAATCTGCATGGGAAATCCTTTCAATGGACGTGTTGTGGGCAATATACCAGCCCGTGACCTTGAAGGCAATCGCGCAGAATGGGCGAGGGGGCCTCGGCCCATTTTGGAGTTGCGCAGATCCATGCTTTTAGGTAAAGAGGGGGTTGTATCAAGGCAAGATGAAGGGCCGTTCCTGTTCCGGGAATCATGCGGCCTCCTGCGGTATTGCGGCTCTGGCCCCATGTTCCCGGCCACTGTTCGTCAGAAGCGGCAACCCTCTCTGTCCTTCTTTTCAGCTTGGCGTCCGATTCGGTTTACCGGAGCACGTCTCCACGCAGTAACATTTTCCTTTTACCAGGAGTATGCGATGTCTATCAAAAAACTTATTGCGACAGTTTCCCTGTTCATGCTGTGCGCCACCGGCTCTCTGGCAGCGGAACCCATCAAAATTGGTGTATACCTTCCCCTTACCGGTCAGAACGCCTTTGGCGGCCAGCTTGAACTTGAAGGCATAAAACTGGCTCATCAGGCTGTGCCCACCATTCTTGACCGCCCGGTTGAAATCGTTGTTGTGGACAACAAGTCCGACAAGGTTGAATCTGCCAACGCGGTAAAACGCCTCACCGCCCAGGACAAGGTTGTGGGCATTATCGGTTCCTACGGCTCCTCCCTGGCCCTTGCCGGTGGTGAAGTTGCCGAAAAGGCCAAAACCCCGGTTATCGGCACTTCCTGCACCAACCCTCTGGTGACCAAGGACAAAAGATATTACTTCCGCGCCTGCTTCATCGACCCCTATCAGGGCGCTGGCGCTGCCACCTACGCCATTGATACCCTGAAAGCCAAAAAGGCCGCCATTCTGAAAGACGTTTCCAATGACTACGCCATCGGCCTTGCCAGCTTCTTCAAAAACTCCTTTGAAGCCCTCGGCGGTCAGGTTGTTTCCAACCTGAACTACAACTCCGGCGATCAGGACTTCACTGCCCAGCTTACCCAGATCGTCAGCGAAAAACCCGATGTTCTCTTTATTCCCGCCTACTTCGCCGAAGGGGCCATCATCATGAAGCAGGCCCGTGAGCTTCAGGCCAAGTTCCGCATCATGGGCGGCGACGCCATGGACAACCCCGACACCGTGAAAATCGGCGGTGCCGCGGTTGAAGGCTTCCTGCACACCACCTTTCCCTATGACATGACCATGGCGCAAATGACCCCGGCCGCCCAGAAGTTCACCGACGACTGGAAGAAAGCCTACCCCGACAAGGACCCCAATGTTAACGCGGCCCTCGGGTACACTGCCTACATGATGTTTGTTGAAACCATCACCAAGACCGGCGGCACGGACAGGGAAAAAATCACCGACGCCATCGCTGGCCTGAAAGACCTTGAAACCCCCCTTGGCAAGCTCTCCATCAATGCAACCCATGACGCCGAACTCCCCATCGGCGTTATCGAAATCAAAAACGGTAAACGCGTTTACCTCGGCGAAGTTGCACCGAGATAACCAGACGACCTGACGGGCCTTCCGGGAACTCCGGAAGGCCCGTCAGATTCGATGAACCCTGTCGTGCGGGGGCAGTGACCCCATTCTGACCCGCAGACAGTTTTTTTTTGCAAGGCCCCGCAACACGTAACCTCGCCCGCGTCTCTCTGCGGGCCGCATACCGGGGTTGGGGAACAGGCCGCCAGGGGGCGGACAGGGCCTTGCTTCTCTCCTGTACCGCATTGACACAAGGACGGTTCGATGCTTCAACGCTGTATCATCAGTAAGGGAGGCGGTCTGCGATGAGCTTTGACATGTTCATCCAGCATTTGTTCAACGCCCTTGCCCTGGGCTCCCTCTACGGACTCATCGCCATTGGCTATACGATGGTTTACGGCATCCTGCGCCTCATCAACTTCGCCCATGGCGACATTTTCATGCTTGGGGCCTACTTTGTCTTTTTTTCAACGGTGTCGTTCATGCCCGCATGGGCCGCCGCCCTCATCCTGATGCTGGGTGTGCTTGTTTTGAGCTACACCTTTGCCAACAAGGGCAGTAAAATCCGCATAAGTTCCTGGATAGTGGCGGCCGTTCTCGGTGTCGCCGCCCTGTACTACGGCTTTATTGCTCCCCAGGACTTTACCCCCCTATGGGCCCTTGCCGTTGCCTTTGCCATTTTCGCCACCAGCGCCTGCGGCATTGCCGTTGACAGGGCCGCCTACCGTCCCCTGCGCGAAGCGCCACGAATTTCCGCCCTTATCAGCGCCATTGGCATGTCCTTCCTTATTGAAAACCTCTGTATCGTTCTTTTCACCGGCCTGCCCCGGCCCGTGCGCCAGCCGGAAATACTGGTAGAGCCCCTTGTGTTTGAACTGGGCAAGGCTGCCGACGGCGCTGTTACCGCCCTGCACGTGGTGCCCCTGGCCCTTATTGTTCCTGTTATCACCCTTGCGCTGGTTCTCGGGCTTTTGTGGATTATTTACCGCACCAAACCCGGCCTGGCCATGCGGGCCATTTCGCGCGATATTGAAACCACCCGGCTCATGGGGGTTTCCGTCAACAAGGTCATTGCCCTCACCTTCGGGCTTGGTTCCGCCCTGGCCGCGGCCGCAGGCATCATGTGGGCGCTGCGCTACCCGCAAATTCACCCGTACATGGGCATCATTCCCGGCCTGAAAGCCTTTATCGCCGCCGTGTTCGGCGGCATTGGCTCCATTCAGGGCGCAATGATCGGCGGGCTTCTGCTCGGTTTCATCGAAATCATGATCATCGCGTTTTTCCCCACCCTTTCCGGTTACCGCGATGCCTTTGCCTTTGTGCTGCTCATCATCATCCTTCTCTGGAAGCCGACCGGCCTTTTGGGTGAAAAAATGGAGGAGAAAATATGACCTCCGCGCAACGCAACGCCGTTCTGGCCATCTTTGCCATTGCCCTTGTCAGCATCGGGCTGTGGTGGTCGGAAAACAACCTGGACGAATACAAGATTCAGGTACTGAACCTCATTGCCATCAATGCCATTCTGGCGGTTTCCCTGAACCTTATTTACGGCATTACCGGAATGTTTTCCCTTGGGCATGCCGGGTTCATGGCTATTGGCGCTTATGTGTGCACCATTTTCATTCTCTCGCCCGAACAGAAAGAATCCATGTGGCTTCTTGAGCCCATCATTCCCATACTGCGCGAGGCAAGCCTGCCCTTTTTCTGGGCCGTGTTCGCAGGCGGGCTCATCGCCGCCATTGCGGGCCTGTGCATTGCCGTGCCGGTTCTGCGCCTTGGCGGCGACTACCTTGGCATAGCCACCCTGGGCTTTGCCGAAATCATCCGCGTTGTCATTACCAACGCCAGCACCCTGACCAACGGCGCCCTCGGCATCAAGGGCATACCGCAATACGCCACCCTGTGGTGGAACTACGGCTGGCTGCTCCTGACCCTCTACTTTGTGGTCATGCTGCTGAAAAGCAACGTGGGCAACGTGCTGCGGGCCATACGCGAAGACGAGATTGCCGCCAAAACCATGGGCGTGAACACCTTCCGCTACAAGGTGCTTTCCTTCTCCATCGGGGCGTTTTTCGCCGGTATAGGCGGGGCGCTCATGGCGGCCTTCATTTCAACCATCGACCCGAAAATGTTCAACTTCCTGCTCACCTTCAACGTGCTCATGATAGTGGTTGCCGGCGGGTTGGGCTCCATTTCCGGCAGTGTGATAGGCAGTGTGTTCATCACCTTCATGCTCGAATGGCTGCGGGCTGTTGAAAGCCCCTTTACCTTCCTCAATTACGATGTGCCCGGCATTCCGGGTATGCGTATGGTGGTGTTTTCCCTTCTGCTCATGTTCGTCATCCTTTTCTGGAGGCGCGGGCTTATGGGCATGAACGAAATTACCTGGGAGAGCCTCGCAAAACTTGTGGGCCGGAACAGGGGCGACACCGGGAGGGCAAACTGATGAGTGCCGCCACCCGGGAAAGACCCGCCGCCAGCAGCCCCCTTCTCGAGCTTGTGGACACCACCGTACGTTTCGGGGGTATTACCGCTGTCAACGACTTTTCCCTGAGCATACCCAAGGGCATGATTGCCGGGCTCATCGGGCCGAACGGCGCAGGGAAAACCACGGTGTTCAACATTGTAACCGGTTTCTACCAGCCCGCCTCGGGCGACATTCTCTTTGGCGGCGAATCTCTTCTTGGCATGGCCCCGCACAACATCTGCAAAAAGGGCATTGCCCGCACCTTCCAGAACATTCGTCTCTTCCAGACGGAAACCGTGCTGAAAAACGTTCTGGTGGGCGCGCATGTGCGCCAGAAAAGCCACTGGTGGATGCCCGCGGTCATGTGGCCCTCAAGCCTTGCCGAAGAAAGGGCCATTCGCAAGGAGGCCATGGAACTTCTGGAATGCCTGGAACTTGCCGCTGTGGCCGACATGACCGCAGGCTCCCTGCCCTACGGGGCCCAGCGCAGGCTTGAGATAGCCCGCGCCCTTGCCACACGACCCCGCTTTCTGCTGCTGGACGAACCCGCCGCAGGCATGAACCCCCAGGAAAGCAACACGCTCCTTGAACTGATAAAACGCATCAGGGACGATTTCGACCTCACCATCCTGCTCATCGAGCACGACATGAAGGTTGTCATGGGCGTGTGCGAGCGGATATGGGTTCTGGAATACGGCACCTGCATAGCGGACGGTGCGCCGGAACAGATCCGCAACGACAGAAGGGTTATCGAGGCGTACCTCGGCGAGGAGTTTGTGAACAATGCTCAAAATTAACGACCTGCACGTCCACTACGGCGGCATTCATGCGGTAAAAGGCATTTCTCTCGATATTCCCAAGCGCTCCATTGTCACCCTCATCGGGGCCAACGGCGCGGGCAAAAGCAGTACGGTGCGCGCTATAGCCGGTCTTGTGCGCCCCTCTGCCGGCACCATACGCTACAAAGAAAAAATGGAACTTTCCAGAACCCCGCCCGAAGATATTGTTCGCGCCGGTATTGCCCTGAGCCCCGAAGGCAGGCGCATCATGCCGCACCTCACCGTGCGCGAAAACCTGCAACTCGGCGCCTATATCCGCAACGACAAAGAAGGGATTGACAAGGACACGCAATGGGTGTTTCAACTCTTCCCGCGCCTGCGCGAACGGGAATGGCAACGGGGCGGCACCCTTTCGGGCGGGGAACAGCAAATGCTTGCCGTGGGCCGCGCCCTCATGAGCAACCCCGACCTGATCATGCTCGATGAACCCTCCCTTGGCCTTGCGCCCATTCTTGTGCGCGAAATATTCGCTATCATCAGAGAAATCAGCGCCCTGGGGAAAACCGTTCTGCTTATCGAGCAGAACGCCTTTGCGGCCCTGAACATTGCCCACTACGCCTACATTCTTGAAGTGGGCAAGGTGGTACTTGAGGGGCCGGGCAAGGAAATTTTGCAAAACCCCAAGGTGAAAGAAGCCTACCTCGGCGGGTAGCGCGGCCTTCGCAAAGTGTAGAGGAAACACAAGAGGGGGGCGTTTCACCTGTGAAATGCCCCCCTGGAATATTGTAACAACTTTTTTTACTCCCTTACGAACAGCAAAGAGGACGTATGAGCCAGTTAAAAGATATGTATCACACCCTTGTGCAGGATGCCTTTCCCGAAAACATCACCATGCAGTTCGGCAATGCCACCCTGGTGTACAAACGCCGCTCATGGAACATAGGCGGGGAACAGAAGGGCCTGCGCTACGGCGAAAACCCTGATCAGCCAGCCGCCCTGTACGAACTTGTGGAAGGCGCGCCCGAGGTGGGCGGCATCGCCTACCGTGGGGCTGGCGAGGGCCTTGTTTCCGCCCTGCGCGAAGAGCACATGCTCCAGGCAGGCAAGCACCCCGGCAAAACCAACCTGACCGATGTGGACAACGGCATCAACATTTTGCAGTACCTTGCCGCAAAGCCCGCTGCCACCATCATGAAGCACAACAACCCCTGCGGCGCGGCATGGTCTGACGCGGGCCTGTACGATGCCCTTGAAAAGGCCTACTGGTGCGACCGAATCGCCGCCTTTGGCGGGGCGGTCATTGTGAACAGACCTGTGGACAATGCCGTGGCCGAATTCATCAACTCTTCCTATTTCGAGGTCATTGCCGCGCCAGCCTATGAGGCGGAGGCCCTTGAAACCCTGAAAAAACGCAAAAACCTGCGCATTCTTCTTCTGCCCGGCCTTGCCAGCCTTGCTTCCTTTGCCGGCAAACCCTTTCTCGACATAAAATCATTGCAGGATGGCGGGCTGGTTTTCCAGCAGTCCTTTGTCAACAGCATTCGCTCCGCAGACCAGTTCCTTCCCGCTGTGGCCGAAAAAGACGGGGTCACCGTGGCGGCCCGCAAGCCCACAACCCGTGAAGCCGAAGACCTGCTCTTTGCCTGGGCCGTCGAATCGGGNGTCACCTCCAATTCGGTCATCTTCGCCAAAAACGGGGCCACTGTGGCCATCGGCACGGGCGAGCAGGACAGGGTGGGCTGCGTGAAGCTCGCCATTCACAAGGCCTATGGCAAGTATGCCGATGCCCTCTGCTTCAGGGAAACGGGCCTGCCCGAATCTGATTTGCGCATCAAGGCCGCAACCGACGCCGAAGCGGCGGCAAAGCTGGTCGACATCGAAAGGCGCACCCGCGAGGCGAGAGGCGGGCTCCTTGGTTCGGCAATGGTTTCCGACGGGTTTTTCCCCTTCAGGGACGGGGTGGACGTGGCTCTGGAACAGGGCGTTTCCGCCTTGGCCCACCCCGGCGGTTCCCTGCGGGATGTGGATTCCATTGCCGCAGTGAACGAGACCTCCCCGCAGGTGGCGATGGTGTTTACCGGGCAGCGGTCATTCAAGCATTAGACAGTGCGGTCGCGAGAAGTCTTTTGCCCTCTGCCTTCGTTGCGTCAGAACCGGCTGAAGGTCATGTATATCCCTATACACTCCCTCCAGCCGAACCTGCCGCGCCTTGGCAGAGAACAAAATCCAGTCTCGTGACAGCACTGTCAGGGGCGTGTTCACGCAAAGCTCTTTTTGTGTGAACGCGCCATAGGCAGGGGGTAACTCCAAGTAAATTCGCGTTTCAATAAAGGCAGCGTCTGTGACAAGTTCAGGCAAGATTCAGTTTCCCGGGGCAGGGTGTGTTGTTGAATTCATGCAGGGCAATGCGCCCATGCTCGCACTGGTACTGGAAGATCAGGCCGGTCGCCTGCGCCTGTATACCCAGGGCAAAAAAGAGGTCAAGCTCGCCCAGGGCCGCCTGCTTCCCTGGGCCGGGCCGCAGGCTTCCGCCACCCTTTCCCGTGCGGATGCGGACGCCCTGCTCAACCAGCACCGTCTGGCCCGCGAAGGGCTGACAGAGGAAATTGCCCTTGAAGAGCTATGGGAACTGGCCGAGGGCGAGGTGGAAAATGCCTCCGCAGCCTGGTTCGCCGGGCTGGTATGGGAAAAACCGACCATAGATCAGGAGGCGGCCATGGCCCGGGCCCTGCTTGCCGACAAGGCCCGCTTCCGCTTCAACCCCCCTGATTTTGAAATCTTTTCCTGCGAAACCGTTGAAATACGCACCCGAGAAATGGAATCCGCCCGGCTGCGCGAGGCGGTGGCCGCGCAAGGAAGCGCCTTTTTCCACTCCCTGTGGGAATACAACCGCAAAAATCAGGCGGCCTCCCCTGCCCCGCCTGCCATGGACGATGCGGAGCTTGCCGGGCTTTTGCGCGAACTGCTCATGAACCGCATTGCCGAGCCGGAATCGACCACCAGCGATTCCCTGTGGAAAATGCTGGTCAAGGGGCTGCCCCAGGAACCGCTTTTGCCGCTTCTGCTGGCCCAGGCCTGGGGAATAGTGCCCGAGCACTACAATTACCATCTGGACAGGGCCGGGTATGAGCGTGGCTCTGCCTGGGCCGGGGAATTTGCCGAAACCCGCCAGACCCTGCTGGAAGAAACCAGGGCCACGGCACAGACCCTGCCCGAAACAGACCCCGGCCTTGCCTATGTCAGTGTGGACCCGGCGACCACAGACGACAGGGATGACGCCTTTTTTGTGGAAAAACGCCCGGACGGCAGCTTTTTCGCCAGCATTGCCGTGGCCTGCCCGGCCCTGTGCTGGCCCTTTGGCTCGGCCTTTGACAAAACGGTTCTGCGCCGCGCCTCAAGCCTGTACCTGCCCGAAGGCACTGAACACATGCTGCCGCCTGACAGCGGCTTTCAGGAATTCAGCCTTGACGCGGGCCTGCCCCGCCCGGCCTTCATCATGGACATAGTTCTGGACAGCAGGGGCGAGGTGAAAGGCTTTTCCCCGCGTCTGGCCCGCCTTGTCATGCACGCCAACCTCTCCCTTGAGCAGTGCGAGGCCGCCCTTGGAGCCGTGGAAGCCCCCCCTCCCCAGGCCACCCCTGCCCCGGACACAGGGCCGCAAACCCTTGCCGTGCTGCGCTCGGCCCTTGATCTGGCCCGAAAGCTGCAAGAACAGCGAATTGCCCGTGGCGCGGTCATCATCGACAGACCCGACCCGGAGGTGGAACTGCGGGAAGAAAACGGCTGCGCAGCGGTTACCATACGCACGGCAGACCCGGCCGAATTGGCGCATTTTGTGGTTGGCGAACTCATGATTCTTGCCAACTCCGCCCTTGGCGACTGGGCTGTGGAAAGGGACATTCCCCTGCTGTTTCGCACCCAGGATCTGCCCCTGCCCAGAGAATTTGCCGGGGTGTGGACAGCCCCCCAGGATATTGCCCGCATTGTGCGCTCCCTGGCCCCGGCCCACCTTGAAATTCAACCCCGCCGCCACGCCGGGCTTGGGGTTTCCTGTTACGCAACCGCCACCTCCCCCCTGCGCCGCTATACCGACTTGCTGAATCAGGGGCAGGTTGCCGCCTTCTTGCGCACAGGCGCCCCCCGCTTCACAGCCGAAGAATTGCAGGCCATGCTTCCGCTTCTGCTGGCCCGCGTGGAGGCTGTAGCCCAGGTGCAGCGTTTCCGCCCCCGGTACTGGAAGCTTGTCTTTTTCCGCCAACAGGGCGACAAAGAATGGTGGGACGGTGTGGTTACCGAGGAAAACGACGCCTTTGTCACTGTGGCCCTGCCCTGGGCGCAGATCTTCGCACGGGGCAGACGGAAGCTCTTTGACGAGAGAACCGCCCCCGGCGCATTGGTAACTGTGCGTATCGGCAAGGTAAACCCGCTTTTTAACGAAATTTTTATTCTTGAGGCCATGGAGCGGGGCGAGCGTTTCGACGGTACAGAAGAAAACCTCTTCCCCGGAGACTAGAGCATTTTCACTTTGAAAATGCTCTGACGGACGATGGCGCGAGCCTCGTCCGCGCTAACGAGGAGTAGGCGAAATTCATTTTCGCCGCC
>JGI994J12354_10002022_pt1 | contig 20249 bp, 19 predicted proteins | sample IntmicLarv3ML3BL_FD_12354 | JGI IMG/M metagenome (IMG submission 12354)
ATGTGATCGAAAAATCCGATTCCACTCGTTCCGTCAAACCCGCCGATACCCTCAAACAGGACGTTTGCTGAAATTACCGTTTCTTTTGTTTCTCTGTTAATTAACGCTTGTCTCATTTTTTACACCACTTTTCTATATTATCAACCAATTTTTTGTTGTCTGATTCGCAAGAAGCTGTAATTCTTAATAAATTTCCTGTATACCGAATGACAATATTATTTTTTAACAAATATTTGTATATTTCCTCGGCTATTAATGATTTTATAACAATAAAATTTGTGTAAGTGTCAAATACTTTAATTTTTTCGCATTTTATATCATTTAAATCGTCAAATAACGCAATTTTCATTCTTTTTTGATTTTCAATATTTTTAATAATCCATTCTTTTTCATCCAATAAAATTTTCGCAGCCGATTGTGAAAAAGTATTTACATTATATGGAGATTTGACTTTTTTTATCATATTTATGACTTTTTTAGTTGAAATTGCGAATCCGACGCGTAATGAAGCCAAACCCATCGCTTTCGAACATGTTTTTAAAACGATTAAATTTTCGTATTTTCCGCATAAATCTAAAATACTTTCATCCCAAAAATCCATGTAAGCTTCATCAATGCAAATCATACAACTGCAATTATCCAATAATTTTATGATTTCTGCACGTTTTTTTCCTTGTCCTGTCGGGTTGCATGGATTCGAAATTATAACAAAATCGACTTTATTTATGTTTATATTGTCAATTAAGTCATTTATATTGTAATCCAGTAAATCATTCTTTTCAATATAAATTGTTTCCAGTTCAGATGTCTGCGCATAAAATTTATACATCGAAAAATCAGGTGATAATAATAAAATTTTACTGTTTTTAGGTATTAAATTTTGCATTATTATCGAAATAAGTTCATCTGAGCCATTTCCGGCACAAATATTATCAATATCAATATCCAATCCGTAAAATTTTATAAAAGATTTGCATAAATCTAACGAATATGGATCCGGATATCGGTTTAAGTTGATTTTATCAATATTTTTAGCAATTATATCTTTAATTTCGACATTTATGTCATTATAGCTTTCATTGGCATCAAATCTAATTTGATTTTCATATTTAAATGGTTCATATATCTCAATTTTGTCTGTTATTTCACCGAATTTCATTAAAAATCCCTCATTTTTTTACCGTTTTTCGTCATTTTTTAATACTTTTTCGTCATATTTTAATGCTTTTTTGACGTTCAACCGACACTTTTTGCGAACCTGATTTTGGCAAAATTTGTATGTGTTCGTAAAAACTTTTCATTTTTCGTTATTTTAATATACTTTTTATCGTTCAATCGAGGTTTTATTCGAATCTGATTTTGACAGCATTAGCATGTCCGTCTAAATTTTCCATATGAGCAATGTCAATTATATCATCTTTAGCGTCATTTAAAGCATCTTTAGTATAATAAATGTACGATGACTTTTTTACAAATGCGTCGACTGAAAGAGGTGAAAAAAATCTTGCAGTTCCTGAAGTCGGTAAAACATGATTTGGTCCCGCAAAATAGTCTCCAAGCGGTTCAGGTGTGTAATAACCGAGAAAAATTGAACCTGCGTTTTTGATTTTGTCTAAATAATCGAACGGATTTTGCATCATGATTTCCAAATGTTCGGGTGCAATAAAATTCGAAAATTCGATTGCTTTATTTATTTCATCACATAAAAAAATTGCTGCATTTTTATTTAAAGATTGTAAAATAATGTCTTTTCTGGGTAATTTTTCGAGCTGTTTTTCTAACATTTCGATTACTTTTTGTGCTTGTTTTTCGCAAAAACATATTAATGTACTTGACGCCAAAATGTCATGTTCAGCTTGCGAAATCATATCTGCTGAAATATAGGCTGCATCAGCGTGTTCATCGGCAATAATTAAAATTTCCGACGGTCCTGCAATCATGTCGATATCGACTGTTCCGAACAGCATTTTTTTCGCGGTTGCTACGTAAATATTGCCGGGACCCACGATTTTATCAACTTTCGGTAATTGATTTGTTCCGTAAGCAAGTCCTGCGATTGCTTGAGCTCCGCCGATTGAATAGACTTTTTTTATACCTGAAATATAAGCTGCCGCAAGAATATCGTCATTTACGACTCCCTGAGCGTTTGGAGGTGTAACCATAATAATATTTTCAACACCTGCCACTTTTGCCGGCAACACGTTCATCAGCACGCTTGACGGATAAGCTGCCGTTCCTCCCGGAACATATACGCCGACTTTTTCGATCGGTAATACTTTTTGTCCGAGAATTACACCTTTTTCCTTGGTCATCATGAATCCGTTTTGACGTTGTTTTTCATGAAATTGTGTAATATTTTTCGCTGCTCGTGTTAATTGATCTTTGATATTAGAACGATTGTAAGCTTCATAAATTTTTTCGGGTAAAATTTCGAAATTTTGAAGATTAACTTTATCGAATTTTTTTGTATATTCACTAATCGCCGAATCGCCGTTTTCACGGACATTTTTTATTATTTCACTGACAATTGATTCGACATTTGCGTTTATGTCATTATTATTCTGTCTTAATTTATCTAAAAATTTATATTCATCTTCGCCATTTATACGAATTATTGGTATATTTAACATATTTTCAATCCTTTTTCATCAATATTTCAGCAAACTGTTCGATTTCATTTTTACGTAATTTCATTGACGCTATATTAACAATCAATCTTGTGCTGATTGAACAGATTTCTTCGAGTATTATAAGACCGTTTTCTTTGAGAGTACTGCCCGTTTCAACGAGATCCACGATTCCGTCGCACAATCCTAAAATCGGTGCTAATTCGACCGAACCTTCGATTTTTATGACTTCAACGTCAACCATTTTTGATGCAAAATATTCTTTTGTAATTTTTTCGAATTTTGTAGCGATTTTTTTCTTTTCATAACCTTCATAAAAATTTTGCGGATAACCTGCTAATGCCATTCTGCATTTTCCGAAATCCAAATCTGCAATTTCATAAAAACTATGTCCATATTCCATGATTGTGTCTTTTCCGACAATTCCAATATCACAAACGCCATGTTCAACATAAGTTATAACATCATATGATTTTACCAGCATGATTTGATTTTTGTTATTATTTATCGGAAAAACCAATTTTCGGCCCTTATCTTTGAGTGATTCTATTTCAACCCCTTGTTTTTCGAGCCGATCGATTGTTTGAGTTTCTATTCTTCCTTTTGTTAATGCTATTTTTAATGGGTTCATTATAACTCAATCCTTTCGAAATTTTGGTCGAAAATGTAGACATTTTTGATGTTTTGATTTTTCGCTTCGTTGATTGCATCGTTTTTATTTTTGGCTGTGCTTAAAATAACAACTTTTCCTTTTTGTGTTAATTCTATCAATAAATTATATGCTTCTGAACATTTTTCGAGAGAAAAATATATTAATGCGTCAATTTCCTGGATGTTGATTTTATGTTGTTTTTGTAATACATCAAAAATTTGATCCACATCAATGCCAAATCCGATTGCATCTAAATCTTTGCCAAAATTTTCGATCAGACTGTCATATCTTCCGCCTGAAAGAATCGTTCTTCCTGAACCTTCGACATAGCCCTTGAAAATAATTCCTGTGTAATAATCGAGTTTATGTACTAAACCTAAATCAAATGTGATATATTGTTCGAGATTTAATGAAACTAAGAGATTATAAATTTCCTTTAAATATTGTAAGATTTCAATGATTTTCGGAATTTTTGATGAATTTATGTAAGCGTCCAAAACTTCGATTTTACCGAACATTTTTGGCAATTCTTTAATTTCGTCCGGAATATTTAAACTCGCAAGTGCTGCAAAATTTTTATTTTCGATGTATGTTCTCGCTTCTTCTGCGATTTGCTGTTCGATTTTATATTCATCAATTAATATGTTGAATAATTGACCGTGACCTAATTCAATATGAAATTTTCCGTCGAAAAATTCTTTTAAAGCGAAAATGGATAGCCATAAAACCTCGATATCTGCACGAATATCTTTTATTCCGATTAATTCTACACCTGTTTGCGTCGTTTCCAATTTCACATTTGACGTGTTTATGACGTTTTGCGCATAATATAATCTGAATGGGTTGGGAATATCATTGAATTTTGTCGCAACAACGCGTGCAATCGGCATTGTACAATCGGCTCTGAGTGCCAATAATCGATTTTTTTCATCGGTAAATTTGTAAATATCTTCGTAATTCACGTAATTTTTTATGTCAAAAATGTCGCAGAATTCGATTGTTGGAGTCATTATTTCCGAATAACCGTTTTGGCTGAAAATTTTTGATAATTTATCGATTATTAATCTTTTTAATTTACATTCATCGTAAATATAATCGCGTGTGCCGTCTTTTATACTTTTTAATTTATTCATGCTTTCCTCTTTTATCGTTTTAACGCTTTAATACAATAAAGCCACGATAATATTATATTCGAAAATCAATCGTTTGTCAATAAAAAAAATGCATAAAAATAATATCACTTTTTAATACATTTTTATGCAACATTATTCTATTTCAGTTTCCAAAATGTCTAATTCTGTCTTTATCACATTGAAAATGTCGTTTTCACTTATATTTTTTTTAATAATTTTACCATATTTAAAAACTATATATTCGCCGTTTACACCCGTTACTCCTAAATGTGCTTCTCCTGCTTCGCCGATTCCGTTCACTACGCAACCCATTATTGCCAGTTTTATCGGCTTTTTTATATAGGTAAATTTTTCTTCGGCTTTTTTTGCTAGTTCTATGGAATTAATGCTTGTCCTTCCGCAAGTCGGACATGAAATGACCTGTAAACCGAATTTCCGCAGGTTTAATGCAGATAACAGCGTTTTAGCCGCCGAAATTTCTTCGGTAACATCGTCTGCCAACGAAACACGGATTGTTTCTCCGATTCCGTCTAATAATAACGCCCCGATTCCGATTGATGATTTAATTAACCCCGATTTTAATGTTCCCGCCTCTGTTACGCCTAAATGTAACGGATAATCGCTTTTTTCGGCGTATAATTTATACGCTTTAATCATCATCGGTACATCCGACGATTTTATTGATACAACAATGTTGTCAAAATCATTATTTTCCAATAATTTTACGTTATTTTCAGCACTTTCACATAGTCCTTCGGCTGTCACATGTCCGTATTTTTGTAAAATTTCCTTTTCGAGTGAACCGCCGTTGATACCTACCCTAATAGGAATTTTTTTTGAATTCGCTTCGTTAGCGACTGTTTTTATGTGTTCTTTACCAATATTTCCCGGATTTATACGTATTTTATCGGCACCTGCGTATATACTCTCAATTGCCATTTTATAATCGAAATGTATATCGGCAACAATAGGTATATCCAATTTTTCGTGCAATCGGCTGAATTTTCGCACTGAGTCCATGTCGGGAACAGCACAACGTAAAATCTCGCAACCCGCTTGTTGTAATTTTAACGATTGTTCGAGTAATTCATCGAATTTATTAAACGGAATATTCGTCATCGATTGAATAGCGATCGGATGTTCGCCGCCGATATATATATCCTTGATTTTTACGATTTTTTTATTCATTTTTATCTTCCTATAAAAATAATATCTTTTATCGAAATGAATATCATGAATGCAAATAATATGACTATTCCTGCCAAATGAACAAGACCCTCATATTTTTGGTTTATCGGTTTTCCTCGGAACAATTCGATAATCATGAACACTAACCGGCCGCCGTCCAGTGCAGGAAACGGAAGTAAATTCATAACTGCTAAGTTTATGGATAACAATGCAATCAAGAACAGAATCGGCTGTAAACCGCTTTTTACTGCTTGCACGACAATGTCTGACATGCCAATCGGTCCGGACATGTATTTGATTGAAATATTTCCTGTGATTAAATCTATTAATGTGTCATAAACCAAAGTGACATAAGAAAGTGTTCGAAAAAACGTGTGTTTCATGATAACGCCGACTGTTTTTTCTTCCCGATGTACGTAAAAATCGATATCTAATATCGACAAATCTTCACTGACTTCAAAAACAGGGAATTGTACATCAAATAATTCGACAATTTCGCCGTTTCTGCGAACTGTCAAATTAGCTGTTGTTTTATTGTACATTTGTGAAAAAGCTGTTGTCATGTCGTCATATACGTTAATTCTTTTATTATTTATTTTGATTATCTCGTCTTCCGCTTGCAATCCGCTTTGAACGGACAGACTTTCGTCGGTAAAATCGGCAACAACATGAGAGGGAAGTGCTGTTGATGTCAAAACAATGACCATAGTGATAACAAAACCGATGACAAGATTGGTTATAGCTCCTGCCGAAACGACGATTATCCGTTGCCAAACCGGTTTTTTACCGATTGCACCGGGGTTTTCGCTTTCTTCGTCTTCACCTTCCATCGCACAGAATCCGCCAATCGGAAATAGACGAACAGAATACAACGTTTCTTTTCCTTGCCATTTCAGGATTTTCGGTCCCATACCCAATGCAAATTCATTGACTTTTATTTTACAAGCACGTGCCGCTAAAAAATGCCCCAGTTCATGGACAAAAATTAAAACGCTTAAAACTAAAGCCGTGCTGAAAATTTGTAAAAGAATATTTAAAAAAGTTTCCATTAATCTTCCTATTCGTTTTTTATGTGTTTAATTCGTTATTATTTTATTTAACAATTTTTGTGTGTCTAATCGTGTTTTTTTATCGGTTTCCAAAATTGTTCCGATATCGGTTATTTTTTGCAATTTTGACTGGTTTAAAATTTCTTCGGTTATATTAAAAATATCGGTAAATTTGATTTTACCGCTTAAAAATGAATCTACGCATACTTCGTTTGCAGCATTTATGACTGTCGGCATGGTTCCGCCGCTTCGAACGGATTGCCGGCATAATTCCAATAATTTAAATGTATGAATGTCAGGTTCGAAAAATGATAATTTTCCGTAATCGCACAAATTCAACGATTTTACAGGGCTTTTTCGGCGTTCTGGATAAGTCAGCGCGTATTGGATTGCCAAACGCATGTCAGGACAGCTCAATTGTGCGATTTGCGAATTGTCTGTGAATTCGACTAACGAATGAATGACGCTTTCGCGATGAATAACTACAGAAATTTGTTTTTCAGGCAAGTCAAAAAGCCGTACAGCTTCGATGATTTCAAGTCCTTTGTTCATTAGAGTTGCGCAATCGACTGTGATTTTTGGTCCCATTTTCCATGTCGGGTGAACAGACGCTTGTTCTTTGGTGACATTTTCAAGTTGTTCTGAAGTCATGCCGAAAAAAGGTCCGCCAGACGCTGTCAATATAATTTTATTTATATTTTTATTATTATCTTCAATTTTATTGTATTTATCGGCGTTTATACATTGAAAAACTGCTGAATGTTCGCTGTCGACGGGAATGAAATGTATCTTTTTTTCACGGACAGCAGGCATGATGATTTCGCCGGCTGTGACTATTGCTTCTTTGTTGGCTATTCCGATATTATTACCTGCATTTATGGCGTTCATTAACGGCAAAAACGCTGCAATCCCGACTATTGCCACGATTGTCATATCACATTTTATCGAAGCTAATGTATTAAGTCCGTCGTCGCCTGTAAAAAATTCTATGTCATTTGTTCCCGATAAACTTTTCAGATATTTTACACTGTCAAAATCTTTAACCGCTACATATTTAGGACGGTATTTTATAATTTGTTCATAAAAAAGATCGAGATTATTAAAGCACGACATTCCTAAAATTTCGTATCCTAAATTGTCGATTACGTCAAGTGTTTGCGTGCCGATAGATCCTGTTGAACCTAAAACTGTTATTTTTTTCAAAACTACTCCGATTGAATATATTTATTCGATTATACTGCAAAAAATAGGGAAAGTTTGTAAACAAATGTAAATAAACGGCGAAACGAACAGTACGCTGTCGAATCTGTCCATTATACCACCGTGTCCTGGAATTAATTTGCCGAAATCTTTTACACCGAAATTTCGTTTGATTAATGATGCGATTAAATCTCCTGCAATCGCAACAATGCTGCCTAAAAACGCGTAAACAGCGAGTGCTAAATAATTTATTGAAATGTCTGCTGTAAACATATCCACTAAATATCCGAAACAAATAGTGGTTACAATAGCTGCGCAAATAGCTCCGATTGCACCTTCGATGGTCTTTTTTGAACTGATTTCGGGCGTCAGTTTATGTCTGCCGAAGATATTACCCATAACAAATCCGCCCGTATCTGTCGCCCATGCGCATAAAAACACGAAAATTAAGTTGAAATCGCCAGATGCCATATGTTTTATATTGATGATAGTCGAAAAGAAAAACGGAATAATTATAGACATTAAAAATACGACGCTTAAATGCTCTAAACTGTAGGTTTTATGCGAAAATATCAGGGAAACGAATAAGATCATGGAAAAAACATAGATTCCTGCGACGAAAGCGTACGGTGAAATTTGTAAATTCGGCATAAACGGAATTAAAAAAGCGAACAAAAGACTAATCAACATCAAGGATTTTGATTCGAGATATTTTGTGACGACTAAAACTTCCGATAAGGCGATTACTGATAAAATAGAAACGGCTATGTTTAAAATAATCGAAATATCGGACAGAAAAAGAAGCACAGCGAAAATGGCTGCGACTATGAAAGCTGATATCAACCTTTGAGCCATTGAATATTCTCCTAAAATTTGAATTTTTACGTTGATTATTTAATTTCAACGTTGATTTTTCCGTGTCTGCGTTCTCTTTTGTTGTATTCGTTGATGATTTCGTTTAAAATTGTCGGTGTAAAATCAGGCCAATATACTTTCGGAAATGAAAGTTCGCTGTATGCACCTTGCCATAATAAAAAGTTGGACATACGCAATTCTCCCGATGTTCTGATAATCAAATCGGGATCGGGTTGTGACGATGTATATAATTCTGTTCGTAAATCGTCTTCGTTTATATTTTTATTGCCTTTTTTTATAAGATTATTAACAGCATTTAAAATTTCAGCTTTTCCGCCATAATTTATTGCTATATTCACTGTCATTTTATATGCTCTGTTTGCCGATTCCTGCATGATGTTTTGCATTTTTTCGCGTATTTTTTTATCAAAAACGCTTAAATCACCCAAAAAAACAAGACGTGAACTGCTGTCAACAGTTTTCGGGTCAGAAAAATTTTTGATAATGTTATCCACATAAGTGTTCAACATTTTCATTAATTCGTCTACTTCTTCTTTGGGTCGGTTCCAGTTTTCGGTCGAAAAAGCAAAAAATGTTATAATCGGTATTTTTATTTCATGACAGTGCTTGACGATGTTTTCCAACGCTTTGGCACCCTGATGATGTCCTTGCGTGCGTTTTAAACCTTTTTCGGTTGCCCAACGCCCGTTTCCGTCCATAATAAACGCAATGTGATCCAATTTATTCATAATTATCCAATTAAATTTCCATTATTTCTTTTTCTTTTTTTACGCAAACACCGTCAATTTCTTTGATAAATTTATCGGTCATGTCTTGAATATCTTTTTCGATTGTTTTCAAATCGTCTTCGGTAATTTCGCTTTTTTTCTTTTGATCTTTGGATTTTTCAATAAAATCACGTCTGATTGAACGGATTGCTACTTTGCTGTCTTCGCCGATCTTGTGAATGCTTTTAACAATATCTTTACGTCTTTCTTCTGTAAGAGGCGGGAAAATAAGTCGTATAACTTTGCCGTCGTTGTTCGGATTGATGCCGATATCCGAAATTAAAATAGCTTTTTCAATCGCTTTAAGAACTGACGGATCATAAGGCTGGATTGCCAAAGTTTTTGCGTCCTGAGCAGCTACGCTTGCTAACTGACCGATTAAAGTCGGTGTTCCATAATAATCGACATGGATTTTATCCAAGACATTCGCGTTGGCTCTGCCTGCCCGAATTGTTGAGAATTCATGCGTTAAAGATGCGATTGTTTTATTCATTTTGTCACTGACTTCGGTATATTGTTCTTTCATATATTCATCTCCTGATTAATTCATTACTATTGTTCCGACAATTTTATCGCCTGTTAATGCCTTTTTAATATTTTCGCCGTCTTTGTCTAAATGAAAGAGCAGAATCGGCATATTATTATCTTTGCAGAGAGCAGTTGCCGTTGTATCGATTACACTCAATTCTTTCGCCAAAACATCCATATAACTGATTTTATCGAACTTTGTCGCATTTGGATTTTTATTCGGGTCGTCACTGTATATACCGTCTACATTTTTAGCCAGCATGACTATATCAGCACCGATTTCGACTGCGCGCAACGCTGCCGCTGTATCGGTTGTGAAAAACGGATTGCCGGTTCCGCAGCCGAAAATGACGACTTTTCCGTTGTTTAAATGAGCTACAGCTTTGTCACGAATGTACGGTTCTGCGAACTGCTGCATGTCAACAGCCGCTAAAACGCGTGTATCTACGCCAAAATTGATGAGCGTGTCCTGTAACGCAAGTGCGTTCATCATCGTCGCCAGCATACCCATATGATCGGCTCTGGTTGCGTCAAGATTATTGTCATTATTTCGTCCGCGCCAGAAATTTCCTGCACCCACAACAATCGCTATTTGTATACCCATATCAACGCAGTCACGAATTTTTGAGCAAACCGCACGTGCGATTTTGAAATCAATACCCGTTTTTTGTTCGCCTGCCAACGCTTCGCCGCTGATTTTTACCAAAACTCTTTTATAATCCATATATCCTCCGAAAATTATTAATGTAAATGTTCGGGATTACTTATTTATAAATCATATTTTACAAAAATGCTGTTAATTTCAGCTTCATCACGTGGATTTTTTATACTGACATTATCGAACAAACGCCATGTTTCGCTGTGCGTAACCGTGCTTCCGTCGAGTTTTGCACCGATTTCGCCCAATGTTTCGCATTCGAGGAATTTATCGTTAGTATATGTTTCAAACGAACAACCGTTATCGGGATATGCACCTTCGTCGTAATGTTTGAAATTTTTAACAAACATTTGACCTTTATTTAAATAAACGGCAAGACCTTTATTCAAGTCGAAACCTAATTTGAACGGACCTTTTGAAGAATCCTGTTTTAATGAAAGATATTTTTTACCCATAAATAAACGTTCGTCGTTTAAGTCTGCGTAAGGCCAGATCATTAATGTTCTGTTCGGCAAAAGAACCGTGTCGTTATCATTCCACGGAATGAGTTCAACACCGCCTTTGTCGAGTACTGTGAGCGCCCAGATGGCGAATTCCGAAGCGTCGCCGCTTTTGTTTTCAACGGAATGTAATACAGAAACTTCAGAAGATTTGGCGTTTAATTCTATTTTCATGGAGAATTGCAAACCTGTAATTTCCTGAACGCCGCAGATAAACTCAGCGCCGTTTTCTGTTTTTTTGTATGAAACAGGTTTATTGTCAGGGTAATATGTTTCGGTATATTCAGGGGAAATCCAAAGTCTGTGACCGCCGTAAAGATACCATTTTGCGTCTTTTCCGAACATGTCTTTCAAGTCGTCTTTGTCGTAATTTGCCGCTCTTTCGAGGTCTTCAAACATCATATTTTCCTTGCCGATAAATCCATATCTGATAATGCGGGGACCGATGTCCAAAGTAATTAATAAATCAACAATTCCGTTGGAAATTTCCAGACATTTGCCATAATTCTTATAATCGATTTCTTTGTAATTAAGCATAATATTACCTCTTTTATATCAATTTTATTTTTTATTATATAATAAATGTTTATACATAAATTGAGGAAATTGTGAAATCTTTGTAACTGTTTTCAATATTTTTTCCCAATAACGCATATATATCCGTATATTTGCGTTCTTCGTCCATTATTTTTTGAATTTCACTTGAATTATTATGTGAATATGAATGAATAACGGGTAGAATTGAAGTTTTTTTGATTTGCGAAAGAAACTGCCGTCCTTTGTCGTTAAATGCCAGTACATGAATGTATTTCGGTTCTTCCAAAGTCTTTTTAATACCTAAGAATGCACATAAAGCGGCTCTGCGAATGGTTGACAGTGTATATCTTTTGCTTTTAGCGATCATATAAAATTCTTCTAAACTTTTTGCTGTTTGTGATGCTTTTATCAAACGATGTTCCAAACCTTCACGAATGGCGTAAATATCCGATAAATCAATCGGTTTACATGTTCTGAAAAATGCTAAAAGCAATCGTTCAAAAATCAGCAGATCATCGATAACCGAATTGTTTTGCAACATTTTATAAGCATTTTCGGGCATTGGACCATTGAAATCATGCCTTTTGTAAATTAGTTCGCGGATAGCTGACGCACTCATGTATTCGTTTTGTCCGTAAATATCGTGATAATCACCGATTCGCTTGAAAGTCCGCGGTTTTATAGGACTGTTCAATTTATTTAACGCTTTTATATATTCAACACCTAAAATATTGTTGGGTTTGTTAAAATCTTCATTAAAACCGATTTCATTCAGAGCCATTTGCCGTGCTTTGGGAAAGGTTATACCTAATGTCATGTATTTTTTTATAAGTTTTCGGTCTTCTATTATGTTAATCTTGTTATAAATATCATTTAAATATTCAACCGAACCGTTTTCGCTGCCGAATGATAAACTATCGACAATTCCGAGAGCATTAAGCAGGTATACGCCGCCGTAAGCGAAATCTTCGGCAGAAGCGATTGAGTAACGTGCAGGCAGTGCTATGACTAAGTCAACCCCATTTTTTACGGCAATTTCAGCACGCAAGTGACCTTCTGCGACCGCAGGTTCACCTCGCTGTACCCAATTATTGCTCATTACGCAAATTATGCCGTCAGAATCGTTTGTACGTATCTGCCCGATATGATATGCGTGACCGTTATGAAAAGGGTTATATTCAGCGATTATTCCGCAAATCATGTTAAAAATCCATTCAAAATTTATAAAAAATTGAAAAAGTACTTGAAAAAACAATAAAAAGAGTATATAATATTAGAGTTGTTTAATTAAAAAATATCCCTACAGATATTTTACTATAAATCGGAAAAAAAATCAATACATTTTATCGGAGTAAAAACATTTTATGAAAATTTTAGTTATTAATGCAGGCAGCTCATCTCTGAAATATCAATTGATCGATATGGAAAACGAATCTGTTTTAGCGAAAGGAAATTGCGACAGAATCGGTATTGACGGTATTTTTTCTTATTCTTCGGAAATAAAAGGGAAATTCGAAAAAAATATCGAACTGCCGAATCATACCATAGCAGCCAAACTCGTAATTGACACGCTCACACACGGCGAATATGCTGTTTTAAACGGCGTTGAAGAAATCGGTGCTGTCGGTCACAGAATTGTTCAGGGCGGCGATTATTTTAAACAAGCCGTTTTAGTTGACGACGATGTTATTTTCAGAATCGAGGATTATCAAACTCTCGCGCCGCTGCATGCTATTCCCAATGCAGCCGGAATACGTGCGTGCAGGGAAGTTATGCCCGATAAAAAACAAGTTGTTGTGTTTGACACAGCTTTTCATCAGACTATGCCTAAACATGCATATATGTACGCTTTGCCTATCGAATATTATGATAAATATAAAATCAGACGTTATGGTTTTCACGGCACTTCGCATAAATATGTTTCGCAGAGAGCTGCTGATTTCATTGGAAAACCCGTTGAAGATCTGAAAATGGTTACTCTTCATTTAGGCAACGGTTCGTCTCTGTGTGCTATCGAAAACGGAAAATGTATCGACACATCCATGGGTTTGACTCCGCTTGAAGGCCCGATGATGGGGACTCGCTGCGGAAGTATTGATCCTGCTGCTGTTGCCGTCATTTTGGACAAGGAAAAAATCACGGGTGACGAACTGAGCAATATAATGAATAAAAAGTCGGGTATGCTCGCTATATCGGGCGTTTCAAGTGATTTCAGAGACGTTTCGGCAGCTGCTGATGCCGGTAATAAATACGCACAACTGGCGCTTGACATGTTCGCATATCAATGTAAAAAGATTTTGGCGGGCTATATCGCAGCTTTGGGCGGCGTTGACATGATCGTTTTTACAGCGGGTGTAGGTGAAAACGTAAGCAGAATCCGTGAAGCTATCTGCAAAAACCTTGATTATATGGGTATAAAAATTGACTTGGAAAAGAACGGGCAAAGAGGCAGAGACGCTGATATTTCAGCACCCGATGCGAAAGTCAAAACGCTGATTATCGCCACAAACGAAGAACTGATGATTGCAAGAGAAACATTAAATTTAATATAAATTTTAAAAGCGGAATTAATTTTCCGCTTTTTTATATGTATAATTCTCGTTTTGCTTGATAAAAACTCGCATTATGCGTACTGGTTTTTGTTTTCAATATATTTTATAATATAGTTAAACCAATTGAAAACTGTTCACAGTTTTCAATTACAAGCGAAGCATGTAAAGCGGCAAAAGCCGCTGTGGATTAACTATGAATTCTATACCAACAATGCTTTGCATTGTAAACGATTCTTCGAATCGTTGCTTAAAAAGTGCCTCACTTTTTAAGTGGTATGAGTATAAAATAAAAAAAGAACGAAGAGGAATGAAAATGCCGATATATTTTAATGAAAATTTCAAAAGATTACGTAAAAAAGCGGATTTGACGCAGGAAGAAGTGGCGGAAATATTCAATATTTCTCCACAGTCTGTCAGCCGATGGGAAACAGGTGCGAATTATCCTGATATCGAGATTTTGCCGTATATAGCGGGATTTTTCAAGGTAACAGTCGATGAATTACTCGGAACTAATGAAATTCTTGACGATAAAATTGTCGCAAAATATTTTAATGATATTCATAATTTAATCGATAACGGCAACATTCAGGACGCAATTAATATTATTCGCAAAGTCATGAAAGAATATCCGTTGAACTTGGATTTTCAGTCGCAATTATTGATAATGGTTTGTTCTGAAACGACTGATGACGAAAAATTCAAAGACGAAATCATCACAATAAGCGAAAAAATCATAAAGTCAACCGACTATAAAACCTCGTTGCCGTACAGGGTTCAGCTGATTTATTATTATAAAAAATGGAACATGAAAAACGAAGCGCGAAAACTTTGGGAAACTTTACCGTCGGAAATATATCATACGCAAGATCCATTATCGGGTTATGTTATTGAGGACAAAAATTGGGACAAAGACCAAAAAAAGCGTATAATTAAGGCAACAGAACACTTGTCGGAACTCATTTCGGGATATTTGGAAAAGGCTGAGCTGGACATTTTACAAAAAATCGAATTGAAAAAGTCGAACGTAGAAATTAGAAATTTGGAAGATATGATGCTCAATTATATTAATAATAAAAATTTTCATCTTAATGAACGAATTGACGAAAACATTGATATCGCCGAATTGTACTGCGAATTGGGTGAAGTCGAAAATGCCGTTGATTACGTGGAAAAAGTGACGCATGATACGATTTTGTCTGCTCAAAAATTTAAATTCAAGGGGAAATTAGAAGAAAATGACATATATAAACGGTCAAAAACACGAAACATTTGCTGGATTTTTTGGGAAGACGTGTTCGGAAAAACGAAATTTGATATTATACGGAACAATGAACGGTTTATTGAATGTATTGAATTACTGAAAATCAATTCAAAATTAATTGATTGCTTGGAATTAATAGAAAATGATGAATAAATTTATAAATTTGATTGTTCTAAAAGCCGTAGATTCCGCACTAAAACGTCACGTCCACGCCATGTGAATGCTCTGTTTTTATATTTTTCTTGAAATTCTGTTTCGTTTAATTTATAAATGTCTTCGTAATATAGATTTTCCAAACGGTTGGTTTTTGCTATTTCGCTTTCGGGCAGATTTTTATTGTGCGGACAGCAATCCTGACAGTGATCGCAACCCCAAGCAGAGCCGTTTTTTTGTAATAATTCGGCTTCCTGCATAGTCAGGGAATCTTTTTTCTGAGTGATTGCTGATATGCATAAATTTAAATTAAAACCGTTTTCGGTTATTGCACCCGACGGACACGCTTTGACGCACGCGCCGCACATTTCACATGGAATTTTTTCACCATTTGAAGTTTCCATATCTAAATCTGTAATTATTTCGCCCAAAAAGACGAACGAACCATATTTTTTATGAATAAATAATTGATTTTTGCCGAAATATCCCATTTCTGCTATTACAGCTGCTTTTTTTTCCTGGATGGGCGAACTGTCGCAATATGCGTTGAAAAAATTATCGGGATATATTTTTATTAATTTTTTTATTATTTTTATTAATTTTTCTGTAATATATGTATGATAATTGATAAGTGACGCATACATACACAAATTTTGGTTTTCAGATTTTTCGTAAAAATAGGGCATTACGGCGATGATAACGTTTTTTGCGTTTTGAACAGGTTTAATTTTAACTTTATCGAAAGCAACTGTGCCACAATCCGCAAAACCTTGTTCGATAAATAAATCGAAAATTTCTTTGTTCATTTTAACCTCATTGTCACGTGAAAGATGGGTACGAATCGGTTCGTACCCATTTATTTATAAATCTAAATCTTGTTTCAATAGATCCGCCGGTTTAAACCCGACACTGCGTTTGTACATCGTACCGTTTTCGAATGCCAAAATTGTCGGAATGCTTGAAACGCCGTATTTTGCTGCGGTATCCTGGTTGTCGTCCACGTTGATTTTCACAAATTTTACTTCAGGAAATTCTTCGCTTAAAGCTTCTATAACCGGTGCGATCATTCTGCACGGTGCACACCAGGCTGCCCATAAATCGACGATAACTTTACCGTTGAAATTTAGCACCTCTTCGTCAAAATTCGTGCTGTCTATATTTTTAACTTTTGCCATATTATAATACCTCGCTTGCTATTCCGCGAAAACGTTCAAAAATTCTTCGCTGGACATGGTTTCTTTTTCAATTAAGAAATCTGCGACGATTTTTAACTTATCCATGCAATTTTGCAATATATTTCTCGCGTTTTCGTATGCTTTTTCTATGATTTTTTTAATTTCGCTGTCAATTTGAGATGCAACGTTTTCGGAATAATTCCGTTGTGTTGCGAAATCTCTGCCGATGAATACTTCCTCGTGATTGTCGCCGAATGCGATGGTTCCGAGTTCGGACATACCGTATTTAGTAACCATTTTACGTGCAATCGCTGTCGCTCTGGCAATATCGTTCGATGCACCCGTTGAAATATCTTCCAAACATAACGCTTCCGCCACACGTCCGCCCAATAATGTAACAATTTCTTCGAACATTTGATTTTTTGACAAATATGCTTTGTCTTCGCTCGGCAACGAAAAAGTGAAACCGCCTGCTAAACCGCGCGGAATAATAGAAATCAAATGGACGGGATCCTGCGTTTTGAGGAATTTTATGACGCAAGCATGACCAGCTTCGTGATATGCCGTGAGTTTTTTCGCTTCGGGAGAGACGATTTTCGATTTCTTTTCGATTCCGACCACGACTTTGAGCATTGCGTCTTCCATATCGTGCATGTCGATGGCTTTTTTATGTCTGCGAGCCGCTAATAATGCACCTTCGTTGAGTATATTTTCCAAATCTGCGGGTGAAAAACCCGATGTTGTTTTGGATAATGTTTCCAAGTTGACTGTTTCATCTAATGGTTTGCCTTTGGAATGGACCTGCAAAATCGCTTCTCTTGCTTTAACGTCAGGTAAGTTTATAACAATGGAACGGTCGAATCTTCCCGGTCTGAGCAATGCGTTGTCCAGGATGTCGGGACGATTGGTTGCTGCCATGATGATTACGCCTTCATTTTCGGAAAAACCGTCCATTTCGACGAGTAATTGGTTGAGAGTTTGTTCTCTTTCATCATGTCCGCCGCCTAATCCTGCACCTCTTTGACGTCCGACAGCATCGATTTCGTCGATGAAAACAATGCACGGAGCGTTTTTCTTTGCTTGGTCGAAAGTATCTCTGACACGAGATGCACCCACACCGACATATAATTCGACAAAGTCAGAACCTGAAATGGAGAAGAACGGAACGCCCGCTTCACCCGACGCTGCTTTCGCCAAATATGTTTTACCTGTTCCGGGAGGACCCACTAAAAGGATACCTTTAGGAATTCTGGCACCCAATTCCAAGAATCTTTTCGGATTTTTAAGGAATTCGACTACTTCGGTTAATTCTTCTTTTTCTTCGTCGGCACCCGCTACATCAGCGAATGTGATTTTTTTCTTCATATCATTGCCTGTGCGTAATTTTGCTCTGCCGAAACTCATGGCTTTGCTGTTCGAACCGCCGCCCATTTGGTTCATCATAAAGAACCAAAATACAACGATGATTATACCAAAGAAAATATAAGGAATGAAAGCCATCCAAAAAGGTGCCGGTTTCGGCGGAATGATATCGTAATTATCAAGAGCTTTCATTTCGGTTGCGTTGTCAACGTAAGGCTGGATTTGTTCCATAAACCAATATACGTTAAACAGCGTAAATTCGACGGTTGTTTCGGGCCGGTCTTTTATTTCTCTGAGTTTATATTCAAGAATATTGTCGTTAATTTCAAAACTGCTGACCTCCATATTCTTAAAATGCTGAATGACTTCTGAATATTTAACTTTTGGTTCTGTATTGTTGTTATACAAAATCATAACCAAAATAATTAAAACCAATATTAAAGCTGCATAAAAACCGATGTTTTTAAAGCCCTTCAAATTTTTCAACTCCTTATAATGTAAATTTTTTGTTGTATCGCTGCGTAATTTCCGATAAATATATCTTTAAAAATTTATTAATCTCTGAAATTTAATCTTTAATTACTGTGATTTTAATCGCCGAATCGCCTGTTTTCGGTACATAATATTTGTCCGTACCGTATTCGTATACCCAAACAATTTTATCTTCATATTCGATTATCGGAATTTTTTCACGTTCGCTTAACGGAATTTTGTCGTCTATAAATAGTTTTTTCAGGGTTTTTGTTCCGTTTGATTTAAATAATTTGATTTTATCATTAATTTTTCTGCTTCGAACTATGAAATTTTCGTTTTCGCCGTTAATTTTTATTATATTCGGGTCATATACTTCATTTTGCACGATTATTTTTTCAATTATAATGTTTCCAAAATGATTTAAAAAATTATTTCCGTAATTTAATTTTTGTTCGGTTAAATGAACGGATTGTTTATTTTGTTCAGCTTGAATATAATCATAACTGATTTTTAACGACCAATCTTTGTTCAATTCCCATTTTTGGGAAGTATATCCAAATCGTACCAATTTAATTATACAATTTGTTTGTGTGAAAGTCAAGAAATTTATATTACAAAATTGTGAAATATAATGTATTATTACTCGGTGAACAACACTTTCGTGTAATAATTTCAATTTATCCAACCGTAATTTATCATTTTCCAGCACATTTTTATATTCTTTTTGCGCTGTTATATTAATAAATTCGTCATCTTTTCTGACGTTTTCGCAAAAATTATCGATATTTTTCAATAATGACGGATTTTCTGTTTTCATTACAGGTATGATGTTGTGCCTGATTCGGTTTCGCCTGTATTTAACGGTAAAATTGGATTTATCATCAGAATATAAAATCTGATTTTTTTCGCAATAATCTAGAATTTCTGATTTCGTGCAATTCAGCATCGGACGGATAATATAATCATTTCTTTTCGGCGAAATGCCTGAAATGCCGTTCAACCCTGTTCCGCGAATCAGATTGAGCAAAACTGTTTCGGCGTTGTCATCGCTGTTGTGAGCTGTTGCGATATGCGAACAATTATATTTTTGCTTGATGTTATTTAAAAATTCGTAACGAACTTCTCTGCAAAAGTTTTCCAAATTTTCGCCGTTTTTGATGTTTTCTGAAATTTTCGCATCGATATATTCAAAGATAATATCATTTTTTTCGCAAAAACCCCGGATAAGCGTCTTTTCTTTTTCGCTTTCGTTTTCCGAACGTAAACCGTGATTGATATGAGCAACGATAAGATTAAAATTATATATATGTTTATATTCATTGAAAAACCATAACATCGACATTGAGTCAGCTCCGCCTGAAACGGCTAAAACAAGTCCGTTACAATCGCTGACCAAGTCATATTTTTTTATAGTTTCAATAATTTTTTTATTCAAAATCTTTATTCTCTTTAATCCGATTTTTGATTTATTTTATCTGATATGGGTCATGTTTGTTCGCGGTTTTCATAGCTTTTTGCACCTTCGGCACGTGATGAGAAGTGCATTTGACTGCCGTC
>JGI994J12354_10002023_pt1 | contig 20248 bp, 16 predicted proteins | sample IntmicLarv3ML3BL_FD_12354 | JGI IMG/M metagenome (IMG submission 12354)
TACTGCAGGGATTGCTTCAAGAAGCACCAGCCCGAAGACAGGGGCGACAGACGCAGATTCTGAAACTACTGTTCAAATCAAACAACTTAAAACTTCTTACTTCTTGGATCTTTGATTTTTCATCTCTTCCAATATCCTGAATTTGTAAAGGAAGCTGGATATCGATCCGCATATCATGACTATTGCCATACCCAGTATCATGATCAGGATCCCCCACAATTCATACCCGTAAAAAAATAATATCAGCCCCGCGAGTGCCACGAATGCTCCTATCACGATCATGATCGTGATGTTTCTTTTCTCTTTTTCAAATGCCAACCGGATACCTCCTGAATTGTCTTATTTCAGGTGTGTGATGTTGTCTTATCGAATATAGAGTTTACCCAAAGGATCGTCCGCGTCGGACCGGTGAACCAATAATTCCGAGAATCAAAAATGTAAAGGGTTGAAGTAAAAGGTTTTTTTATCGTGTTTATGCGATCTTTGTACCTGCTTTGGGTGATGCACCCTGGTCGTACACTGCTTCCACGTTGAAGACCCATACTGCAGCTGCTTTGAGGCCGATCGCTGCGAGGGCTGCGTTCATTGCATCCAGTTCCGGGCCGCTGTCCAATCTCGCCTTTACGGCACATTCGATCTCGTACGCTTCCATACCGGATGAAATGAGGAATGCGGCTTCGCTGTTCTCCTTAAGGTTCTTTGCGGATACCTTCATGAGCACCTCTCCGACCACCATTATGTTTGCCGCCGGGGATCCGATGCTCCCTGCTATTATTGCATGGGGTTTTCCGTTCTTTGATGCTGTTACCAATACTTTCGTGCTCGTCCTCGCGTTCACGAGGTCCAATACATTCTGTGGTATGTTTGCCATTTTTTCACCGCAGGGGAATCAACCTACAGATATAAGTCAGAGGCGGTTACCTACAGGGTAGTTTATACCGAGATCAAAAAACGTTCAATCTTCTTCCGGCTTTTTCCTGTTGGCAATGTAAAGAATTGCTCCGAATACGGCCATTACCCCGATAAGCAAGAAGAATTCAGATATTTCAGCTTCCATAGTTAACGTCCCTCGTATCCTTTATCGATATTTATTCGTTTTTATCAACCGTTCGAATATGCTGAACCACAAACCTGAGTTTACCTTCCTTGTAATGCGGAAGCGGGACGCATTCCAGTTCCCCGTTGATATCTTTGGCTTTGAATTTGCATCCGCAGTGGTGAGGTCCGCCCATCGTACAGATCGCGGTACACTTATCACAGCAACAGGTTGCCCCGAAAAGACGGAAACACTTCTTTCCGACCACTTCTTCGAGGGTTATATTCAGCTTCTTGAGAACGGAATTATTGGCCCATATGACATTCCGATCCGCATCATTTATGACCAGCATGTCATCTACTTCATCCATGATCATATTGAGGATGTCTTCAGCTGATACGCCTTCCGAATTCATCATACGAATATCGATTGCGATACTGACTATTAAAGATGACGCCCACAGAGATACTGAATTATCTCTATCGATTTCTTCTTTCGTAACAATAATACGAATTTCGTACAATACTGTCACTTTACCTTTACTAACAAGATATGTATCAGAGTTTTTCGAAGAACAATATTTATAACTCTAACCTATACCGCCCCTAAGATGTGCTATGATATCATCATAATAGGTGCCGGTCCGGGGGGACTCACAGCAGGGATCTACGCCAGGTCGAAAATGATGAAAACACTCATACTCGAGGCCGGGCGTGTCGGCGGTCAACTTACCAGTTTGTATCCGGAAAAGGGGATACACAATTATCCGGGTTTTGAGACCGTCCAGGCACGTAAACTGTCCGACAGACTTTATGCTCAGGCCGAGTCCATGGGGTGCGAGATACGCGATAATGAGCCCGTACTTGAGATCAACGACGGAAATGAAGAATTGGTTCTTGTGACCCCCAACAACACATATCACGCGAAATCTGTTATCATAGCGATAGGAATGGGTCGATTCCACCCGAAGAAGATGGGATGCAAAGGCGAAGATGAACTTGCAGACAAAGGCATAACCTACATACTTCCGGTGAAAGAGGAGCTTGTCGGAAAGGATGTCGTAATGTTCGGCGGAGGGAACAGCGCCATCGAGATGGCGCTTATAGCGGATTCCGTGACGAACACATCCATCGTCCACAGAAAATCCGAATTCAGAGCGGATGAAGCGAATGTCAATGACCTCAAGGAAAGCAACATAACGCCGATCATGAATGCGAACGTGGTTTCCTTCAACGGCGAAGATCGTCTAAAAAGCATAACAATAGAGCAAGAAGGAAAAACGTTCGATGTTTCTGCCGATCTCGCTGTCATCAGCATCGGTATCAATGCGGATCTTACTGTTCTCAACAAATGGCAGATAGAACTCACGCCCGAAGGCCTCATAAAAGTGGATTTCGACATGCATACCAACCGCCACGGAATATTTGCCTGCGGAGATGTGGTGGATTATCCGGGAAAATACAAACAGATAATCACCGCGTGCGGAGAAGCCGCTACGGCAACCGTGGGCGCATACAAATTCGTCAAGAAACCCTATTGGGCATAAAGATAAGATAGGCGGTTTCCCGCCGGTTGTTGTTTTTCACAGGTGTTAAACCTGCTTACTCTTTGATCGCGTCTGAGGGGCACTCATCGATGCATGCTCCGCAGTCAACGCATTTCGAGTCGTCGATGACTGCAACGTCATCGACTACGATCGCGTCCTGGGGGCAAACATCCGAGCATGCTCCGCATGCACTGCAATCTGCTGCTATTACTTTTACCATGGTTTACACCGTCGGGTAAAACTTCCTAAAAATATATGAACGTTATCACTCATTTTAATATACCCAGACATTAAGGGCTCCCTATATCTTCCCTCAAAAACCCTTTAGGAATTCCGAATTGTTTTCTTATCCTTTCAGAGGATACATACAGAGAAAAGAAGGGTCTTCGAAAGAGACCCAGTACCATCTATAAAGAAGTAAAAATGGTTTTTTTCAACCACTATAGAGTCGTATGCCGTCCGCTTATTCGGTTATTGCTTCCGACGGACATTCGTCGATGCATGCTCCGCAGTCAACGCATTTCGAGTTGTCTATGACCGCAACATCGTTGACCGTTATCGCATCCTGAGGGCACACATCGGCACACAATCCGCATGCCACACATTCCGCTGCTATTACTTTTACCATTAAGTTCACCTGCATCAGAAACCCGAATTTCAGTATATAAATCTTGCTTCATTGAAGTAATACCCAGATAAGGGTTGGCACTTTACCTTCCAGACATTTCGAGGCACCCCCTTTATAACTTCTGCCAACCATATACGGAACATGGATGCCGTGAGCGGAACCGTGCTGACCGATGATGGATTTATCGATGGGTATGTATGCATTGAAAATGGCATCATCACAGAGATATCCGAGGGTAAATGTCCGCAGAAACCTGTTTCGAAAGGTCTGATCGTTCCTCCGATGGTAAATTCCCACACACATTGTGCCGACAGAGATTGTGTACCACAATTCGGTAGATCTTTAGATGACATTGTGGGGCCCAACGGCCTGAAACACCAATTTCTTCAAAATGCAACGGACAGATCCCTTTCCATGAGCATGCTGGCTTATTCCGCTGCCTCTTCAAGGTACGGTGCGGGCACATTCATAGATTTCAGAGAGGGAGGGCTGAAAGGATGCAAATTACTAAGAGCGGTTTCTCCGGAATCTACCATACTGGGAAGGCCTGTTTCGGAAGAGTACGACCCGAACGAGATCGATGACATCCTGGAAGTTGCCGACGGTATCGGTATTTCCGGTATATCCGACATGGATCACGGCTACATCGATGCTGTCGCCGACCACGTCAGGAAAAAAGGTAAGATCTTTGCGATACATGCCAGCGAAGGAGTGCGGGAAGATATCGATATTGTCTTATCCCTTGATCCTACATTCGTCGTACATATGGTCGAAGCTACGGATTCCGATCTGCTGAAATGTGCGGAGGTCGAAGTACCCATTGTCATATGCGCCAGATCCAACGGATACTTCGAAAAGATACCGCCGATAAAAAGAATGCTTGATTGCGGGGTCGATATTGCGATCGGTACGGACAACGCGATGTTCTACACGCCGGACCTGCGTGCCGAGGCTCTGGTGTTCAAAGAGATACTGCAGGCTCAGGGCGGCTGTTCAAATGATGTCGTCGACCCCCTTTTCCTCAGAGGACGAAAGATATTATACCCTGGCAACAGGGTACACCTATCTGTAGGAATGTCCGCGAATATGACGATAATGCCGTATTCCGGAAGGTTCAGTATCGACAAGGTATTGAAAAATAAGAAAGAAGTGAAAAAATATTCAACAACGGCGGGAAAAATCAATGAGTTTTAATAACATACTTGTACCGACTGACGGGAGCGAATTCACCAAGAGTGCCGTCGATAAAGCGTTGGAGCTTGCTCAATTGGTTGACGGAAAACTTACCGCCCTCTATGTTGTAGACGGATCCGCGTACAACCGCTCGAATGCCGATACCAACACAAACCCCTACGATACCTCCGAGAAAGAGGGGATCTATGCGACTTCCTATGTGGAGGAAAAAGGCAGAGAAATGGGGATAATCGTTGAAATGAAGATCGTTGAAGGTAATCCCGCGAAAATCATACTTCAAGAATCGGAGAATTACGATCTCATCGTCATGGGCACCTTGGGAAGGACCGGACTCTCGAAACTAATAATGGGAAGCGTGGCGGAAAAGGTTGTTCAAAATGCTAAATGCCCCGTAATGGTGGTCAGATCTCCCGGTACCTGAAAGAAGACCGCATTCTTTCTGTCAACGGAACAATGCACTTAATTACCTAAAGGCAATTAACCGTCAGTCACAGGGCGTCCAATGACTGATAAGATTGACAGACGTACCTGGAAAGAATGACTCTTCAGAGGTCGGTACATAATGAAAACAGTGGCGGATATTATGACAGCAGCACCCATAGTTGTTGAGGTGCCCGGCAGTCGCAGCGATGCCATCAACATGATGGTTAGGAACAAGCTCACCGGACTCCCCGTGGTCCGTGCATCTGACGGAAAGCTTATGGGAATCGTTTCCAGAAGAGATATTTTCAGAAAATTCGATGAAGACCAGCTTTCACTCATAATGAAGAAGAACTGCATAACATTGGATTCTGACGCCAGCATACTTGAGGCCGCCAAGATCTTCTCCGAGAAGCGCATACACAGACTCCCCATAATCGAAGGGGGAAAACTTGTAGGTATCATCACACCGACCAACCTTCTCAATGAGATCAAGGATATGAAGACCTCGATGACCGCAGAGGATGTCATAAGGACCACCTGCGTCACTGCCTACGAAGGCGAACCTCTTGCTTACACAGTGGTGGCAATGAGGATAAGCGATGTCTCCGCCGTCCCCGTATTGGATTACAAAGGGAAACTTGTGGGCATACTTACAGACCGTGACCTGTTCAGCGACCAGACCGCCGATAAGGAAGCAATGTCAAAACTCGGTATCGAAGATTCGGAACTTGCTGGATACAGGAACGTGCTTCCTCTCTTCTACGCAGCCACGAACAAATACATACCGGCAGAAACAACGGTCAAGGATTACATGGTCAAAGACCCCATAACGGTGTTCAAGAAAACTCCCTTGAACGATGTGGCCCGCATCATGCTGCATAACGATTTCGGTCAGTTGCCGGTTCACGGCACGAAAGACGAGATCGTAGGAATGCTATACGACGTAGACGTCCTCTGTGCTCTCCTGGGTAATTGAAATGAGTAAAGAGATCAACAACAGCGATCTTATGGCCATCTGCAAACGCAGAGGCTTCATTTGGCCTTCCTTCGAGATCTACGGCGGCGTCGCGGGTATGTTCGATTACGGCCCTCTCGGGTCGAATATGAGGAACAACATCCTCAACGTCTGGAGAGACATCTACAAAGGGCGTGAAGGATTCATAGAGATCGATTCCGAAACTGTCAACCCGCGAGAGGTCTTCAAAGCCTCCGGTCATGTGGATGAATTTGCTGATCTCATTACCTATTGCAAAGACTGCGAATCCCCCTTCAGAGCGGATCATTTGGTCAAGGATTTCTTTGAGAATCCCGATGTTCTCTCCTCCAAAGAGTTGGAGGAAGCGTTCGTAAAACACAATATCAAATGCCCGGAATGCGGCGGACCTCTCGGATCCGTGGAAGAATTCAACCTGATGTTCAAGACCACCATCGGTCCGGGCTCATCTCGCGTGGGATACCTGAGGCCGGAGACCGCTCAGGGTATATTCGTGAATTTCCCCAACCTGTACAGATACAACAGGGAAAAACTCCCTCTCGGTGTGATACAGACCGGAAGAGGATACAGGAACGAGATCGCCCCCAGACAGGGAATGATAAGGATGAGGGAATTCAACATGATGGAAGTTGAATTGTTCGTCGATCCCGAAGATAAGAACTGGTCAAGATTCCACGAGATCGAGAATGACCTCATCACTCTGGTTCCGAACACGGGAGAAAAGACCGTCACACTCACTGTGAAAGAAGCGGTCGAAAAAGGGATCATCGCCAACCGCGTCCTCGCTTATTTCGTTTATACGACGCAGCAGCTCCTTGTGAGATTGGGAATAGATCCCAAAAGACTCAGATTCAGACAACACCTGAACAACGAAATGGCACACTATGCCGCCGACTGCTGGGATGCCGAGGTCCTTCTCTCCTACGGATGGATCGAGATAACCGGTATTGCGGACAGAGGATGCTGGGACCTTTCCAGACATGCGGAGTTCTCGGGTACCGAGCTCACTCATTTCAAGAAATTCGACGAACCGCGCGAAATGGAGGTCGAGAAGGTAAAAGCGAAACATAAGGAACTCGGGCCAAAATTCAAGAACAAGGCCAAGATCATCGCGGAACTCTTGGAATCCAAACTGCCTTCCGACATCAAGGATGGTAAGATCGTCCTCGAAGTTGACGGAGAGCACATAACACTTACGGAAGATCTCTTCGAGGTCGTCAAGGTCAATGAGAAGGTCTCGGGTAACAGAGTGGTACCTCATGTCATAGAGCCCTCGCACGGACTCGACAGAATATTCTATTCTGTACTGGAACACTCGTTCTCCTACAACAAAGAAGAGGATTATACCGTACTGCGTCTGGCTCCAGAAGTTGCCCCTATCAAGGTAGGGGTATTCCCCCTGATGGAGAGGGACGGAATGGATACGTTGGCCATGGACATATACAGGAAAGTTCACTCGCTCTCTACTGAAGCATACTACGACGGATCGGGTACAATTGGGAAAAGGTACGCCCGCATGGATGAGATAGGGACTCCCTGGTGTATCACGGTGGATTATGACTCTCTGACAGGTTCCCTGAAGGACACCGTTACGATAAGGGACAGGGACACCACGGAGCAAAAGAGGATATCCATCGATTCGATTCCCTCATTAATCGCATCTCTGATCTCGGGTATGCCTTTCAGTTCCGTGCCTGCGGTCATCGCTTCGTTGATTTCACGCATATCCGAGGACCTCTGACCGAGAGTATATAATACCTTCCAGATATTCGTTCTTTTTTGAATCGATATCTGCCTGCCTTTTCATTTTATTCCTATAAGAATGATATATTCAGCGTTTTTCAGAGAAAGCCAGCAACATTTAATAGACGCGTAGGACAATTTCATTTATGAGGTGAAACGATAGGAGTTGAAGACTTAGAAGATCAGAAAAAATTATCCATACTGAGATCCCAGATCGACGGAATAACCGTCAAAGATATTTTGATACCCGATTTCCCCACCATAGGTCCCGAAGACAGGATCGCGGAAGCACTTTCGCTGATGCGGGACTCAGGGTTCCAAGAGATACCGATCGTGGAGAACGGCAATTATCTCGGGATGATCAGTTATGGTTCGATCCTAAGAAAGAACAGTGTTACTCCGGACGCAAAGGTGAAGAACCTTGTTCGTAACCTGCCCACAATATCAATGGATACCGAGATCACCAAGATCGCGGAACACATCGTTATGAACAACTGCAGACAATTGGCGGTCCTCAACGGAAAGAAGATCGTCGGAGTTGTCTCCAGAAGCGGACTCACAAGAGCAACGGTCGGCCTGAAGATCCTGAAAGACATCAAGGTCTGGGAGATAATGACCGCCCCCGTTGAATCCGTTAAAGAGAATGGGATGCTGAATGATGCGCTGGAGATCATGCGGAAACTTGATGTGAGAACGGTTCCCGTCGTGAACAGTGCGGGAGCGCCCGTGGGAATAGTCGGCATGAATGAGATCATCGACAACCATTGGAAAACCGACACGAAGAGCTTCGGAGACTTCAAAAAGAGTTCCAAGGCCCAGATATCGATAGACGGCGTCTATGCGAGTTCCGTGAAAACGATAGAATGGGAAGATACCCTCCAATCGGCCACGAAGATCATGGAAGAGAACAAGTTCTCCACGCTCCCGGTGGTCGACGGCAAGGAATTGGTCGGAATACTGACAGAATTCGATATTGTCGAATTGATCTCCGCATGCAGAGAAAGAGATTCCGTCTTCATACAGATAAGCGGATTGGAAGATGAGGACAAAGTGTACGCTGACGCAATGTACGCAGACATAGCCGCAGAAATGACGAAGATCGCGAAGATCTACAAACCGGAATCGCTCTTGATACACGTTTCCAGATACAACGAGGACGGAGAACGCAAGAAATACAGCATAACCGGGAAATTGTTCATCAGAGGAAGTACGATTAACTCCAAAGAAGTCGGCTGGGACCTCATAAAAACGAACAATGATCTTGTCAAGAAGATGGGTGCAGTGGTCGTTGAAATGAAGGACACGAAGGTCACATTCCGCAAAAGGAAAAAGTGATTTTCCCTCAAACCCCTTATCAGGTGGAAAATAGCGACTCACGGTTCGATTGTAACAAACAATAGGTCGGAGTGAGTGCTATTTTTACACCGCATTACTTTTTTTTTGCTGACTCTTTATCGATAAGCTATATCGATGATGCCGCTACATATTTACGCTACTACCTGTGTATGAAGATACCAGTAAAGGAAATGGAAAGATGACCATCAACAGCGGAAGAAATGAAAAAGGGGCAGGAAAGAGAGAAGGGAGCATGCCCTTATCCAAACTCGCGATCATATTTGCAGCAGTGATAATGCTGTCGGTATGCGTGGCGGTGCCTCTCGCAGAGATGCACAATGAGGATAACGCCGCGGCGGGGGACCACAGAGCTCCGGCGGGCAGTGAGATCCCGATAGACAGCGAATTTAAACTGAGAGCGGTCGGAACAGGGGCGATCATCGATGGATATACATATTCATTGTCAGCAGAATACATACTAACGGATGATATTCTGCTTACTGCAACCGATGTGTTCAAACCGATAGGATATGCAGCGAACAACACAACAGTGAATCCGTTCACTGGTTCCTTCGACGGCAACGGTTATGTAATAGACGGAATGAACGTCGGAGCATACAACGGCACCAATTATTACCAATACGCCGGACTTTTCGCGCAACTTGGTACAAATGCAAAAATATCCAATGTTGGGTTGATCAACAGTTCAGTGACATCGATCGGAACCGCTTTCCCTTATGCCGGAGGTATTGTCGGACGCATCCTAGACACAACGACCGGTGCGAAGATCACCAACTGTTACAACACAGGTTCGGTCTCAGCATCTACAGAATCGTTATTGCTTGTCGTGCGTGTCGGAGGCATAGCGGGAGGTGTCGTAGGAACAATAATCACCAACTGTTACAACACGGGTTCAGTCTCGGCATCATCATCAACAGCAATTGTACATGCAGGGGGCATAGCGGGAACAAACACAGGAACAATCACTAACTGTTACAACACAGGTTCAGTCGCGGCGTTATCAATAACTTCAAATGCCGGAGGCATAATCGGATTCGATATAAGCGGTACACCCACTAACTGTTACAACACAGGCTCGATCTTTGCGCTTGGAAATTTCGGAGGAATTATTGGAGACGGTATCGGCACGATTGATGATGAGACATGTCTGTATCTTGAGGATTGTGCACCTGGAGGGAACTTAATGGGTACATTAATGACCGCCGCACAGTTGCGAATGGAATCGACCTATCCTACGACGGGTATTACAAATCCATGGAATTTCACCGATGTGTGGACATTCTCCAACGCAGGCGCCAGAAACAACGGTCTTCCTTACTTCATCGATATCAATGATCCGAGAATATTCATTACCGGAGGCACCGGCGATGTTGTCATATCTTCCGGCGAGAAGAAGAATCAATATTTTTCCGTGTCCGCCATATCTGACATAGAACTTACTTTCAAGTGGCAAATATCAATCGATTCGGGTGTAACATGGGAAGACGATTTCCGTGCGGGAGGAAAAAGCACAGGCAACCTGTCGGTATCTCCGCTTAACTATTCGCAGGGAGCGATGTTCAGGTGCATTATCTCCAATTCTCGTACAGAGGTGATCTCCGAAACTATGACCCTTTCGGTTGATCCATCGACACCGACGGTACATTTTGTCGAGAACGAAATACAACTTCAATGGGTGGGCGACGGCAATAACCATGGTGATGGGATATGGTCAATGGGCGACACTTACATCCAAACCGCGGACATATTATTCAACGCCCCGGCCTCGGGCATGTCCAACTTTATACCGCTTCCGATGTTCGGAGGAACATATGACGGGAACGGCTTCACAATAAGCGGTATGGTAATAGCCACATACGACGGCACCAATTATTATTCGGAAGCCGGATTATTCTCTCAGCTTGGAGTCGAGGCAACGGTACTGAATGTAGGCATGATCAATTGCTCGATAAAGGCAGAATCTTCGTCCGGTGATACATACGCCGGAGGCATTGTAGCTTGTATTCCTTACGCAACGGACGGTATTAGAATAACCAACTGTTACAACACGGGTCCGGTCTCGGCAGGATCGGATGGTGTTGCATACGCCGGAGGCATAGCGGGATATGTTGGTGGAATGAACATAATCACCAACTGTTACAACACAGGTCCGGTCTCGGCAACGTCGGCGGGCTATGCTGTGCTTGCTGGAGGAATAACGGGATATATTTACGAAGGGGGAATCATCAGCTGTTACAACACGGGTCCGGTCTCGGCCGCAGCATCATCATCGACAGACGCATACGCCGGAGGCATAGCTGGACATAACGAGGCAATGATCACCAGCTGTTACAACACAGGTCCGGTCTCGGCAGTATCAGACGATGTTGCATACGCCGGAGGCATAGCGGGATATGTTGATGAAAGAGGGATCGCCCGAAGTTACAACACAGGCCCGGTTTCGACAACGGGATCGGGGACGAACAATTTCGGAGGAGTGGTCGGGTTTATCTACAGTGGAACTATTGACGATGCGTCATGTTTCTATCTTGACACTTGCGTAACGTCACCGACGAACACAAACGGTACATCCAAATCCGATGGAGAACTCCGCATGGGCTCCACTTATCCCGACACGGGCACCTATCCATGGGATTTCGAGAACACCTGGTTCTTCTCCCCGATAGACGGTTACTTCATGCCCCATCTCAAGGCTTTCGTTCCGCAGATGTGTATTCATCCCCCTGCGGCAGCAACAACATCGAATAAAGTACACGTGATGCCTTATCCATCGGTATTCGCACAGGCATACGGATGGCAGAAGTACTCCGCGGTCAACGGATGGGAGGACTTTACTAACCCCGGACCGGATCCATTCGTTTTAAGCTTGGCATCATCCGTTGTGGGGGACAGATACAGATTCTTCATCGAGTATGGTAATCTCGGATCTACGGATCCCGTACGCAGAACAATATCGTTAGAAGTGACGGTGGAAGCCATGATATTCTACGACGTAGATGCTTCGGTTTCGTACAGAACAGAAGCATCCGGATCGGCCACTGAAGGATACGGACACATTATCAGAGGAGGAAACTATTCCGTAGAAAAAGGATCGGATATCGAATTCGATTTCGAAGCGGAAGGCGGATATGTTCTCACCGATGTCTTTGTGAAGCGTCAATCCGTATTCGAATCTGTATTCGGGGATGTTCTGAATAACAAGTACAGAATAACATCGGTCTCCGAGAACATAACCATCGTAGCGGAATTCAGTAAACTCATTGATCTGACTGTTGCGGTGAACGGATTGGACGGCAGCGATAACATAATAATGAAATATGTTGTGAACGGAACGGAACACAATTCTATAACTCCCGGCACAATCAAAGTGCCTTTGGATGTTGAGGTAACGATATTCTTCCAATACGGCGGAAGCAAATTATTCCAAAGATGGGGCGGATATGCATCGGGATTGGAGAGTATAATCACTTTCGATACTCCTGTAGTTGCAGGCAACATCGCCGTTACCGCATACTTCCTTCCTCCGGGAACTCCGACGCTGACCCTAAACTACGATAACGGCGGCACACCCCCGGACGGCACGGTCGGATACGTTCTGTACAAGGGCGGAACCGACGTAGCTTCCGGCAATATTCCCTTTACAAGCGGAATGTTCACTTTTCCGATGGAATCAACGGATACTATAAATCTAACCGCTAACGGTGGAACAAATGATATTTTCCAGGTTTGGTCAGACGTTCCGAATGCTGATCCCTTCGATCCGATTATATTGGGATTTGCGATTTCATCCACTTCGGCAATAACGGCGTACTTCGTTGATTCATTATCCGAAACGATGACCATTAACTATGAAGGACCCAACGGGGACGGTACGGTGGGATATATTCTTAACAAAAACGGAACCGACGTAGCTTCCGGCAATATTCCCTTTGCGAGCGGAACGTTCTCCTTCCTGATGGCATCGACGGACACGATCACTCTGACCGCAGTTGACGGAACGGATGACCTCTTCCAAAGATGGGCGGATGATATCATCGGCGTTACATCGAATCTCAGCACGATCGACAGACCGATCAATGCATCGGTTGCATCCGGATCCGTTTCGGTAACGGTATACTTCGTTGACGCATCTCTATCCGAGTTACTGACGCTGAATTACAGCGGCGTCAGCAACGACGGTGCGGTCCTGTATGTTCTTTCCAAGAACGGGACCGCGGTTGCATCGGGTCAGATAACATTCACCGGCAATGTGTTCCGTATTCCTATGGAATTAACGGATACTATCGATCTTACGACAGTCAACGGATCAGACGACATATTCCAGAGATGGACCGACCCTTCCGGAGAGTATAACACAACGTTGTCCTCGATAGCGGTATCCGATATGACCGGACCTCTCGACATCACCGCATGTTTCGTATCCGATATCGGCCGTTCCGATGTGAAGATCACGTATATGGGAATAGCCGGAGGAGAAGTGTGGTACGGATTCGGGACATCCCATGAAGGAATGATACAGTTTACCAACGGAGTTGCTTACATAGTGCTCGGAGCGGGAGAAGATGTTATTCTCTCGGCGGAGAACGGTACTGTAAGATTTTTCAGGTGGACAGACAACATAGGATCAACGTATTCGCTTTCCGCAAAAGAGATAACGGTGAGCGGCACCGCCGATATCGCCGCCAATTTCGCTAACTTCTCCGTAGAGACGTTGAGGATCACAGCCTACGCAGACAGCAACTCGATGATATCTCCGGATGGAACCAACATCGTGTCGCGCGGCGATACCGCAGTGTTCACCTTCTCGGCCAAACCGGGATACAGGATATCAAAAGTGATCGTTGACGGTTCGGAAGTGCAGGCATCCGGAACGTATACTTTCACTGACGTAAGATCCTCGCATACCATCTCGGTGTTCTCCGAGAAGGAAGAGGGAAGATCATTCACTGTTGCTGTGGATTACGACAGAGGCTTGGGATACATCGAGATAAGCATTAACGGTTCTCAGTTCACAAGATATGACGGAACCATGACCGTGACTGAAGGTTCTTCCGTCATTCTGAGAGCTGTACCCGGCGAAGACAGCTCTTTCAGAGGATGGACGGGCACGATCAGATCTCTCGACCAGGAACTAAGGATATCCAACGTCAGTGAAAACATATCCGAACGGGCGGACTTCAGCGATAACGGAGGATCCCTTCTTCTGTGGATAGCGATAATCATCATTGCGATCATCGCAGTGATCATCATCGCATTCTTCTTGATGCGTTCAGCGAGATCGAAGGACTGATGTGATCGTCCAACAGGTCCCCCGGACCTGCAAACACCTTTCATTTTTCTCATAACCTTTTTTTATCACCTTCCGATTAAGTACCGTTTAAAATGTCACAATATGATTCAGCCTCAGTCGAAAAACGCTGGCAGAAAATGTGGAAAGACCAGGAAATATACCGCTTCGATCCCAAATCGGACAAACCTGCCTTCAGCATCGACAATCCTCCGAGATATACTTCCGGCCCTCTTCATTTGGGACATGCAACAGGATATTCTCTGATAGACTTCGCAGCCAGATACAAGAGAATGAACGGCCATAATGTATTCTTCCCTCTCTGTTTTGATGTCAACGGTACACCGATCGAGGTCAAAGTAGAGAAAAAACATAACATAACGAAGCTGGACCTTCCCCGCGAAGAATACAGAAAACTGTGCAGCGAATACGCCAACAGTTTCATCGACGAGATGACCCATCATTTTGAGATACTCGGGGAGAGCATGGACCCGAGTATTTACTACCAGACTGATGCGCCGTACTACAGGCGCATAACCCAGCTGTCCTTCATCGAACTATTCAACAAAGGCCTGGTCTATAAGGGAGATTTTCCGGTCAATTGGTGTCCCCGCTGCATGACCGCTTTGGCTGATGCCGAGGTTGACCACAAGGACAACGTCACGAAACTCAATTTCATAAAATTCGGAATAGACGGAGAAGACGGCCATGTAATGATAGCAACAACGAGGCCGGAATTACTGTGTACCTGCAAGGTCGTCGCAATACACCCCGACGACAAAGAAAAGCAGCATCTTCTCGGAAAACAGCTTGTTACTCCTGTCTACGGCCGTAAGATAAAGGTTATCGCGGATCAAAAAGTGGATCCGGAATACGGAACGGGAAATGTCATGATCTGTACGATCGGTGACAAAGACGACCTCGAATGGTCCATGAAATACCACCTGGAAATGGAGAAGGGTATCGATGAAGCGGGAAAAATGACGGAACTCGCAGGAAAATATGCGGGAATGCCTGTCAAAGAAGCCAGAAAAGCGATCATAGAGGATATGCGAGCCTCCGGAATACTCGTGAAACAAGAAGATACACCTCAGCAGGTCTCGGTCTGCTGGAGATGCGGAACGCCTGTAGAATTTTTGCAGGTTCCGCAATGGTTCCTGAAGACCATCGAATTGAAGAAAGAGGTTCTTAAAAGAGCTGACGAGATCAATTGGTACCCCGAATTCATGAAGATAAGATTACAGGATTGGGTAAACTCGCTTGAATGGGATTGGGTCCTCAGCAGACAGCGTATCTTTGCGACTCCGATACCGATATGGGAATGCAAAGACTGCGGACATGCTGTATGTGCAACGGCAGAACAATGTTACGTTGATCCAACACTCGATCTCCCTCCTGTCGAAAAATGTCCTTCTTGCGGCGGCAGTTTTGTCGGATGCACAGATGTGTTCGATACATGGATGGATTCGTCCGGATCTTCTCTCTACAACACGTTCTGGAAAAGAGACGATGAATTACACGAGAAATTCTTCCCTATGTCAATGAGGCCTCAGTCTCACGATATAATCAGGACATGGGCGTTCTACTCTATCCTGAGAGCGGAACAATTGGAACAATCCCGTCCGTGGAATGATATCATGATCCACGGATTCATTATGGCCCCCGACGGCACACCTATGCACTCGTCGGTGGGTAATGTGATAGATCCCATTCCCATCATCACCAATCACGGTGCCGATGCACTGAGGTACTTCGCGGCTTCATGTTCCCTCGGAACAGATCACGCATTCAGAGAACCTGATGTCATAAGAGGGAAGAAATTCTGCAACAAGATATTCAACATCGGACAATTCGTCAGTCGTTTCTTTGACGGGAAACCGGGCGAGTGCAAAGACCTCAGGGATTCCGACAAATGGATAATAAGCAGATACTCAGAAGTAGTCAAAATCGCAACCGAATACCTTGATGTGTATCAGTTCGATAAAGCCCTCAAAGAGACAGAATCGTTCATCTGGCACGATCTCGCCGATAACTATATCGAAATGGTCAAGGCAAGAGATGATCCGGCTGTAAAATACACCCTGTACAATGTTTTCCTCGGAAGCCTGAAACTGATGGCGCCGTATATGCCCCACATAACCGAAGACGTCTATCAGGAACACCTTGCCAAATACGAAGGAGTGAAAAGTATTCATCTTTCGAAATGGCCGACGCCGATATTCGTCGACGAAGATGCGCTCAGAACCGGCAATATCCTGATTGACGTGACCTCGTCGATCAGAGCATGGAAATCGGAAAAGAAGATGCCGCTCAATACCGAATTATCGAAAGTTGAGATCATAGGCGAGGATACCATTCATTTGGAAAAGGCAAAGCGGGATATCATCGAAACTTCGAAGATCAAAGACTTGGCGATAGCTCAGAAGGCCGATCTGACTGAAGAGGTAGTTGCGGTAAAGCCTGTTCATTCAAAGCTTGGACCCGCCTTCAAAGCACAGGCAAAGGCCATCGCCGCAAAACTGTCCTCGATGACCGCATCCGAGATCATATCTCAGATGAACAACGGTTCTCTGGATCTGGACATCGACGGTGAAAAGGTAACATTGGGTCCGGAATTCCTGGAGACCGAGAAACGCTTGATGCTGGACGGTAAAGCGGTAGATACGATACAGATCGGAAATATGCTTATCGTGATAGAGATTTAAGGAGGAGACGGGCAACCGTCTCCAAATTGTTTAATCCTGAATGACCTTTACAAAAATCCTTTTTCCTTTATATTTTGCTTTGGTAAGGTCCATTGTCATCCTGTTGCCGAAGTCCTTGTGAACCTCCACAATAGAGGATTTCGAATCTATCTGGATCTTTCCTATCGCAAAATCTCTGATCCTCGTTGTGCGTATTATGAAGTCGGCAAGACTGACCTTGCCCACTCCGTCATCTTTTCCGATACTCACTTCGAAGCGGACCATTCCGTATACATCGGAGATCTGATCGTAATCGACCACCCTCCTTATCGTGTCTCTGGTGCCTTCTTCTCCCTCGGGAACCTCTCTCTTCTCGATGACCATCTCGGTACGCAGTTCGAATTCCCTGATCAGATACTCTTCCTCGGTGGTGATGAAGGATATTGCGATCCCTTCTTTGCCTGCTCTTCCGGTACGTCCGATCCTGTGAATGTATGTATCCACGTCTTCAGGCATATCATAATTGATAACGTAAGAGATATCGTCTACATCAAGACCCCTGGCCGCCACATCCGTGGCTATCAGTATATCGGTCTTATCATCCTTGAAATCCTTCAGGACTTTTTCCCTTTTCGACTGAGGCATATCTCCGTGGATCGATTCCACTTTGTACTTCAGATTGGAAAGTCTTTCTTCGAGAATGTCTACCATCTTCTTTGTTTGACAGAAGATTATCGCCTTAGGCTTATCAATATCCAAGATCCTGGTCAAAGCCCACGATTTGTTGCGCCTTCCCACAGAAATATAGAATTGTTTTGTCAGATCCAGAACCATCTCATCCTTGGAAACACTGATCTCCTTAGGCTTCTTCATGTAGTCGCCGGCGAGACGTTTTATATCCTCCGGCATAGTGGCGGAGAACAACAACGTCTGACGTTCCCTCGGCATCACCGAAAGGATGTGTTCTATGTCCTCGATGAACCCCATGTCCAACATACGGTCGGCCTCATCGAGAATGACCATTTTTATCTCTGTGAGGTTAAGAACGCCTCTGTTGATCATATCCTTGACCCTTCCGGGAGTTCCGGCGATTATGTCCGCGCCTTTCTCGAGCTTCTTTATCTGACCTTCGATGCTTGCCCCTCCGTATATCGGAACACTTTCGTGCCCGGTGTATTTGGACATCTTCGTCAACTCGTCGGCTACCTGGTTTGCCAGTTCCCTTGTCGGTACAAGGATTATGGCTGCGGGAAGTTTTCTCTTCGAGTCTATTGTCTGAAGCACTATCGAACCGAACGCTCCGGTCTTTCCCGTACCCGTCTGGGCCTGTGCGAACATATCAGTGCCTTTGAGTCCCAAAGGTACCGCCTGTAATTGTATCGGGGTTGGAGCCTCCCACCCCATGTCATCCATAGCTTTTGCTATATCCTCGGATATACCTAGATCCGTAAAATTAGAGATCATTATTCATCACTGATCCGAATTCAAACTGCATGCGACTTTAACGCAGACACCTTAATTTCAATATGCGAATCTTACCTTGTCTTATATATTTACCTACAAGAACCATGGATCACGCGAACTTTGATCCTCCGTCCCTTTTTCCTGTCACACATTGTAAACGATTGCATGAATCGTTGAAAATACCCTGTTCGGATGTCTGTTTGAGATCTTTTATTCGGTACAACCGGGAGGGAACAAGTTATAATAGGTCCTTCGGTTATTACCAATCCCTGTGATTGAATGAGAACAGGTTTTGATAACGACAAATATATCCGCATACAGTCAGAACACATCAAGGAAAGGGTTGATGAGTTCGGCGGGAAACTTTATCTTGAATTCGGCGGGAAATTATTTGACGATTATCATGCATCGAGAGTTCTTCCGGGATTTGAACCTGACAGTAAGATCAACATGCTCATGCATCTCAAGGATGATGTTGAAGCGATAATAGCCGTGAACACGGGAGATATCGAAAAGAACAAAGTCCGGGGCGATCTTGGAATATCATATGACATGGAGGTCCTGAGACTCATCGATTCTTTCAGAGAAAGAGGGATGTTCGTTGAGAATGTAGTGCTTACGCAATACACGTCCCAGCCTGCCGCAAAAGCGTTCGAGAAGAGATTGAAAGCGCTGAAGGTCAAGACCTACAAACACTATCCGATCGCCGGTTACCCTCATGATGTGGAGAACATCGTCAGCGAGAACGGATACGGAAAAAACGAATTCATTCAAACAAAGAAACCGTTGGTCATCGTGACCGCTCCCGGGCCGGGCAGCGGGAAAATGGCCACGTGTCTCTCTCAGTTGTATCATGAAAACAAAAGGGGAGTGTCCGCGGGATATGCGAAATTCGAAACGTTCCCTATTTGGAGTATTCCTCTGAAACACCCTGTGAACATTGCGTACGAAGCGGCAACGATCGATCTCGGAGACATCAATATGATCGATCCCTACCATTTGGAGGCGTACAACAAAACTTCCGTCAATTACAACAGGGACATCGAGATATTCCCCGTATTGAATTCCATGCTCGAAAAGATACTCGGAAAATCTCCTTACAAATCCCCCACTGATATGGGCGTGAACATGGCGGGATTCTGCATTACAGACGATGAGATCGTTTCCAAGGCCTCAAGGTTTGAAGTGGCAAGAAGATATTATGCACTGCTGAAAGAGAACAAAAAAGGCATGGTATCCGACGATATGGTGATGAAATTCGAACTTCTGATGAAGAATGCCGATATAAGCGTGGATGAACGCAAGGTTGTACCTGTGGTAAGAAAAAAATCGACAGAATTCAACGGTCCCGTATCTGGGATCGAATTGGAGAACGGCAGCATAATAACCGGAAAAAGGTCGGCTTTGCTTGGTGCCAGTTCGGCAGCTCTTCTCAATGCTCTGAAAACCTTGGGCAACATCAAGGATTCGATCCTTCTGATGTCCCCGGATATCATCGAACCGATCGGCAAGATGAAACAGAACACTCTTGATTTCGAAAGCCCGGAACTTCATGTTGACGAAATGCTCATTGCACTGTCGATATGCGCACAGACCGACCCGATCGCAAAAAAAGCCTTTGAACAATTGCCGAAATTGAAAGGATGCGAGATGCACTCTTCGGTCATTCTTTCGCCGGTCGATGATTCGATGCTGCGCAGACTGGGACTTAACGTGACATGTGAACCGAAATACCAGACCGATTCACTGTATCACGGGCAGCATAAGAATTGAGACTCAGCGATAGACAGCAACAAGGTTTATATCGCTTAAATTAATCGGGGATTCAGTTGCGGATGTAGTGTAGCTGGTTATCACTTGACCTTGCCAAGGTTAGAACTCGGGTTCGAATCC
>JGI994J12354_10002024_pt1 | contig 20245 bp, 26 predicted proteins | sample IntmicLarv3ML3BL_FD_12354 | JGI IMG/M metagenome (IMG submission 12354)
CATGTGGCACGTGTTCCCGTGCCGCAGGAAGGTAACAAACGTGAACAGATAAATGAGATGACTCGCTCATTTGCGAAAATATTAGAGGGTATAGTAAAACAATACCCCGAACAATGGTTTAACTTTTATAATTTTTGGAAAAAGTGAAAAGTGAGTTCTATGTTTCCTTAATGTTTAATAATAAAAATATGTAGACATGAAAATGTTTCCCGCACTTGAAAAGAAGTATACAAAAGAACAGCTCAGAATACTTGAAGCACAAAAACTTGCGCATCATATAGCATTTGCTCCCGTGATATTTCAGGTATCGCGTTTAATGGTTAAGTTCGGAATATTCCAATTGTTGTCCGATACGAGAGGGGGCTTGACAATGGAAGAGTTAGTTGAAAAAACAAAGTTGTCGCGCTATGCTGTACAGGTGTTATTGGAATCGTCGCTTACGATAGGAACGGTATTGTATGAAAACGAGCGGTTTGTCACTTCAAAAGCAGGCTGGCTTTTGCTTACCGACCCTCTTATCGGAGTAAACCTGAGGTTTAACCATGATGTGACTTATCTTGGAATGTATAATATGGAAGAGGCGTTGCTGAACGGCAAACCTGAAGGGTTGAAAGTGTTTGGAGAGTGGAAGACGGTTTACGAAGGGTTGTCTTCGTTGCCTGACGCAGCACAGAGGAGCTGGTTCGAATTTGACCATTTTTACTCTGATAACTCTTTTGACGAGGCGTTACAGATAGTATTTTCTTATAATATATCCAAGTTACTTGATGTCGGTGGCAATACAGGTCGTTGGGCTTTGCGTTGCGTGGATTACAACAAGGATGTGAATGTTACAATAATGGACCTTCCACAGCAGTTGGGATTGATGAAAAAATTTATATCCGGAAAGACTGGAGAGGAGCGCATTTCGGGTCACGGAGCTAATTTACTCGACAAGAATGAACCGTTCCCGAGAGGATTTGACGCAATATGGATGAGCCAGTTCCTTGATTGCTTTGCAGAAGAAGAAATTACAAGTATTGTGTCGCGTGCGGCAGAGTCTATGGATGAAAACTCACGGCTGTTTGTGATGGAGACGTTCTGGGACAGGCAAAACAATGATTTGGCTGCTTTCTGTCTTGCGCAGACGAGTTTGTATTTCTCTGTTATGGCAAATGGAAACAGTAAGATGTATTATTCGGAAGATATGATACGTTGCATCGAAGCGGGAGGATTGAGAATTGAAACGATTCACGACGGACTGAAAAGCGGACATTCCATATTGGTCTGTAAGAAAGCATAAGGAAAAGGCAGGCTTATTATGAGATTGGAAGACCTTAATATTACAGAGTTATTGCCACAACGTCCGCCATATATAATGGTTGATAAGCTTACTTATTATGACCCGATAGTGACAAAGGCTGTTTTTGCCGTACGCGAAGATAACCTGTTTTGTAAAGACGGGGTTATGGAAGAAGCAGGACTTATCGAGAATATAGCACAGACATGTGCAGTTCGAATGGGTTTTAAGGAAAAGACCGAACCTAATCGTGACGGAATTATAAAAATCGGTTTTATCGGATTGATAAAGACAATGGAGATATTCCGTAATCCGCGAGTAGGCGAAGTACTTAATACAACGATTGATATAAAGGAAGAGGTGCTTAATCTGACTTTGGTCGAAACGAAAGTGGAGATAGGGGAGGAGATAGTAGCCATTTGTGAGATGAAAGTCTTTCTGACTGACGCACCGCCAACATTTTCAATTGAAAATTGAAAAATGCACAATGCACAATTAAAAATTATAAATTAAAAAACATTTTCAATTTTCAATTTATATAACTATGAGTGAGGAAGTTATTTTGAAAGCATCTAAGGAATTTGATGTCAGGTTCAGCGAGGTTGACTCGATGAACATAGTCTGGCATGGTTCTTATGCGCTGTATTTCGAGGATGCGCGTGAGGAGTTTGGACGAATTTTTGGCCTTAGCTATCAGCTTTTTAAGGATGAAGGGTATCCTGCACCTTTAGTTGAGTTGAATCTGAAATATATTAAACCACTGCTTCACGGACAGCGCGCTCGCGTTGATATAACATATCGTAATTCGCCTGCCGCAAAGATTGTTTTTGATTATGAGATTTATCTTGTGGAAGATAACAGCCTTATTACAACCGGCACATCGACACAGGTTTTTTTGGACATGGAGTTTAACCTGATGTGGATAAACCCTCCGTTCTATGAAGAATGGAAAAAGAAATATAATTTGCTATGACAGTCTTTTTGGGTGATAACATAATTTCAGCTCTTGGTTTTACTTCGGAAGAAAACTATCGTAATGTAAAAAATTGTGTGAGCGGACTTCGGTTTTTCGCAGACCGTTACGATTTGCCTGAACCGTTCATGGCATCGGAGATTGATAACGAGCTACTTGATGAAGCATTTTCGAAATTAACTCAAGAGAGTACATTTAAATCAGAACAAGAGGATTTGACGGAATCATGCATGTCAAATTCTAAGAACGTTTACTCCGCGGCTTGTGGAGTAAAATATTCCAAAATGGAAAAAGCTTGTATCGTTTCTATTGCGGATTCGTTGAAGGATACCGGCGTAGCCCCTTCTGATAAACGCGTTCTTTTTCTGTTGTCGACGACAAAAGGGAATGTATTCCTGCTTGATGAAAACGAGCGACAGGGTTATGAGCATAATCAGTTGTATCTTTGGCGTTCTGCGGAGTTGATTTCCCGGTTTTTCGGTAATACAAACACGCCGTTAGTTGTGTCGAATGCTTGTATATCCGGGGCGTTTGCCCTTGTGGCGGCACAACGTGAGCTTCGTTCAGGGAAATATGATTATGTGGTAGCTGTCGGCGCAGATATGCTGTCAAAATTTATCGTTACGGGTTTTCAGTCGTTTAAAGCTTTGTCGCAGGAGGTTTGCAAGCCGTTTGATGTTAATCGTGCAGGTCTAAATATCGGTGAGGCTGTAGCTTCTGTTATAATGACGGAACGGGGCGAACACGAAATGAAAAAAAACGATATTGTTCTTACTGCAGGCGCTGTGAGAAATGATGCCAACCATATTTCGGGGCCGTCACGTACCGGCGAAGGTTCATATCTCGCACTTCGCAGTGTGTTGGAAGGCATTGAGATTGATGATTTAGCGTTTGTTTGCGCCCATGGCACGGCGACTCCTTATAACGACGAGATGGAATCTATATCGCTGACGCGAGCAGGATTGCAAAATGTGCCGATAAACAGTCTGAAAGGATATTTTGGGCATACACTTGGTGCGGCAGGCATTCTTGAAAGCATCGTTTCGATGCATGCTATTAAAGATGGAGCGATACCTGCGACTTACGGGTTTGAAACTCTCGGAGTTACTAATCCGCTTAGTATGGTGAAAAACGTTGAGACTACAACAAAACGGCGATTTGTAAAAATGCTCTCAGGTTTCGGGGGTTGCAATGTCGCGGTATTGTTTACAAAACATTGATAAAGAGAAAATGAATTATATAAATTCAAATACTTCGAACGATACACGAATAATTCTGAAGTCATACTGCAGAATTGCCGGCGGACGTGCTACACTTAACGGAGAATTGTTTTTTGAGTCTGATTGTTCATCTGAAGTTGATGCGAATCTAACATCGAATGTTGACAATAAAGTCACTCCGGAAGAAAAACTGCGTACGGCGCACGAGTTTTTTTCTGCCGTATACGAGCGTTTGGGAGTGGACTACCGCAAGTTTTACAAGATGGACGCTTTATCGAAACTTGGATTTCTCGCCTCCGAGTTGTTGTTGGCAGGCACTGACAGAGAGATTCCGAAAGAAGATATGGGAATAGCGCTTTTTAACCGCAGTTCGTCGTTGGAGACAGATAGCCGTTATCATAAAACTATCTGCGACAAAGATGATTTTTTCCCTTCACCGGCGGAATTTGTTTATACCCTTCCAAACATAGTGACGGGAGAAATAGCGATAAGGAATAAGATATATGGCGAAACAGCCTTTTATGTCATGTCCGATTTTCAGGCAGACATGTTGTGTGAGGTAATTGAAAATATGATTAATTTCGCCGGGATGAAGCGCGTTCTTGCGGGATGGACGGAAGTCGATGCTTTTACGGGTGAATATAGCGGTTTTATGGTTTTATGTGAGGTCGGAATCGAGGCGAATAGCAACAATAGCAATGAAGCGAGATGTGATGCGAAGAGTATGCCGTGCGAAATTGCTGATAATTTGTATTCGTCAATTTTAAATCCCGATAGTTTGGATAGTTTGTATATTAAGTATTAACTTTGCTTCAATAAATCGACATTTTTTTGAGTTGTGCAAAACTCGCACTATATTTTGTTTTGAAATCTAATCCAAATTTTTTTAATTATGAGCAGTAAAGTGATAAAAAACATGCATCAGGCAACCATTGTAATAGGTGATGTTCATGGTTCAACCTATTGGAAAAAGGCGGTTGAAGAAAACCCCGATAGCCGAATTATCTTCGTCGGCGATTATCTTGATCCATATGAAAAAATATCTAATGAGCAGTTAGTTAATAATTTGAAAGAAATTATACAGCTAAAAAAAGACAAACCTGATGATGTAATTCTATTATTAGGTAATCACGATTTGCATTATTTTTGTCCGGATGTACCGGGATCAAGCGGTCGGTATAATAAAGAGATAGAAGAAGAAGTGAAGGCAATTTTTGAAGATGACCTGAATTTGTTTACTTATGCTTTTCAGGATGGAAACCAACTGTTTACTCATGCCGGCGTTGCGCACGATTGGTTTATAAATGATTTTAAAGGCGATATCATGAAAAATATTGCCGATCAGTTGAACAATCCTTTACCTGAACAGGTATACGCCTTACATCAAGCCGGCGAAGCGCGCGGAGGTTCCTGGTATTCTGTTGGAGGCATCTTTTGGGCTGATATCAGCGAGTTATTCCATCCGTTGCAGGGGTTTAAACAATATGTTGGTCATAACCGTGTCGACAAAATTCTGGTGCGTACGAAAAACGGAGGACAAATTACATTCTGTGATTGTCTATATAATGAAATATACTTGAAGTTAGATAATTAAGATTGCTTTTATCAAATTTTCGAAAAATAATGGCACTGTCAAAAGTGCACTTTTGACAGTGCAGTTTAAAAAACGTTCGCAAAATATGTAATAGTCGCCGGGGGGTGGCGGTGTAGAAAAATATATATTTTTATTAAGGTTATAATTTGTTTTTTGTAAAAAAAAGTATTTTCTTTGCATAAAATTATTATCTCTGTCGGATGCTTAGTTTCATAAATGAAAAAAACACACTTCACTTAGAGTTAATTAACATAATTATGTTGATTAATTATAGTATTTTATTAGAGAGAGAGAGAGAGAGAGAGAGAGAGAGAGAGAGAGATGCAGGCGCAGTTTTATATGTAAACACGCGCGTAAATATGCATTAAAAAATCTTTCCGAAAAATATTCAACAAGATCAAATTCAAAAATAAATACCTTTAATATTTTGTTTTTAAACAAAATATTAAAGAAAATGTAAAGCCGTGTGCATATTCGCACACGGCTTTACTTATATATTTTAATTCAGAAAAAAATAAAAAAACAACCAAACATAAGTGTGACAATGAAGAGATTAAAAATCAAGAAAACGTTAGTATTGATGCTAATGAGCATGGCGCTGACAGGCTTGTTGTTAAACGGCTGCAAAACATTGCCTGAATCGGCACCGGTGGCTACGTACGAAAAAGAAGGGACGATTACTGTCAGATCGACAGGTACAGGTCATAATGCGCGCAGGGCGCGTTTAGATGCTGAACGGCAGGCTTTCTATACTCTTTTCTTTCGCGGTTACCCCGACTCTCAGCAGAAAACACCTCTGATAGGCTATGCTGAAGCTAATATTCCGCAACAACACAGGGAATACTTCAGGTCGATGTTCGGAAAGACGGAGTTGGGCAATAATCGATACAGGACATTTATACTTGCCTCACGCCCGTCAGGACGTTTTTCCGGTCATCAGCAGGATGTGGATGTAACGATCAATTTACGCGCTCTGCGCTCCGACCTCGAACATAGTGGTATAATAAGAAAATTCGGATATTAATTAATTCCTTATTGTTTAAAAATATGATGAAATCTGTAATCTTCTTTCTTTTACTATTGTTATCGAATGTAATAACAGGACAAGTCCATGCTCAAAATTACTCTCAGCAGCCGGAGGTCAAGACTATCCAACCGCGTATTATGGTCATCCCTTACACAAAAGAGGGAGAGGACATTCGTACAGTCCTCGAAGACGACATCAACAAACGTATAGCTTTGAGCAGGATAAAGGAAGCTTTCGACAGACGTGGTTTCACTACCGTAGATTTCACTTCACGTCTGAAATCGGCTATGGGTAATGCCGTCTTTGTGGGAGCTAACAAGAGCGATGTAAAAGCGCAAATTATTCAGATGTCGGGTGCCGATGTCTATGTTGAGGCAGAGATAGACCTTAGCAAGAAATCATCCTATTCGGCAAAAAATGTAAAGGTGCTGCTTCAGGCATACGAGGCTACAAGCGGCAACTCGCTGGCGAATATTATCGGTGAGAGCAAGCTGATAAGCGATGACACGGGATTGCTCGTATCAAAAGCCGTCGAAGGAAGCATTGAAGAGTTTCTTAACACCATGCAGGCGAAGTTTACCGATATAGTGAATGATGGAAAGACTATACTTGTATCAATAGGCTTCGACGCGAACTCCGAGTATGATTTATCATCACCGGCAGGCTCCGACAATCAATTACTCTCCGACTTGATAGAAATTTGGATGTCGGAGAATGCTTTCAAGAACTACTACCACTTGCAGGGCGTTTCGGATACGGAGATGCTTTTCGACGATGTGCGTATCCCGCTTCGCGACCCGGTCACTAACGCTAACTACACTCTCAACCGCTTTGCGCTGTCACTCTATCAGTATCTGCGCACGCTCGGCATGAATGCCAAACGCGATGTCAGAGGTAATACTCTGTTTATAACTATTCAATAATAAGCAAGATATGAAAAATACAATATTATTATTAGTAATGGCATTATTTATGGTAGTGCAAGGCGCCGGAGCTGACGATGCCGCATCATCTATTCCCATAGCAATCGTTGTGCCCCGGCAATCTGAACCACTGAACGAATCACATATACAAAGGTTCGAAAACAAAATGCTTGATATGGTTACCCAATCAGGTATCTCGGCAACAGGCTCTTCACCGATAGCGATGATGCCTTCGTTCGCAATTGAAAGCGAGGACGCAGTGGAAGGCGGAATGAAGAATGTTATTGTGCTGAATGCCAATATCACCTTTTATATACGCAATCTTGAGACTAATGAGGTGTATTCGTCGATTAGCAAACAAGTGCGCGGCTCGGGTGTCTCACGTGAGAGGGCGGTGAACGACTGTATAGCAAAACTTTCGGTAAGCAGAAGCGATTTTACGGACTTTGTAGAACGCGGGCGCTCCAAAATTCTTGCCTACTATCGCACTAATTGCGCCTCTTTGATGGCGCGAGCAGAGACTTTTGCTAATACCCAACAGTACGAACAGGCTATAGCCGTTGTTTCATCAATACCCCCGACTGCTACATGCTACAGCCAATCGCTTGCACTGCTCGAAAAATTCTACCCTGCGTATCAGAAGCAGAACTGCAACGAACTGTTACAGAAAGGACGCTCTTTGTATGGCGGTCATCTCTATCTTGACGCACTTGCTGTGCTGTACGATTTGAAAGTTTTCGGTACCGACTGCAACAATGACGTCATCGATCTTATCACCACTATTGAAAGCCGTCTGAGCGACGAAGAACAGCGGAGATGGACATTGCTCCGCGAAGAACTGAACAACCGCACTACGCTGAACATCAAACGACTGGAGGCTGTTCAGTCTATAGCCGTAGCTTACTACGGAAGAACGGTTTTTCAAAATTACAATTATATAATCCGTTAAACATCAAAATAATGACAATCATACGTAAAACATTATTATTGCTACTTTGTTCACCACTATTTATTATGAACATGTATGCCCAAAACGGACCACTGAAGGTGGCTGTTTTCGACCCCGCTGGCAAGGTTGACGATAATATTCTTCAAATTGTTCGCGAAGAAATCAGTTCGGTACTCGTCAACCGTGTAGGATATGCCGTGCTTGAGCGGCAGTTGATTAATAAGGTACTTGAAGAAAATAAATTTCAGGGAGAGGGCTTGGTTGACGAATCGCAGATAAGCGAGATAGGCAAGATAATGGGCGCCGACTATGTTTTTATTTCTTCTATCACCTCGCTTAACAATAACTATTATCTATCTTTCAAGTTGATCGAAGTAGCGACCGTCCGAATTGAGAAGCAATTTACCGGTACGACAAAAAGCGGTGTCTATGACATTATGCAGACCACCCAATACGTGGTGAGGCGCTTACTCGGCGATAACGTTACGCAACAGCCTGCACCTCGCCCTATGTGAGAAATCATCTTCAATTACTTAAATATTTCACCCATTCATCCGATTCAAAAATGAAACATTTACTGCTAATAACCATCACATTGACCATGTTTGCATCTTCGCTGACAGCACAAGAAGAAAAAAAAATAGCTGTCTTCGACCCTGTTGCCAATATAGATAATTCTATCATCGAGATAGTGCGCGAAGAAATCAGTTCTGTGGTAGTCAACTCTAAAGGCTATGTAGCCCTTGAACGTCAGTTAATCAATAAAGTGTTGGAAGAGAACAAGTTTCAGGGCAGCGGATTGGTCGGTGAATCGCAAGTCAGCGAGATAGGAAAGGTTATGGGCGCCGATTATGTTCTTGTAACCACTATATCTACTATCGGTACAAACTATTACATCTCGTGCAAGATAGTAGTGGTAGCCACTGCACTTATCGAGATGCAGGCAACGGGCATTACCAAAAGCGGAACAAACGATCTGACGACAACAACACAAACCATAGTAAGTTCTATGTTGACTTCAAAGGCGCCAGCGACCCGGGAGATTGCAAAAACCGATATAGCAGAGACTAAAGAGCAGAAGACGGAAACACAACCGCAAGCAAAAACAGCAACAGTAACTGATAACAGCGTCTTCACTACACAAGGCAGTGCTGTCTATTGTGATGGTATAAAGATGGAGAAAGCGCGGGTATTGTCGTTATTAGATAAGTCACCGGGCAGCAAACAGCGATACCTTGGTGGTATGAGCAAACGCTCTACCGGCACCGGATTGATTGTTGCGGGAGTGGCATTGCCGATCATAGGTGGAGGAATAGGCTATCTTATTCCATCGGAAAAGACTGAACGTGATGGTAATAATATTATGCAGCGCAAGTACAATAACTGGAAGACCTTTGCTATTATCGGGGCAGCAGCGGGAGCCGGAGTTATTGTTTATGGAATAAGTTTGAAATCTGCAGGCAGCAAAGAAGTGCGAGGCGCTATAGACGCTTTCTCTTCTGAAAGAAAAAGGTCACAGCCCGAACCCTCATTAAAGCTTGAACTCAAAACGGATGGTGTAGGATTATCGTATAACTTTTAATAACAGATAAGATTATGAAGAAATATATTTGGATATTATCAGGAGTAGTGGCGATGGCGCTAATAATTTATGCATGCGACCCTGCGCTAATTAGCGAGAAAATAATAGCATCCGTTGAAAAGATGCCAAGCGAGATGTCTTTCGGTTGGGAAACAGATGAGCAAAGCCTTACCGGACATGACAATACTTTCACATTTGTCAGCGATGCAGGTTGGTGCACTGTTTCAGGCGACAAGATTAAGGTCGAAACGAACCAAGACGACCAGGCGCGTGTGGCATCCATCAATGTAAATTGGAAAAACGAAACGATGAAAACTATCCGCATCCGACAGTCAGAAATGAGTTCAATTGGGGGGCTGCCCGAAACAGTTCCTTTCGACAGCGAGAGTGGCTCGAAAACTTTTGAACTGACGAGTAGCACTTCGTGGACAGTAAGTTCCGATCAGGAATGGTGTTCCGTTACCCCGACTAATGGAAGCGGAAATGTTTCGTTAAAAGTGTCAGTTACCACAAATACAACATCATCTACACGCACAGCGCGCATTACGTTCAGATCCGGTACTAATACAAAAGTTATCACGGTAACGCAGACAGGCGATACTATATTGAGCATATCTCCTACCTCGATAAACGCCGGGGCAACTGCCGTAACATATTCTATAAATATTACAAGCAATTTATCTTGGACCGCTTCATCATCACAGTCATGGTGCAGCGTTAATTCTACATCAGGTTCCGATAACAGTACTATTTTAGTTGATGTAAATGCAAACACCTCATCTTCTCCTCGCATCGCAACTATCACTATCAATAGTGAGGGCGTTACAAAGACAGTCATCATCTCTCAAGTAGGCGCAGGTACTGTTATTACACCCTTCAATGACAAATGTATCAATGCAATATCAATACCGTGTGGCGCAACACTGAACGGCACAACGGTAGGCGCTACAGAGAAAGAAGAAAGTAGGTATATATATAATGGAATATATGGTGTGTGGTACACTTTTATTGGCAATGGTCTTTCAACTTCTCATTCTGTTAACGCTGATTCACGCTTTGAAAACGCTAGAATAGAGGTTTATGTAGGCTCTTGTGATAATCTCAGCTACCTCGTCACATTTGGCGGCTCAGGGGCATTTTTTTCCGTACCGGGCTCACAATATTATTTTTATGTTGTAGATGGAGTTTCTGGATCCACACAAACGGGAACCTTCAGTATTTCAATGTCTTGCGAGAGCCTTTTGCCAACACCGATGAATGTGAGAGCGACACTAAGTGGGGATTCTATTGCTGTCTCATGGGACAGAGTAACGGGAGCAAATGGTTATGAAATTTCTTATAGTGAAAAGGTAGATAGTCCCCAATCATCATACTATCATAGTTGGAGTACTCTGGGTAATGATGCAACATCAAGAAAAATTAACACCCGCAACAACATGACAGAGTACTATATCAGAGTACAAGCTTTTGGAGGCAAACGCATAAGCGATTACAGCAGTCCTGCCTATTGTCTTTACGTTCCATAAATAGAAACAATTTCATTCACAAAAAGAAATATAGTTAACGCTTGATATCTTTACTTCCTCATTGGAGAAGGTATCGGACAATCAAAATCATATTTAACATTTAAACTAACTATAAGGATGGAAATACTAAAGAATATAAAAAAAGAAGGCCTTATTCGCAAACTTCTTGACGGAAAAATAAGCTCCGAAGAGTTTGACGAACTGACGGGTATGATTGACCAAGCGGACTACCGCCGCATAATCATGCGAATATTCGATCTGAACGAAGGTATAATCCTGAACAACTCGACGGCAGACAGTGGTATGTTGGGCGTTTTCAACAGGCGTGCCAACAGAAGAAAAAAACAGAAACTGGAGCGGCGGTTCAAACGCACCGGTCGTGGGGAAGGTAAAAAAATGATACTGGTTGAAGGCGACTCGTGGTTTGAACATCCGTTCGTTACGGAGATTTCGGATTGGCTATTCAAAGACAAAAACAATTCGAATCATTGAATTGTCAATACTGGAGTTTAAAATTGCACATTATTATAATGACTATTTTTTTTGATTATGAAATATCTATGTATCTCTTACAGGACTGCGATATCTTATGTTGAGGGGTTGGAAAAAACAATATACAGCTTACAAACAACTGCCGAATCTTTCCAACTTCAATACCATTCATACATACTTTTAAAATTTCCATAGTTTTACTCTATTAAAAAACAAAAATATTTAATATAGAGCCTATTAGCCTAATGCAAAATGTCGAGTTTCAGGGAGCAAAACACCAAAAAGTACATTCTTTTCATAAATCACTATGGTAAGTAGCAAAAGCACTTCTAAAACCCCTTCAAAGCTCAAAGTTTATATCTTCTTTATTTTTAAAACAGGTAACGGATTCGTAACGGAAAGTCCGCTTTATAATGCGTTTTTCTGCTATTTTGCCTTTTGCAAAACAAAGCATATAAAAGAAGATAGAACAAATAAATCAGATAGTTACGTCATTTTTACTGTTTTTGCTTAAATAGTACTTCGTTCGGCAATAAAAAAAGAACATTTTAAGATTTTGTCTATAAATCAAGATGTTAGGCGAAGATTTCCTAAAAAAGGTAATGGATTAGTAACGTGCTAACTTTTCTGATTTGCTTCATTAAGCATAGAGACTAACTCTCTCTACAAAGATAGCTATTTTTTTTTGATGCGATAAAATTTTAATCAATAATTTTTTTCACAATTAAACGCAAGTGTTCTTTTGATATTCATACCAGTATCGGATTCACTTTCATTGTGTCGAGATTCATGAATAGTCCGTTATGTTCTATCATTCCGTTCCTGAACATCTTCCAGAGGATGTTGCATCCAAGTTGAGCCAATGTAGAGTTTATAAACAAGTCCTGCTTTTGAAGCACTTCTGTGAGTGATCAGCTTGGGCCTGAGTCCTCTGCTTTGATAGAGGAGTATTTAATAAATTGCGTTATAACCTTTAGTAATTCGATTGAATATCGTCGGGCATGATAAAAGTGCTGTAAAGACTTGATAAAAATGGCAATGTAAAGCGCTTTTGGCTTTATAACGATTGTACAAATCCAATGAATCAGGGGAGTAAAAACAATAAATACTGGGATATATACTGGAAGAAATTGAAAAGGCTTGCTACACTGAATATTAATCCTAAAGATTAGTGGGAAAAACGAAATAATCATGGAAATATTTGGAATTGGGAAAAATAATTTATATATTTGCATATAATTATCACCCTTAGGTGGGAAAAACTAAGGCTTACCCCCTGCTTGTCAGGGGGTTTATTTTTTATAATTGTTATGGAAAAGCAGCGTGTTATAGTTTATGTAGATGGTTTTAATTTCTATTATGGTCTGAGAAACCCTAAATGGAAGCGATATTATTGGCTTGATATTGTAAAGCTATTTGAAAGCTTTATACGTCCAAACCAAGAATTAATTGCTGTAAAATATTTTTCTGCAAAACCGGATGATATTGAACAAAGCAAAAGACAGGATGCATTTTTTCAAGCAAATAAGGAAAACTCAAAGTTTAAGCTTATTCTGGGTAAATTTTTGAAAAAAGAAATTACATGTTTTGGGTGTGGTCGAACGATTCATACCTATGAAGAAAAAGAAACAGATGTTAGACTTGCTACGCAAATAACAGCGGATGCTTACCAGAAAAATTGTGAAATAGCATTTGTTGTTTCTGCTGATAGTGATATGATTCCTGCTATTGAGTTAGCAAAAGAAGCAAAGCAACAGGTATATATATTTTTTCCTCCTAATCAGTATTCAAGTAACTTAGCTTCGACCGGATATAGTAAACCGTTACAGTTACAACAGTATGAGGCGCGATTTAAACAATCCGTATTTCCTGATATGATACAGTTAAAACAAAGCGGGTTTAACCTGTTTATTCCACAAAAATGGAAAGATTTTCAACCTTAAAACCACTGATATAATTTTATCTATACATTATCAAACACCTCAAACTTAAATTCAAATTCTTTAGTTAAATAGCCATACTCCAGTAAGTAAGGACGGTTGAAAAAATCAAAATATATAGGCCTTGAAAAGCAATACGGGTATTCATTTTTTCTTAGGTTATGTACTTTTCTTCGCCTCAAAATTGCTTAATTCATATCCTAAAATAGCAAAAACTTTAAACAATCTTTTTCATATAATTTGCGTAGATGAATACCAAGATACACAAGAATTACAGTATGCAATACTATCTAAAATAATCACAGCAGAAGAAGGAAGAACCTTATTATTCCTTGTTGGAGATAAAGATCAGGCTATTTACGGAACATTGGGTGGGGTAGCGAAAACATTGGAAGAAATCAAATCTGAATTTGGAAATATTGACATACAAGAAAAAGAACTTTCAGGTAATTATCGGACTTGCCAGCGAATAATTGATTATTATCGAAATTACCAAACATCGAATATCGAAATAGAATCTTTATGTTCTCACGCTAATGATGCAGGGATAATTACTTTTAACAATGCGATTGATAAAGATAATCTGGCTGTACATATCGCGTCAATTATTGAAGAAAATATTAATAACGGAGTTCCTGAACATGAAATCTGTGTTTTAGCACCTCAATGGTTTATTGTTATCCCAATGGGCAGAAAACTAAAAACATTGCTTCCGCATGTAAATTTTGATGCCTATGGGTTATCACCATTGCAAAAAAATAAAGAAAATATATGGTTCAAAATAGCACGTTTGTTTTTGGTTGAACCTTCACCTACAATGTACTTTATAAGAAACAAATGGGCTGTAGAATTAATAGAAGAATTTGACTTAATTGGGGTAAGAATTCTGGAAGATTCTGAAAGGAAGTCAAAATATCTTTTAAAAATTATCAATTCCATATCATCAAGCCAAGAAGATGGTCTTCCTTATTTGGAGGAATGTTTTGTACAATTACTACATATACTAAACATTCAGATAGAAGAACATTCAACACTAAGACAGCACTGGGAATATTTTTTTGAAGGAACTAAAAGACGGTTAGAAAATCAAGAATTCGATTACGCAAAAGATATTGGTAGTTTTAAACGATTATTTCGACAGCATTCAGGTGTTGTTGTTAATACATGTCATGGTATTAAAGGTGAAGAATTTCACACTGTCATAGCCTTTGGTTTATTAGAAGGGTTTGTTCCACATTGGGCAGATGCCGATGGTGAAAACGCATCTCAAAAATTACTCTATGTTATCTGTTCACGAGCTAAGAAGCACTTGCATTTAATTTCAGAAAGAGGTAGGTCGAATAGAATTACTACTACAAGTCATTTGAGAAAACTTAATTACCAATATGATTAAATATGGCGGCAAAATGAAAGAAATTCAAAATGAGACAACAAAAGAAAAATTGGTTCGATTATTATTAACAATATTGAACTGGGGCTATGATGTTGAGGTTTACGATGACGATTTATATGCTAAAGTGAAAAAGCGGCTGAAATTGCATAATGAGTATGACACAATTAGAATGCGATGTTGTATCGATTTAATTGAAGATACAGAAAATGCTATTTTGCATATTTGTGAGTATGGATTAGAAAAATTCAATTATAAATCAAATAATTTAGGGGAAAAGTATTTAAAATTATACGGTATTTTGAATGCTGTATATCTGCAAATGTCATGTATTATAGAATTGTATGAAATACTAAATGTACCAAATAAATATGATGTAACTACTCATTTCAAGGCATGACAAATATTTGAACTACGCAATGTTGCAGGTTCACATACCGTTAATTTTCAGGATAATTCGGAATCAGTTCCGCAAAATGTAAAGAAGAATTTCTTTAGAATTACACAGATGCAGATTAACGCTAAAGGGGATAAACTTCATGCTGTTGATGGATTCCATAACTTGAAAGAATTTAATTTGTACTAACTTATTATGGAGTACAATGTATTGTCAGAGGAATATTTATATAATGCAATGACCAAATACTATAAATCTGTTCTTCCTCATGGTAATAAATCTTTAGATGGATGGATTTCCGAAAATAAGCTGTTGGATTTTAAGCATTTTGACTATAGAAAACTATATAAAAACGACATCGCTCAAAAACAGTATCTAAGCAGGATAAGGCGAAAATTGAAAAACGAAATCATGAAATAATAAAAAATACGTGATGTGAAATAATAATATTTGCTTGTTTCTTAAGAATGAAGAGAGTAGAAATATAATATCTTGGGAGATTCTACAATTTAGGAAACATAAACGTCAACTTGGTTCATCAGAGTATAAATTTCTTCTTTGCTTGGTATTGTTTCTCTTAACCCAACGTGCTGAACTTTATATGCACCTAATCCATTTGCAAATTTAAGTGCCATTTTCAAATCATTATGAAGTAGCATAGTACCAATAAAACCTGAAACAAATGCATCTCCTGCTCCAATTCTTAAAACAGGTAATGCATTTGTAACGGAAAGTCCGCATAGTAATGCCTTTTTCTGCTATTTATGCCTTTTGCAAAGCAATGCACTTAAAAGAAGATAAAACAAATAAATCAGATAGTTACATCATTTTCACCGTATTTGCTTAAAATGTACGTAGTTCGGCAATAAAAATGAACGGGATTCATTTTGTACTTCTCTCGGTTTGCACCGGCGCCAAAGGCGAATGAAAAATGAAAAGTGAAAAGTGAAAAATCAAATTCAATAAACACATTTTTTTGTACTTCTCTCGGTTTGCACTATCTTTGTAAACTTTTAATTAGTATTTTATTAATTTTAAAACATATAGAAGTCATGGATGAATTGATTTTAGAACTGAAAAACGAGATTATTAAAGTTTTGAACCTTGAAGGAGTTAAACCTGAAGATATTGCTGATGACGGCTTACTTTTTGGCGAAGGACTGGGGCTTGATTCGATTGATGCACTGGAGCTTATAGTATTACTTGAGAAGAACTACGGTATCAAGTTGAAAGACCCTGCGCAAGGAAAAGAAATTTTCAAATCCGTTCGTACGATGGCCGAATTCATTCAGGCAAACAGAACGAAATAAATGAATAAAGAGATTTATATCACCGGAGCGGGTGTTGTGTCTGCTATTGGGATGGATAAGGCTACAGTTCTTGATGCGTTGTTAAACCAACGAACAGGGGTTGAACCTGTCAAGTACCTTCAGACTATACATACCGACCTTCCTGTCGGTGAGGTGAAGCGCAGCAATGACGAACTTCGTGAATTGTTGAATATACCGCCGTCGGAAGATTATATCCGTTCGTCCTTACTCGGAATACCTGCTGCGCAAGAGGCTTTGCAACAAGCAAAACTTGATGACCGTTCGTCGCTGCGTGTCGCGTTCCTTTCCGGTATAACTGTGGGCGGTATGGATATGGCGGAGTTGATGTATTCTGATTTTCTGGAAAATAACTCACAAAACGGTTATATAGAACTAAACGATTGCGGGGCTTGCTCTGAACAGATAGCTGATTACCTCGGAGGATTCAGTATGGTTTCGACAATCGTTACTGCTTGCTCATCGTCAGCAAACACGATTATGATGGGCGCCGATTTGATTAAAAGCGGACGTGCTGATGTTGTCGTGGCAGGAGGTACGGAGTGTCTATCTCGTTATCATGTTAACGGTTTTAATACTCTGATGATTCTTGACCGCGAAATATGTAAGCCGTTTGACCGCGACCGTGCCGGTATAAACCTTGGCGAAGGCGCGGGTTACCTCGTTCTTGAATCAGCGGAATCAGCCGCACGACGCGGAGTGACGCCTATCGGAAAAGTATCGGGATACAGTAATGTATGTGATGCATATCATCCGACAGCATCTTCTCCCGACGGATTAGGTCCGTACCTTGCGATGAAAGGTGCGGTTGACGATGCAGGACTAAAGCCTGAAGATATAGATTATATAAATGCTCACGGGACCGGCACTCCAAATAATGACCTTACGGAAGGTATAGGAGCGATGAGGCTTTTCGGTGAAAACGTGCCTCCGTTGTCGTCCTTGAAAGCATATACGGGACATACAACAAGTGCGGCGGGAAGTTTCGAAGCTGTTGTCTCGCTTCTTGCTTTGGAACGCAACTTTTTGCCTGTGAGCATGAATTTCAAAAATAAGATTGAAGAACATAACTTCGTTCCTGTGACAAACTCCGAACCTGCGCGTCCGTTGAGGCATATACTGTCAAACTCGTTCGGCTTCGGAGGCAATGATTCTGCTATTGTTTTTTCAAAAATATGACAATGAAAATCAATGTACAATGCACAATGCACAATGAGAAACGAGAAACGAAAAACGAGAAATTAAATTTTCATTTTTCAATTTTCAATTAACTAAACATTTTCAATTTTCAATTTTCAATTAACTAAATGTATATACAATCGGCAAATCAAATATCGGCTCAAAAGCCCCTTTCGGACGAGTGGTTTGATAATCCAATCTTTTACGATGAACTACGCGTACGTACGATAGACCCCGATTATTCGGGTCATTTTCCGCCGATGGTGGCGCGTCGTATGGGTAAGTTGTTGAAAAGGGTTGCGGTATTGTCGCGCTTGGCATTGAAAGAGGCATCTGTCGAGATGCCGGATGCAATAATCAGCGGAACGGGGCTTAGTTGTATCGAAAATACGGAAAAATTTCTGTACTCATTAATGGAGAACGACGAAAAATTCCTTCAGCCGACACATTTCATGCAGTCTACACACAATGTGTTAAGCACATCTATTGCAATGGATTTGAAATGCCATGGGTATAATAACTCGTACGTTCATCGCGGTACGTCTTTTGAGTATGCACTGCTGGATACGCTCATGCAGTTTGAACAAAAACGTATTAAGACGGCATTGGTGGGTGGATTTGACGAGTTGACCGACGATTATTTTATATTTTTCAAAAGGATAGGCGTATGGGATTTTGTTGCGGACATATCAGCAACAAAAAAATGTTTTGCAGCCGAAGCCGCTGTCAGCATGCTTCTTGATACCGTCAAGCGCGAAAATACTATCTGCGAGATAAACGATGTTGAACTGATGTACAAGCCGACAACAGAACAGATAAGAAAAACACTTGATGTTATGCTCGAAAAAGCAGGGTGCCAATTGTCTGATATAGACGCAGTTCTTACAGGTTTAAATACGCATGTCAAGAATGACAATATTTATTACGAAGCAATAGCGCAACTTTTCGGAGACCGTCCGATATTGCAGTATAAGCATTTGTTCGGTGAATCGTTTACAGCGCCTGCGTTCGGCGTCTATGCAGCAGCGACATGCTTACGAAAAGGGCGTATACCCTCGTTCATGATATCCGATACAGGAGCCGGTTCTACCACAGCATCCGCTGTCGATACAGTCCAAACTGCACCCGGTGATATTACTGATGTAAAACGTATACTTCTATATAACCACAGCAGAAATAAATCTCACTCATTAATACTATTATCATCATGTTAAAAGTACTATGCGGTTCACTTATTCAATGTGCTTTTCTTGCAGCGGGACAGGTTTTCCTGAAGTTTGGGCTTGAGAAAGTAGATAAGTTCGCCTGGACATTGAAATTTTTCCGCGACTTTTTCACCAATTGGTGGCTTTTGTCATCAGGCCTATCAATGGCTGCAGCGACAATTGTATGGTTTTATCTGTTGAAACATAACGACTTATCGTTAGTTTATCCGCTGATAAGTATGAGTTATGTTTTTGGAACGATTGCTGCTATCTATTTTTTTCACGAAACGGTTTCGCCCGTACGATGGCTTGGTGTATTGTTTATAATGATTGGAGTGGCGTTTCTTGTAAAGTCGTGACCCTCGTAGACGAGGGTTTTATAAAAGGTAGTTTACGACCCCCAATTAAACCTGTAGGGCGTGAAAGTGTCTTAATGTCGTTATTATTTTTTAATTGATTAAAATATTCAAGATATGAAGAAAATTTCGGTTTTATTAATAAGTTTATTGTTGTGTTCCGTATCATTGTCAGCTCAATATCAAAAAGCAACTGATACACAAAAGAATGAAGTAGTGGAAAAGATTACAAAGGCTTCGGAAGATATGAACACGATGCAGTGTGATTTTACGCAGGTTAAGGAATTGTCGTTTATGGACGATAAGATGACGTCAGAAGGTAAGATGCTCTACAAAAAGCCAAATAAAATTCGTTGGGAATATATAACGCCCATGAAATATGTTTTCTCGTCCGATGGGCAGAAAATCAGTATGGGCGACAAAACGATGCCTGCCAATTCGAGTAAGATGTTCGGCGAGATAAGCAAGGTTATGGCAGGTGGCGTGAGCGGTAACGGACTCGTTAACTCCCCTGATTTTGATTCACAGTTTATGGTGGGTAAAGATGACTATCAAATAATCCTGACTCCTAAGAAAAAAGAAATAAAAGACTTGTTTTCAGCTATACAGCTGTATGTCGGCAAAGCTGATAACCGTATACGTTCAGTAGAATTAGTTGAAAAAAGCGGCGACAAAACAACGATAACACTGAAAAATGTGAAGGTGAACGCTGCTATTGATGATAAAGTTTTCAATTAAATGAAGTTTATACTTATTAGTTTACTGTCAGTTTTGTTTATCGGTTGTTCGTCGGTAAAGCCGGCAATCAAACGTAACGCGACAGCCGTAACGTCAGAATCGGTTGTTTGGAAGCAAAGTTTTCGTTCCGAAACCTTAAAAAACGAC
>JGI994J12354_10002025_pt1 | contig 20242 bp, 16 predicted proteins | sample IntmicLarv3ML3BL_FD_12354 | JGI IMG/M metagenome (IMG submission 12354)
CGCATAGCAAGTGGTTTATTTTACAAAAATTTGGTTGAGAGGCATGCCTCTCAACCAAGAAAAAGATTATTTATTTTTTTAACAACACCACTTGACAAAGAACCAAAATAAGTTAATGAAAAATGGGAAAACTTTAAAAGGTTCTCCCATTTGTTTTATTTGTCAGTTATTTCCATTATTTTGATTTTATATCTGCAAATTAAATTGCTATGATATTTTATGAAAAATATTATCTTATATCTTATCAATATCATGTATAAACTTTTCAATAAAAATCCCTTTAAAACTATCCTGAGTGTTTCTGCTGTTTTCTATTAAAAATTTAACAACATCCATAGCCTTTTTTACACTGACACTCAAAGAGTTATCCCTTAGAATATTTCCAGTTAAGACTGCAGAAAAGATATCACCAGTACCTGGAAACTTCACGGGAATATGCTCGTATTCAAATTGAAAATATTCGTCACAATTATGGTCATAACCGCAAACCAAATGCTTTTCCTCAGCTTCGACGTCAACACTTGTAATTACCACAGATTTTGAGCCAATCTCTTGCATTTTAGTAATCAAAGTTCTAACATCTTTAGAAGAAATTTTATCACATCCTGCATAAAAATCACACAAGAAACTAGCCTCTGTAAAATTAGGTATGGAAATATCAGCGTTTTTTACTAATTTTCTCATATCACTCACACGAGAGTCTGGAATCCCATGATAAAGCTTTCCATAATCACCCATTATAGGGTCTACGATAGCTAAAATTCCCTTTGACTGATTTTTTTTAATAAAATCATTGATAATATCCACTTGCTTACTGGAAGAAATAAATCCAGTACAAATGCAATCAAAAGAGAAGTTTAGTTGACTCCAAACTTCAATTGTATTTCTCATGTAATCTGTAGTATCATGAATTTCAAATTTGCCATAATCTAAAGTATTGGAAATTAAAGCAGTGGGCAAATTACAGATGGAATATCCCATTGACGATAGAATGGGCATCATTGCCGCAATAGCGACTTTCCCGTATCCAGGCATATCGTTAATAAGAAGAATATTTTTTAAAATAAAATCACCTCGAGATTCAAATTTATCATGTATTATTTAACTTCCGATGGCTTTTCTATATTTTTGACTATTTAAAAATTTATCAATGTTCTTTATTCTGGTAGAATCACTAGGGTGAGTGCTCAAAAATTGTGGAGTTTCTGAAGTCTTTCCAGAAGACATTCTTTGCCAAAACTCAGTAGCTTTAGTAGGGTCATATCCTGCCAATTTCATAAGTACTAGTCCTATCTCATCTGCTTGAGTCTCATGGGTACGGCTATATTTTAAAGTTCCAAGTCCGCTTCCATGTTGATAAGCAGTCTGAGCAAGTTCCCCACCTTTTTTGGAGACAATTAATCCACCAATGTTTTTTACCACATTTGTATTAGTTTGCTTTTTTCCGTGTTCCAAAATAGCATGAGCGACTTCATGAGCCATTACCACAGCCAATCCAGTTTCATCTTTAGTATATGGTAAAATCCCAGTAAATACAGCTACTTTTCCACCAGGCATACACCATGCATTGGGAGTGTCATCCTTTAAAAGATTAAATTCCCACGCAAAAGTTCCAGCAGGTCTTTTTTGATTGGGATTTAAAGCATAATATTTTTCTGCAGCAGCAGCAATATTCTGACCTACCTTTTTAACCAAAGCAGCGTCTTTATTATTTAGTACAGTGCTTGTCCTTAATACTTCTTTATATTCAGCAGCACTTTGGGTGTTGATACTTTGACTACTTACAGGAAGTAAGTAATTTGGTTGAGCCATTAAAAAAGAAGAAAGAAGGGAAACACCTAAAAATATTTTTAAAACAGTTTTTTTCCAATTCACAATCATCATCTCCATAATAAAATTTCATAATTTAAACAATTACCTTTATAAAATATCAAGAAATATCATTTGTATAAAAAGACAAATTGGAGTATAATCAAAGATAATGTTAAATTAATTATACACAAAAAAATGGAGGTTGTAAATTGAAATTTTTAGGAATTATTCCAGCTAGATATAAATCCACAAGATTGGAGGGAAAACCTCTCAAAGATATAGGTGGTTACCCAATGATAAGATGGGTATATGAAAGAGCAAAGCTCTCTGATTTGGATGAGGTTGTTGTTGCCACAGACAATGAGGAAATAAAAAATGTAGTAGAAAATTTTGGAGGAAAGACGGTTCTCACAAGAGAGAATCACCCCAATGGAACCAGTAGAATAGCAGAAGTATGCGAAAACTTCGAAAATTATGACATAATTATTAATATTCAAGGGGATGAGCCTTTGATAGAACCTGAGATGATTAATCAATTGATAGATACCTTCAAGAAAGATTCAGATTTAGTAATGAGTACTCTGAAAGAAAAAATTGAAGACATTGAAATGATAGAAAATCCCAATGTGGTCAAAGTAGTAACAGACAAAAATCAAATGGCTTTATATTTTTCCAGAAGTCCAATCCCATATCCGAGAGAAATATGTGAAGAAAATTATTTTAAACATGTAGGAATATATGGATATAAAAGAGAATTTGTGATAAAATATGCTAAGATGGATTCTACTCCTTTAGAACAATCAGAATCTTTGGAGCAATTAAGGGTTTTAGAAAATGGATACAAAATAAAAGTAGTAGAAACCTCCTATAAAGTCATTGGAGTAGATACACCAGAGGATTTGGAAAAAGTCAGAAACTTCGTAAAAGAAAACAAAATAAACATAAAGTAGTAATTATTGTTTTAATATGTGCTAACTTAGTCAAGTGTGCTAAGGATAAAGACATAAGTTTTTTTGAATTGAAGCTAATTAATAAATTTTAAAACACAAAAATAAAGTGGAGGAGAATTATGAAAAAAATATCAAGAATAAAGGAGTTTTTTCTAGAAGGGAAAACCACTCTTTTATTTGCTTTGATTGCTGCAGTATTAGTGGCAAGTTGTACTGGCGGTTCAAGGGGAGGTACTGGTGGCCATGTTCCAATGCAACCTAGTAGACCTGTTCACTCAGCAGGAGTTTATCAACTGGATTATTCTTATTTTAGGCAAAATAATTTACCAATCCCTGATAACTATAAGGGAAATCCATTGGGATATTTAGTACCTGGAAAAGAAGTTTCTGGTGGATATGATTTTTTTACCAAATATGATGAAAGTAAAGCTCTTAGCTTCTACAAAGATACTAGTGTAAGAGGTGCTGGAGATAATTCTTATTATTGGAGATGGAGAATCACGTTCAACGAAAGTGATTTTAAAAACATTGTAGCGACTGGCTTAGTGGCTCAAAGTAAGGCCAGAGCCAATGATATTTTTACTCTATCAGGAAATTCTTGGCAAAGAAGATCAATATCCAGAGCAGACATAGGAAATATAAAAGATGTGGTGGTTGGTGCCAGAGGAAAATCAGGAATTATTACTTATTTAGTAATTTATACTGATAAAAATACTTTCTTAGTTTCCAAAGAATTGACAATAAGACGAATGATAGCCCCAGGCAAAAATTCTTTGTATGGTTCTAGAGGTGAAGATGCAACTTACGGTTCAAGTCCATTTAGAACAAATCTCACTATGCTACCTTCAGGTTATTTTGCAATGGAAAAATCTGGTGGAAAAATTACCCTTTATGGTGGAGGATTTGGACATGGAGTTGGAATGCCGCAATATGGTGCCTATGATTTGACTGCCAACAAGAATCATTCTTATAGAGATGTATTGAAAAGATACTACCCAAACACAGCAATAAAAGATATTTACAGTTTGCCAGGTGTTACTAAAGATATTAGAGTGGGAATTACCAATAGTAGTGGTGGTTTAAATCATGGAAAAGCAACATTATCAAGTGGCGGAAATATGAGAATTAAAGGAAACGGAATTGATATTTCAGTCTCCAGCAGAGAGAGAATAGAAGTAACAAGTAATGGCAGTTTGTTAGTAGTCAGAGTTGGCGGACAGCAAAGAGCTCAATCTTCAGGAAAGATTACTATAGAATCTAGTGGAGAATATTTGACATTGCATGGGGTTAGAAAAGCTCACACATCCAATCCAAGTTATAGAGGAAATATTGAATTGGTAGCTTCTGGAAGAAATGTTAGAATCATAAATGAAGTATATATCGAAGATTATTTAAAACAAGTTGTACCTAGTGAAATGCCTGAAAGTTTTGGAGTGGAAGCTTTGAAGGCTCAAGCAGTAGCAGCGAGAACTTATGCATTATCCGATTATTTAAAAAATATACATGGAAGAGATGGTTTTCATGTGAAAGATACTGTGGAAAGCCAAGTTTATAATAATCAAGTGGAAAATGAGAGTTCCAATGCAGCAATTAGAGCTACTCAAGGACAGGTAATGTTATATAATGAAGCTCCTGTGGATGCCAAGTATTTTTCCACATCCTCAGGGTTTATAGAGGCAACAAACTACGTATGGTAAAAGGTTTGAAATAGTAAGCTTACATGACTTTTATTCTATTTTATAAAATTAGAATAAAAGCCATAAATATAATAAAACATTATGATGAATTTCAAGATTGGTTTTTTGAATAGATAATTAGGAGTGTCTATGGAAGATAGTAAACATCAATTTATGGGAACCGAAAAAGTAACCAAGTTGTTATTCAAATTTTCTCTTCCGTCAATGATTGGAATGTTGGTAAATGCACTATATAATATAGTAGATAGAATATATATCGGAAATATACCTAGAATTGGGAAAGATGCCATAGCTGGAGTGGGGTTAATTTTTCCAGTGACACTTTTCGTCTTCGCATTTTCAGTATTAATTGGGCTCGGCTCGGCCAATAATATTTCCCTTTTATTAGGACAAAAAAAGAAAGAAGAAGCAGAAAAATTTTTGGGAAATGCTTTAGCTTTGGCGATTGTCATTTCCCTTGTACTTCTTTTGGGAGTAACTCTAAATATCGACAAATTAATAATATTAATAGGAGGAAGTGCCAATACCAGTGCCCATGCCAAAGATTATTTGAGTATACTTGCTTTGGGTTTTCCTGGAGCATTGATTAGCTATACACTTAATGCAGGAATAAGAGCAGACGGAAATCCAAAAAAGTCAATGACAACATTGTTAGTTGGGGCGATTACAAATATAATTTTAGATCCAATATTAATTTTTGGTTTTGGAATGGGGGTAAAAGGTGCTGCCATAGCCACGATTATTTCTCAATATATTTCAGCTATTTGGACGATCTATTATTTTACCTCTGGATTAAGTGGACTAAAATTATTCAAAAAAAATATAAGAATAAGTTTAAATAGAGCATCGAAAGCTGCCTCAATAGGAGCGGCTCCCTTTACATTACAAATAGGTGCCAGTGCAATAAATTATGTTTTTAATATTACCATGAAAAAATATGGTGGAGATATAGCGGTAAGTGCTATTGCCATTGTGCAAGGGGTATTGATGTTTATAACAATGCCTGTATTTGGAATAAATCAGGGCTTACAGCCTATATTAGGATATAATTATGGAGCAAAACTTTATTCGAGGGTGAAAGAGGCCTTATTTAAAGGTATCTTTGTAGCAGTAATAATTTGCAGCTTCAATTTCTTGATGATTCAATTTTTGTCTAGACATGTAATACATATTTTTAACCAAGATGAAACGTTGATCAGATTAGCCTCAAGAGGTCTAAGAATACAGACTCTTGTTTTACCAATAGCAGGAATGCAAATTATCTCCTCTATTTATTTTCAAGCGGTTGGAAAACCCAGAATGAGTATAATAATGAGTCTATCAAGACAAGTGATATTACTAATTCCATGTATATTTATTTTATCATTTAAATTTGGTGTTAGTGGAGTATGGTTTGCCACTCCAACAGCAGATACTCTTTCGGCCATGCTGACATTCTTTTTACTAAGGAGAGAATTAAAACATCTCAAGTTTCTGGAATCAGAAGCCAAAAATAAAAGCGAAAACACAAAAGATAAAAAATTAGATGAAGAAAAATTAGGTGAAAAAGAATTAAATAACGCAGACCAGTTGTGGGATTAAAATAATTTATTTTTTTAATATGTTTTAAGGAGAGAATTATGAACAATACAAAAAAGACTAATAAAGCAAAGGCAACAAAGACAAATAAGACAAATGAAAACCAACTTCTAGAAAGATTTTTGAAATATGTAAAAATAGATAGTGAGGCCAATGCAGATAATCCAGAGTGTCCTAGCACAAAAGATCAACTAAACCTTGCTAAGATTATAGCCAAAGATTTGAAAGAAATCGGATTTAGTGATGTATCTGTGGATAAAAATGGATATGTAATGGCCACTTTGAAAGGTAATGTAAAAAAAGCACCTACCATTGGTTTTGTTGCCCACATGGATACAGTTCATACTTTTTCAGGAAAGGGAGTAAAACCTCAAATAGTAGAAAATTATGATGGAAAGGATATTTTATTAAACAAAAAAGAAAAAATAGTTCTATCTCCAACAGATTTTCCAGCATTAGCAAACTATATAGGTCAAACTCTTGTTACTACAGATGGTACCACAGTTTTAGGTGCTGATGATAAGGCAGGAATTGCAGAGATTATTGAAGCTTTCAAATTTATCAAGGAAAATCCAGAGATAAAGCATGGCACGATAAAAATGGCATTTACACCAGATGAAGAAATAGGAAGAGGTGCAGATTTGTTTGATGTGAAAAAATTTGCCTGTGATTTTGCATATACCATTGATGGAGGAGAATTAGGTGAGCTAGAATATGAAAATTTTAATGGAGCTGCAGCTGCAATAGATATCACAGGTCGTGATATTCATCCAGGAAGATCCAAAGACAAGATGATTAACGCCATGATGATTGCCATGGAATTACATTCAATGTTGCCAGTTGGTCAAAGACCAGAATACACTGATGGCTATGAAGGGTTTTTTCTATTGATGAAATTAGATGGAAGAGTTGAAAAGACTCAAATGAAATATATCATAAGGGATCATTCTGCGGAAAAATTCAAAGAAAAGAAAAAAATTATGGAAGAAGCAGTGAAATTCATGATTAAAAAATATCCAGGGGCTCAAATAGATCTTCAGTTAAAAGATAGCTATTACAATATGGAAGAAAAAATAAAACCAGTAATGGAAATAATAGAACTAGCCCAAAAATCTATGGAAGAACTTGGAATAACCCCACTAATAAAGCCAATAAGAGGTGGAACAGATGGAGCAAGACTTTCCTATATGGGTCTACCTTGTCCCAATATATTTACAGGGGGAGAAAATTTTCATGGAAAATATGAATTTATTTCCCTTCAATCAATGGAAAAAGCTCAAAGCTTAATTATCAAAATAATTCAAAATGTAGCGGACTTCAAATTTAAAAAGAAAAAATAAATATAGAGACTGCTGAAAAACTAAAACTTTTCGTATATAAAAACATATTGAGGACATAATTTTATTGTAGAATTTGTTTATTATCCTAGTTAAAAGGTGGTGATCTCCGATTTATGAAAAAGAAAATTTTGGTTATAGAAGATGAAAGAGATTTAGTAAAAATAATTGAAGATACCCTATCTCAAGAGGGATTTCAAATATTTAAAGCCTTCAATGGTGAAAGCGGAATAGATGCTTTCTTTTTATATAAACCTGATTTGATTCTACTTGATATTAATTTGCCTAGGAAGAATGGCTGGGAAATCTGCAGTGAGATCAGAGAAGAATCCCATATCCCAATTATAATGATGACAGCCCGTGATACAGAACTTGACCAAGTTAAAGGTCTTAGCATCGGGGCGGATGATTATATAACGAAACCTTTTAGTCTACAGGTATTGTCTTTGAAAGTAAAAAAATTATTAAAAATAGATGATTATAATAGCTATCAGTTTAAAGATTTTAAGTTTGACTTCAAAAGTGGAGAGCTATCTGTGGATGGGGAAGATATTGAAATGACCAGAAGGGAAATTCAATTTTTAGAATACATGATAAAAAATAAAGGAATCATTTTTAGTAGAGACACTTTGTTAAATGAAGTCTGGGGATATGATTTTGACGGAAACGACAGAGTTGTAGATACTTTGGTAAAAAGATTACGCAAAAAACTTGGGTGTTACAGTGAGTTATTCAGAACCATAAGAGGAATGGGGTATATATTTGATGAAACCAAAGAGTAGTTTATTTAGAAAAATATTTATATTTTCCATATTTATTGTATTATTTACTGTTTGTATGAGCTATATTTTGAACATATTTTTTGTGGACGATTTTTATGTAGCTAGAAAGAAAAAAGTTATATTGGAAATTGCAAGTGAAGTTATTAAGATTACTGATGAAGATGAATTGGACGAATTTATAGATAATGCCAGAGATGCTGAAGGTGTGGATATTTTGGTGGTTGATGAAAACTTTTTTAAAATAGAAAATTACAATATCCGTAGAAATACCAATCCTCCTGCAGGGTTAATTGCTCCAAGACAACGAAACAATAGATACATTCCCCGTCTAAAAATAGAACACGATAAGTTTTATGCAGACATCATTCCTCACACCAACATAAGAATTTTGTCCTATTCTTATAATTTTGATGGCAACAAAACAGCTCTACTATCCACATCGCTTTCTGTGATGGCTTCTCACAAGCATGAGATGAATATTTTTAATGTGATTACTACCTTAATTGCCTTACTTATAAGTACAATTATTGGGAGAATTTTTTCTAAAAAAATTACCAAAAATATTGGAGAGGCCAATATTATAGCCAAAAAAATCTCTGTTTTGGATTTTAGTCAAAAATTGGAAATTGACTCAGAAGACGAAATTGGAGAGTTGAGTAGAAGTATTAATATAATGTCAGAGAGTCTGGAAAGTTCCATAGAGAATCTAAAATCATTTGCTTCCAACGCTTCTCATGAGTTGAGAACACCCATTACAGTGATAAATACCCATGCTCAAGGCCTACTTGGTGGCACAGCAAAAACTGAAAAAGATAAGATAAGTTATTATAAAGCAATTGCAAAGAAAAGCAGTGAAATGGCTGAAATAGTGGAAAATCTTCTTACAATATCCAGAATTTCCTCACCTAGAATAGAACTAAATTTTGAAAAAGTAAATCTTTTAGATTTGATTGAAAGTAGCAGAGAAAAATATGAAGTTATTGAATTGGAAAAAGATATTGAATGGGATATTCGAGTAAAAAATCCTATTATAGAATGTGATCCAAGATTGTTTAGAATAGCAATAACTAATATAATTCAGAATGCTTTAAAATATTCTATGGAAGAAAAAGAAATAAAAATATATGAGGAAAATAGTAATATTTGTTTTTCCAATACCACAAATGGCAAGATTTCTGGTGATATCTCCACCTTATGGAATCCTTTTACAAGGGGAAGTAATGCCATTGAAAATGCCATTGATGGAAAAGGTTTGGGACTTTCAATAATAAAGAAAATAGTAGAAATAAATGGATATAAATGTAATATAAAATTAGGTGATGATTCTTTTATATTTATGATAAACTTAGGTAGAGCATAAGAACCATTTTATTTAGTTATTATATTAAAAAACCCAGATAAATTCATATTTATCTGGGTTTTTTTGCATAGTATTTAAAGTTTAAACACAAACTAACATTGGATTATTTTATGAATTCTGAGAGAAATTCAAATATTGTTATCTAGAATTATTATTTATTCACCTGTTATTTGCTCAAAAGATTATTTAGTTTTTTGATAAATTCCATTGGATTTTCCAACTGAAAACCTTCCATCATTAGAGCTTCAGAATACAATACCTCTATCAAATCGCCAAATCTTTCTGTTCCTTCGCTATTTTTTAATGTATCAAATAGAGGATGATCTGGATTCAAGGCAAGAATTTTTTCGGCCTTAACATCTCTATTACCTGGCATATCAGCCAAAACCTTTTCCATCTCAAGAGAAATCTCACCTTTAGCAAGCAAAGATGAAGCACCTTTACCCAAGTCACTACTCAATTTGACCTCTACTACTTTATCACCCAGAGATTCTTTAATTTTCTCCAATAAAGATTTATTATCCTCAGACAATTTTTTAATTTCATTTTCTTTTTCTTTGTTCTCGTCCAATTTGAAATCAGAATCGCTAATGGATTTAAATGGTTTTTCATCGTAGTTCATCATAGTCTTAAGAGCAAATTCATCTATTTTTTCAGTTAAATATAGAACTTCTATTTCCTTTTCTTTTAATGCTTCCATTTTTGGTAGCATTTTTATAGTAGACAGATCTTCTCCAGTAACATAAAGTATTTCTTTTCTGTCCCCCATTCTATCCACATATTCTTTTAATGTAGTGTATTCATCATTTCTGGATGATCTGAAAATAACGAGATTTTGCAATTTATCTTTATTCATACCATACATTTCTTGGATGCCAACTTTGATATTAGCACCAAACTCTGACCAAAATTCTATGTATTTTTCTCTATCATCATTTAATAATTTTTCAAATTCGCCTAATATTTTTTTCTCCAAATTTTTAGAAATAGTAGATAATTCTTTATTTTGTTGTAATATTTCTCTAGAAATATTCAAAGATAATGTATCACAATCTATAAGCCCTTTGAAGAAACCTAAATAATCAGGTATAAGTTCAGTGCATTTATCCATTATAAAAACGTTTTTAGTATATAATTGCAGTCCTCTTTTATAATCCTTTGAATAAAAATCCATAGGGGTCTTTTTGGGCACATATAAAAGAGCTGTATATTCAATGCTTCCCTGTACTTTCAAATGAAAATGCATAGATGGATCTTCCCAATCATAGAAAGTTTCCTTGTAAAATTCATTATATTCTTCATCAGTAATATCTTTCTTATTTTTTTTCCAAACTGGCTTTGTGGAGTTAATTACTTCTTCACCCATATATATAGAATATTTAATGTAATCAGAATATTTCTTGATTAAATCCTTTATTTTCCATTCTTCAAGGTATGCATTATAATCCTCATCATCTTTTATATGCAAGACAATACTGGTGCCACGTTTATCCAATTCTATTTCTTCTATTTGATAATTTCCGTCCCCACTGGATTCCCATTGTACCCCCTTTTCAGAATATGGGGATTTGGTATAAAATGTGATTTTATCAGCAACCATGAATCCAGAATAAAATCCAACTCCAAATTGGCCTATAATGTCCAAATCATTTTCTTTGGCATTGTCCAGTGCTTCTTTGAAGGCTTTAGAACCAGATTTGGCAATGGTACCAATATTTTCTTCTACTTCTTCAAAGGTCATTCCAATACCATTGTCAGCTATTGTTATTTCTCTTTTTTCCTTATCTAAAGTTATAGTTAATCTATAGTCTTTATCTTCCCCAAGGATGGAATTATCCGTCAATGCCTTAAATTTTAATTTATCAATAGCATCACTACCATTGGATATAAGCTCCCTTAGGAAAATATCTTTGTTTGTGTAGATAGAATTAATCATAAGATTCAGCAATTCTTTTGTTTCTGCTTGAAATGCTTTACTTTCTTTTCTCATTATTTATTTACCTCCTTGAATTTTTAGCACTCTTTATATAAGCTGGCTAACAAAAATATTATATCATATTTTTATCTTATGTCAAGAGGTTCTTTAATTAAAAATTTTTAATAACCTAAAAAAATGGTGCCAGTCCTACGACCAACACCAAATATTATACAACCTATTATTCAATCTATTATATCAAACTAATAAACACACCTTAACTATTTTAGTATTACAGCAAATTTTTAATAGGACTATTCAACAGTCACTGATTTTGCTAGATTTCTAGGTTTGTCCACATCCAAACCTTTTTCAGCAGCAGTATAATATGCCAATAACTGCAATGGTACCACAGCTAATAATGGAGCAATCAACTCATCTATCTCTTCTACATATATTACTCTGTCTGCTGCATTTTCAATTTCTTTAAATTTTTTCTTTGTAACTGCAATTACAAAGGCACCTCTGGCTTTTACTTCTTTAATATTGGAAACCATTTTTTCTGCCATATTCTCTTGGGTCGCCACTACCACCACCATTGTTCCAGCCTCTATTAAAGCTATAGTTCCGTGTTTTAATTCCCCAGCTGGAAAGGACTCAGTATGAATATAAGTAATTTCTTTCATTTTTAAAGCGCCCTCTCTGGCAACTTTCTCGTCAATCCCTCTACCAAGATAAAAACCATTTTTTCTATTTTTTATTTCAGTAGCGATGTTTTTAATTTTTTCTTTGATAAAAAAAACATTTCCTATTTTTTCTCCTAAGGAATATATTTTATCAAGATATTCTTCATATTCTTCAGAAGAAACACTTCCTATTTTGTCACCAATATAAATCGCCAAAAGATACATCATAACTGCTTGTGTCATGTAGGCTTTAGTAGAAGCCACTGATATTTCTGGTCCAGCCATAGTATAGATTACAATATCAGCCTCTCTAGAAATAGTTGAGCCAAGTACATTGGTAATAGCCATTGTCTTTGCTCCTTTGGATTTAGCCAGTTTTAATGCCATCAAAGTATCCAAAGTCTCTCCAGATTGACTTACAAAGATAGACAAGTGATTCTCATTTACTACAGGGTCATTATATCTAAATTCTGATGCAACTTCCACATTAGATCTTAATTTGGCAATTTTTTTGAGGAAAAATGCTCCTTGTAATCCTGCATAGTAAGCAGTACCGCAAGCAACGATGTCAATTTCATTTATTTTGGAAAAATCCACACCTTTGAAAGCATCCCCAAAATCCACTTTTCCTTCTGGATTTACGTATATCTCAAGGGTTTTTTCTACACTCTTAGGTTCTTCTTCTATTTCTTTCAACATAAAATGAGGATAACCATTTTTAGTGGCTTGTTCCATGTCCCACTCTATCAGATTTATTTCTTTTTCCTTTGGACTTCCATCTACATCATAAATATGTACTTTATTTTTTTCTATTATTCCTATTTCACCGTTTTCCAAAAAGATGACATTTCGTGTATATTTTAAAATGGCTGGAACATCTGAAGCTATGAAATTTTTATCTTCGCCAAGACCGATGATCAAAGGACTTTCGTTTCTAGCACATATTATTTTATCTGGGTCCTCACTATTTACTATTCCAATGGCATAAGTACCCCTTAATTTTTTCTTTAAATTAAGAGTGGTCTCCAAAGGGTTTCCATTATATAATTTTGCATAAAGATTAGAAATGACTTCTGTATCAGTGTCTGACAAAAACACACAACCGTCCTTTATCAATTCATCCTTAATCTCTTGATAATTTTCTATTATTCCATTGTGGACCACTGCAATCTTAGTATCATGACTTAAATGTGGATGTGCATTATAATCTGTTGGAACCCCGTGAGTTGCCCATCTAGTATGACCTATTCCCACTGCTGATTTTCTATCAAGAGAAATGGCATTCTTTAGATTATCTAATTTTCCACTTTTTTTCTCCATGAATATTTTTCCATCTTCAATAATGGCAATACCAGCTGAATCATACCCTCTGTACTCCAACTTTGTCAATCCATCCAATATTACTTCCACAGCTTTCTCTGCTCCACCTACGTACCCTATAATTCCGCACATAAAAAAACCTCCTTAAATTTTAATCAATTATTAGGAGACTGTTACAATTATTTTTTTGTATTAGAAGTTACCCTCTAATTTTGTAAATAATGGTTGTAACCACCTCTGAGATATCCGCCGAATTTTCGATAATCTCAGTCCTCGTCATCTTATTTTTATAAGAACTGGCGCTATTTTATATAAATCTCCATAAGAGATTATACAACATTTACGATATTTAAGCAATGATTTTTATTTTCTATATTTTTTTGAATTATAAATTTTTTTGTGATAAAATACACTAAAGGAATTATTCTCTGGGGGAAATTATGATATTAAGTGTTAGTCAAAGAACTGATATTCCATCTTTTTATGGAGAATGGTTTATTAATAGAATAAAAGAAGGCTTCGTAAATGTAAGAAACCCATATAATTTTAATCAAATATCCCATATAGATTTATCACCAGAAATCGTAGATTGTATTGTTTTTCTGACTAAAAATCCAATTCCTTTTATGGATAAGTTGAAATATCTTGAAAAATACAAATATTTTTTTCATTTTACCATCACTCCCTATGGAAAGGACATTGAAAAAAATATTCCAAGCAAAAAAGAGGCGATTATTCCAGCTTTCAAAAAATTATCTAATTTATTGGGAAAAGAAAAAACGATTTTGAGATATGATCCAATTTTTCTTACCGAAAAATACTCCATTGAATACCACTTGAGAGCTTTTGAATATATTGTAAAAGAACTCCATAATTATACAACCAAAATTATAATTAGTTTTATTGATATGTACAAGAAAGTTGTTGAAAACACCAAAAATATTGGTCTTATTCCACTAGAAATTAAACACATGACTGATTTGGGAAAGGGTCTGGTTAGTATTGCCAAGAGCTACGGTATAGATATTTTTTCATGTGCAGATAAAATCAGTTTGGAAGATTTGGGAATAAAAAGAAGTACATGTATAGACAGAATATATATCGAAAATATCGTGGGAGAACCTTTAAAAGAGACAAGAATAAATAGTACCAGAGAAAATTGCCATTGTATGGATAGATATGACATAGGGACATATAATACATGTAAAAATGGATGTGTCTATTGTTATGCCAATAGTTCTGACGAAAAAGTTGATAATATTTCTAGATTTTACAGGAAAGAGTCTACAATTCTTTGTGGTAAAGTACCTAAGGCAACTATTATCTCAATGACAAAACATAAATCTTTGAAAATCAAACAAAAAAATTTATTTGAATGAGAAAAATTGACTGATTAGGATTAGAGTTAAATAGAAAACATACATGTTAGAAGAGGTTTTTACAAGAATAATGCCAATCATTTAAGATTTATTAAAATATATTTATAAGGAGTTTTACTTATGAAAAATAATATTATTTGTACCATTTACTCTCATTATACTTCACAGGATGTAATTATTGAGATTCTAAAAGAAGTTTATCCTGCTGGAAAAATAAACACTTATGAAAGAAACCAGCTTGAATATATGGAATTAACAGAAGAAAACGAATTGTTGAAGAACACCAGTAAACTTATAATTTCTTATAGAGAAAGAATGGAACCATCCTATGAATTAATTCAAGCAGATAGTAGTCCCTTATCAGAGAATCTAAAGGGAATGTATGGGTTTGTAAGTTCGTTGGAGAGCAAGAATAAAAAGATAAAGGAATTATTTCTGAAAAAAATAGCAACACTAAATAGTGAATTTTCAATATCTTTAGAAGGAAACATAGAAAAAGAAGAGAATATGGAAAAGCTACAGAGATTAACTGAAAAATTTGCATTGGAGCTAGATGCGGTTTTATTTGTATCTCCAGATTCTTTCATTAGCAAATCTAAAACACAACATTTTTTGAATAAAAATTTAGATTTAATAATTGATATTGAAGGAAATTGCAGCATTGATACTTTGGAAATAGTAATTGAAAGCAAGTATTTTGATAATGGTAGTAATCAATTAACAGAAGATCAAATTAGAAGAAAAGAAAAAAGTGAAAAGATATTAAAGGGAAAAAACATAAAGTTTAATCCTCACTTACCTTGTATAGAGTCAGAAAAAGATACCATCATAAGAAACCCCAAAGAAATAGCTCGAAGAGTCGTTGTTTTGGCTGTGACCAATTTTGTTGCCTTTGATAGTTTGACTGGAGAAAAGGCCATAGATTATCTTAAAAACTATAACCTTTGGGATTTTGCAACTCCAATGGAAAGAGAGTTTTTATTAAATCCAATTCCCAAAAGAAAACAGGAAGAAACTTGGAAATGTGAATGTATCTGGGTATTAATGTGGGCTTTAAAAAAGATAGATGCAATGAATTTTCCCAGCGATATGTGCAATTTAAATGATATTTCACCAGAGGATTATCCTGTAGGTGGGGGAAAAGACCCAAATGACTTTATTAATTCTATGAAAGCTTCCAGAACCAAAGAAGAAATAATGGATATGAATGATTTGTATTATAGATTTGATTGGGCTTGTGTAGATGCACGAATTCAAAAGAAAGAATTAAAAGAGTTACATTCAGGTGTAGTATATGAAAGACATTATGCACTAAATTGGTTAGTGAATTATATGAGACAGGAATGGGATGAAATTACTTGTGATACTTAAGATATCCCAATTTTCCACTTTATTTTTTTATTATTTTAAATTATTTTTTCCTTTACAAATCCTGGAAAAAAGAGTATAATTAGACCAAGTAAAAAAGAAATACTTTAAATTAATAACCTACTAAATTCAACAATAAATAATTAAATACTTTATCTTTTCAACTACTAGAATTTACAGATGCCAACATGAACAGAATTAAAGGAATTTAAAAATAAAATAAATTTTTAATGACTACCTAATTATAAAACGAAAAAAACATCTACAAGTTGCTATTATAGGCAATTTGAATAGATGTTTTTTTCGTTTGAAGTGTCAAACTCGGGTAATAATGATTTCATAAAGAAATAAAAACAGAGTCAGTTATTTGATTTGTTGACTCTGTTTAAATATTATGCAACTGTTATTTAAGATAAGATTTTATTTAGTTGCTCTCATCAGAGCTATCCATAACTTCATCTGGAATCCACCCTTCTTCTTCATTATCCATTTTCTCTTTGTTCACTTTTTTTACCCAAGACCAACCATTTAGGCTTCTTATTTTTACGACTTCCTCTCCCATTTCAACATTTATCTCTTTAGCAATATAGTTTTCTTTAATTTTCCCGTAATTTTTGTCTTCCAATACTTCTATTATTTGCATTGGAACATATCCCTCATCAGTATCCTTAGTTGCAAATATCCACCCTTTCCACTTTTCTTGTTTTGCTTCTTCTCCTAATTTGACTATATCTCCAACAGAAAGAGAAATAGGCTCTATAACATCAGTTATAAAATCTTCTTTTATTTTGTATGTATTTTTTTTTACCATAATTTTTCCTCCACTTTTATTTCCAAATAATTTCTTCAATATCCAATACTTTACCTACTCTATCTTTCCAGATAACATTATAATAAAAATCATTTATCTCCATTGCAGAAAATTTTGGACCATCACATGTAGAAATACTCTCTACTGGAATAATTATCTCATAACCATACTCTAAGGCAGCGATCAATGAAAAATTGATACAATATTCTGCTTGAAGTCCTGATATTACCAATCTCTCTACACCCTTGCCATTTAGATATTCCTTGAGTCCTGTTTCTTTAAATGCACTATTATATTTTTTATTAAAAATTTTTTCACCACTATATGGCTTTATTTCTTCATATATTTCCCAAGAAGGCGTTCCATATTCTAACTCACTTCCCTTACCATCATCGTGAATCACATATATTGTTTCAATGGAATTTTTTTCTGCTTTTACTTTAAGTAATTTTAAATTTTTTATTAAATTTTCTGAATTATATATACCACTTTTAATCAATCCACTCTGAACATCAATGATTAACAATGCTGTTTTTTTCATTTTAAATCCCCCATTAAATATCACAAGAAAAATATTACAATTCCTGCTACAGAAACAAAGGCTCCTAATATTTCTCTAAGTGAAACCTTTTCTTTAAAAACTATTATGGATATTGGTATTACAATGATAGGACTGACAGATGAGAAAGTAGATGCAACTCCTGTGTTAATATGATTGAAAGCAGCCACTAAAAATGTTATACCTGCAGTGGCAGTGATAGTCCCAAAAGCTATTAAAAGTAAAAGTTTTTTATTTACAAAGGCTTTGAAAATATCTCCCCATTTCTTCTTAAAAGTCAGATAAAATGTAAAAATACTCAAAGCACATATCATTCTAATCTGAGTAGAAGAACTTGGATCATAGTTTTGAGAACCTATTTTAGTGAAAATATTACCTAATGATTCAAAAAACACTGCCATAGATGCAAATATAATTCCCTTTATGGAAAGTTTTTTGCTATGATAATCTTCATCTGTTTTTGGTTTAACAATCACCAAAAGAATTCCTGAACAGGTAACAACCATAGCTAAAATTTGTATAAAAGATAATCTTTCTCCCAGAAATATATAACTCAAAAGTCCAACAATAAGTGGAGCCATTGTCATAAATACCATAGAAATTCTAGCACCAATAAGAATATAGGCCTCATACAAAAACATATCTCCCAAAAAAAATCCTATTATTCCTGAAATTCCTAAAAAAGTCCAATTAACCCTTGTAGAATCTGTTGGAAAAAATAGTCCTCTACTTAAAAAGGTCACCATTCCCAAGAAAATTATACCTAAAATTAACCTTACTACATTTACTGTGAGGCTATTTGACTTTTTTGAAGCAGCTTCGAAAAAAATTGAGCTCGCTGCCCATCCAATTGCAGTAAGAAACGCATAAAATTCTCCTAAATATTGCATCTTTCCACCCCATTTTATATAATCAGCTAGAATTCTATCATAAATAAAATTTTAAGTCAACAGAAACGTTATGAAAAGTACATGCTTAGTGGCCTTTGTTTATATCAAATTAAACACTTCTATATTTTAAACAATAATTCTATACACGCCAAAAAGTGAAAAACTCTTTCTTGAGGGAAGAGTTTTTCACTTTAACTAATTCAACTTTAAAATATTTAGGAAAGAATATTGCACAAGTTTATAATATCATAGTTTTATTTCTTTGTCAACAAATATTTTGATAATTAAAGTTTTTGGTAAATTGCAATAGTAAATGTCCTCTAATTTTGAAAATATTTTTTCTACTGTAGTTCTATAATTTTATCTATCAAAATAAACTTCTTCTGATGTTTTTCCACCAAATAATTCTCTTGGATAATTATTCATCCAATCTTGAACTTCTTTTATTCTCTTTTTGGAGATTTTGTTAAAATCTGTTCTCTTTGGAAAATGGCGCCTTATTAACTTATTATTATTCTCATTACTTCCTCTTTCGTAAGAACAATAACTATGAGCATAATATATCTCTGTTCTCTTTTTTTCATTAAACAAAGACGTCTCCATCCCATTATAGTTCATAAATTCACTGCCATTGTCTGTGGTTATTGTTTTAAATTTTTCTCTAAATTTCCCCCTATGTTTTCTTTCTAATTGATTTAATGCTCCTATAACTGATTTGGAACTCTTGTCTAGAATCTTCAGTATTACTTCATATCTGCTTTTAATTTCTGTCAAAACTAGCAAACATTCATGACTACCTTTATTGCTGAAAATAACAGTGTCCATTTCCCAATGACCTTTTTCTGTTCTTTTTGAAACTATGTCTGACCTTTCTTCTATACTTTTTCCTCCACTCTTTCTTATAATTTTATTTTTAGGTGAATATTTGCGGTTACGTTTTTTTTCATATGCTAAATCTCTATAAGTAATATCTGCAAAAACCAAATCGCGAATATTATTATATATAGTTTTTGTAGATATAATTTCTGGAAATATACTTCTGAAATTTCTCAATCTCATAACTGTAGCATTTGGAGAAAATTTATGTACTTTAATACAATTTTCAATATATTTTTTTAGTTCAGGAATTTTATCAACTTTTTTACCAACCCCTTTTTTGTGTTTATTTTCATTATATTTATTCTGTGCATTTAACCATGAATATTCATTTTTTAAACTTAAATCGGAATTGAGTAATCCATAAACCATTCCTCTTTTTTTTTCTCTTGAAATAGTTTTAGCGCAACATCCTATTTTATCAGCGATATCTTTCAGTCTCCATCCCTGTTTAAGCAGGAAATCAATTAGGACTCTTTCTTGTTCAGTTAAATGTTTACCTTTTTGTCTTTTTTTGTTATAATTACATTGATACATAGCTTTAACTCCTGTGAAAATGTTGTTTGTGGTGAATACATTATATCACGAAGTAGCTATGTATCTTCATTTTTCTTTAAAAGATTAAAACTTCACAGTTTTAATCTTTTAAAGGGGACACTTTATTATACAACTTTTAATAATTAAAGTTTTTTTACAGAAATTTTTTTAAGAAATTCCTCCAACTTTTTTATGTTCTGTAAAAAATCATTCATATATATTCTTTTCCTGAAAAATAGTTTATCTTACTATTGCAATTTAGATCTATTTATTAATTTGCTTATATCCTACATTCCCGAATAAATTGTAACATGCTATGACGCAAACCTTGTAAAAATAATATTTTTAACCATTTTTCTCTTGACTTTTCCAACGAAACGTGTTA
>JGI994J12354_10002026_pt1 | contig 20225 bp, 18 predicted proteins | sample IntmicLarv3ML3BL_FD_12354 | JGI IMG/M metagenome (IMG submission 12354)
CGAAGAGTATCTAGCATTTCATGTGCATTATAATTTGCGAACCCAAAACCTGTTCCTGTCTTTTCATATTCATTATAAGGTTCTACTGTATCTCGCAGACCGCCCGTTTCTCTTACTAACGGCACAGTTCCATAACGCAAACTCATCAGTTGGCTCAAGCCACATGGTTCAAAGCGTGATGGCATAAGAAATACGTCACAAGCTGCATAAATTTTGTGTGACATTTCTTCGGAATAGTAAATATTTGCGGATACTCTATTTGGATACTTCTGTGCATAACTTCGAAAGAGGCTCTCGTAACGCTCTTCGCCAGTGCCTAAAACAACCAGTTGTATATTCTCAGTACACAATTCCTCCATTACATATTCCACCAAGTCAAAACCTTTTTGAGCTGTCAAGCGTGATACTACGCCTACAAGCATTGTTTCTGCATTTTTCGCCAAACCTAGTTCTGCTTGCAGAGCTAGCTTATTCTTTACTTTCTCCGCTTGAGCATGTACTTTGTTAAATTTATTTGCAATCATCGTATCTGTTGTAGGGTTATATTCTCTATAATCAATTCCATTTACAATTCCACAAAGTACATCAGCTCTTTCATTTAGCAAAGAATCTAATCCCTCACCATACTCCTGTGTTTTGATTTCCTGTGCATAGGAATCACTGACTGTTGTAATATAATCTGCGTATGCTAAACCACCTTTTAAGCAACTTGCACCACCGTCATCAAGTCCTAGCTTATCTGCTGTAAAATATTCTGCTGGTAAGCCTGAACACTCTTGCAACATTTCCGTAGACCATCTGCCTTGAAACTGCAAGTTATGAATAGTCATAATCGTTTTTATGCCTGTATAAAATTCGTCATACCGACGAAAATGGTCCAGGTATACTGGAACCAGTCCAGCCTGCCAGTCATGACAGTGTATCACATCTGGACGAAAGCCAAGCGTTGGTAAAATACCAAGTGCCGCTTTTGAAAAGAATGCGAACTTTTCAACGTCCCAGCCATTGTCGCCATAAGGTGCTTCTCCATTAAAGTAATATTCACTGTCAATACAATAAAAGGTAAGTCCCTCATGCTCTAGTTTCAACACGCCTGCGTATTGTTCTTTCCCTCGTACATGCATGTAGATGTGAAACTGGTATTTCATCTTTTCTTTCCACTTCTTGGGAATGCACATATAATTAGGCAAGATTATATTTACATCATACTTTTTCTTTGCATAATATTTCGGCAATGACCCTGCTACATCTGCAAGTCCTCCCGTCTTAATAAATGGCACCACTTCTGACGAAATAAATAAGATTTTTTTCATATGCACTCCCTCCGATTGTTCGTTGTCGCCAATTTTTTCATCTCTCTTGCATTTTCTCGCACAGTATCTGTAATGGTGACACCACCTAAGATACGTGCTAGTTCTTCAATCTCTTGCGTCGAATCTAACAAACGAATATTCGTGATTGTTCGATTGTCTTTTGCTTGCTTTTCTATCAAATAATGTGCATCTGCCATTGCTGCAATCTGTGCCAAATGGGTAATGCAAAGAACTTGGTGATTTGCACTTAGTAACGCTAGTTTCTCCGATACTCTCTGCGCCGTACGTCCACTAATTCCCACGTCAATTTCATCAAAAATCAAGGTTTCTACATCTTCTTTATCTGCTAACACCGTTTTAATCGCCAACATAATACGTGACAGCTCTCCACCTGAGGCAACGCTGCCGAGTGCTTTGGGCTGTTCCCCTGTATTCAGTGAAACTTGAAACTCGACATCATCTCTTCCATATTCTGTTACGCTTTCCTTTTCAGATATCGCAATTTCAAAGCACACCTCTTCAAAGTTTAGTTCTAAGAGTTCTTCTTGTATGCACTTTGCTAGTTGTGTTGCATAGCTTTGACGAAGAATGCTTAACTGGCTTGCCTTTTCATACACAATATGCTCTGCCTCTTGGTATGCCTGCTTTAAGCTTTCTATGTAAACTTCGTAATCACTGAGCTTTTGCAGTTCTTCTTCTTGTAATGTATAGTATGCCATAATCTCCTCAACCGTATTGCCATACTTCGTTTTCAAATGGTTGATTGTATTTAGGCGGCTCTCTATCTCTGCAAAATCTTCTTCTGAAAAGTCCAACGTCTGTTCATAATCCACTAAATCTCGCTGAAAATCTTGCAACAGAATTTCTATTTCGCCTAGCTGTTCACACAGGATTCGTATCTGCTCGTCATAGTTACCCACTTCTTGAATCGCACGCACACCTCGTCCAAGTAAGTCGCTCGCCCCTTGCCCTGTTTCATCTTCTAATAAGGCACGAGTCTGCATAAGTCCCTCGCGAATCTTCTTTGCACTTAGCATTTTTTTATACTGCTCTTCTAAATGTTCATCTTCTGCCTCTTGCAAGTTTGCTGTTTCGATTTCCTCTACTTCAAACTGGAGCAGTGATAATTTCTTCTGCCTCTCTCTTTCATCTAAGAGATTTTCCTCAAGTCTTGCCTTTGTATCTTTATATGCCTTGTAGGCCTCTTGCACATTCTCTTTAATTACCTGTATCTCTGCTTTTCCATATACATCTAAAATCGCTAAATGTTTCTCTTTATATAACAAAGACTGATGTTCATGCTGTCCATGAATATCAATCAAAATTTCTGCCACTTGTTTTAGTTTTCCTGCAGTTACTACTTCACCATTTATACGTGCATAACTACGATTTTCCACAAATCTTCGATTCAAAATAACAAACCCATCTTCTAGAAAGATTTCTAATTCTTTTAGGCGCGCAATCTGCAACGGGTTTTGCACAAAAAAGACAAGCTCTACAAAGCCAAACTCTGCCCCTTTACGAAGTATTTCCACTTGGTAACGAGCACCGAGTGCTAAATTGATAGAGCCGATGATAATGGACTTTCCTGCTCCCGTTTCACCTGTCATAATATTGAATCCTTTTTGAAATGTAATCTCCAACTCATCAATCAATGCTAAATTTTTTACGTGCAAACTCTGTAACATGGCTTCTCCTTACATTACAATCTTCTGAATCTTATTCATGACTTGTATCGTTTCTTCTACACTGCGAACTGCACACATCAACGTATCATCTCCTGCAATGCAACCTACTATTTCATGCCAATTCATTGCGTCAACTGCTGCCCCTACTGCCATTGCCATACCTGCCCCTGTCTTAATGACGAGCATATTTTGCGCCATATCCATAGATACATAGCTATCTCTTAGAATACGAACATACTTCTCCAATGATTCGCTTGACTCTGGTTGTAAAAGTGCATACTTTTGCTTTCCATCATGCGTTGCGACTTTCATCAGTTTTAACTCTCGAATATCACGTGATACCGTCGCCTGTGTTACCTTGTATCCCTCGTTATTCAAACGTTCTGCTAATTCTTCTTGTGTATCTATATGGTAACTTCCAATCAATTCAACAACTTTTGCCTGTCGCTCGCTCTTCATGCTTAGTTCCCTTTCATCTTCTCTCTAAGTATCTCTAGAAAACTTGTATTACTTAGTTTAATTAATTTCGTTGTCTCTCTTGCACGACGTATAGTAATCGTCTCTCCAACATTTAATGTTGCTCCCTCTAAGCCATCAAAAGACACTGCTACACCATCACTGCTATCACGATTCTTCCCTACTTCAATCGTAATTTCATCTCCTGCTGAAAATACAATACTGCTCTTATTGAGCGCGTGCGAGCAAATCGGCGTCAACAAAATCATTGATGCTGTTGGTTCTATAATCGGTCCACCTGCTGATAAACTATATGCCGTAGAGCCAGTTGGCGTAGAAATAATGACACCATCTGCTTGGTAAGAATTTAAAAATTCTCCATTTACATAAATGTTGAGTTCCATGATACGAAGATGTCCTCTTCTCGCCACAACAATATCATTGAGTGCAACTTCTCGTTTATGTGTTCCAATCTTTCCATATAACATCATTCGCTTTTCTACGGTATATTCATTTGCAATCAAGCGTGCAATCGCATCTTCAATATTTCGCACTTCTACTTCTGTTAGATAGCCCAATGTACCTAAGTTTACTCCTAAAATGGGAACACCCACCGTCACCAATTTCCTAGACGCTTGAATCAACGTTCCATCTCCACCAATGACAATCACACAGTCAATCTTGTCTTTGATATCCTTTTGAATCACCCAATGACCATTTTCGTAATTCGGAAATAGACATATCGCGCCTCTGCTCTCTACATAGGCTTGAATTCTAGTTGCAATCTCTTTGTTGCCATCTTTTAAATGATTGGTAATCACATAAAACCGTTCCATAATCATCTTCCTCGCTTATAGGTCTGAAAATGCTTGCTGTGTTACATTCGCTTGTTTTTCTTTTGATAATACTTCCCTGTCTGTTTCTTTGCACTTTTTTAGATAAACCAAATATTCAATATTTCCCTCTGGCCCTTTGATGGGTGAAAATGTCAAATCTAAAATTGCAAACCCGATTGTATTCGCATACTCGATAACCTTTTCGATTACTTCATCATGCGTTTCCTTTTCTCGAACAACACCTTTTTTTCCAACCTTTTCTCTCCCAGCCTCAAACTGTGGTTTGATAAGCGCTACGACTTCTCCATCTTCTACCAAATAATTGTAAATCGGCAACAATACTTTTGTCAAAGATATAAACGAAACATCAATCGAGGAAAATGCTATTTCTTCTCCCAAATCTTCTGGTGTTACATAACGAATATTCGTCTTTTCCATACATACCACACGCTCATCTTGGCGAAGTTTCCAGTCTAACTGCCCTCTACCTACATCAATCGCAAATACTTTCTTTGCACCATTTTGCAACATACAATCTGTAAACCCACCTGTAGAAGAACCGACATCGGTACATACTTTCCCTTGTATCTCAAGACCAAATGCTTGCATCGCTTTTTCAAGCTTTAAACCACCACGACTGACATAGGGCAATACATTTCCTCGAAGTTCAATGCTAACATCATCTGCAAACATTGTGCCTGCCTTATCTTCTCTTTGATTTTCTACAAATATATTTCCTGCCATAATAAGAGCCTTTGCTTTTTCTCTTGATACAGCCAAATTTCGTTTTACCACCAATACATCTAGTCGCTCTTTCATGTACTTCCTACTTTCCTATATATGCTGTAATTGTCTTTTTCACAACCGAATCTACGTCAATTAGCACTTCTGCTCGAAGTGTTTCTATATTTCCATGTTCTACATATTCATCAGGCAACGCAATGTTTAAGACCTTTACATTCAAATTCTGCCTCATCACAAAATCTTTTACTCTATCACCATAACCACCTACTGCCACATTTTCCTCAATCGTAACAAATAGTGTATGTTCTTTTGCCAATTCTTGTAACTGCTTTTCATCAATCGGTTTCACAAATCTAGCATTTACAAGGCTACAGTTATAACCAATCTCTTTTAACTTCTTACGTACTTGCATACCTGTATCACACATATGACCCACCACAAGAATGACAATCGAATCTTCTTCATAAATGCGTTCACTCTCGCCATAGCGAATCGGTGCCCTATACGTCTCACATACCTCGCTCGCTATCCCTCTTGGATAACGTAGTGCAATCGGCCCTGTAAATGCAACTGCAAAGTTAAGCATATCTTCTAATTCCCATTTATTTTTCGGTGACATAATCGTCATATTTGGTATCATAGATAAGTACGACAAGTCAAAAATACCTTGATGTGTCTCGCCATCATCTCCAACTAAGCCTGCTCTATCAATCGCAAATACAACTGGTAAATTCTGCAAACAGACATCATGTAACACTTGGTCATATCCCCTTTGTAAAAAGGAAGAATAAACTGCAAAAATCGGTTTTAGTCCTCCTGCTGCCAATCCTGCCGCAAATGTCACTGCATGAGCCTCTGCAATTCCAACGTCAAAAAAACGGTGAGGGTAAGACTCGCGAAACGTTGCCAATCCAGTTCCTGCGTCCATTGCTGCCGTAATCGCTACCACATCTTCTCGCTTGGCCGCCAACTCACAGATGGTTCTACTAAAAACATTCGTATAGGTCTCACTTTCGGATTGCTGTAGTGCAGCTCCCGTCTCTGCATAAAATGGACCTAGTCCGTGAAATTTAGAGGGTTGCTCTTCTGCTGGTGTATACCCCTTTCCCTTTTGTGTCAATACATGTACCAACACAGGCCCTTTCACTCGCTTTGCCTCTGCAAATGCACGCATAAGTTCTTTTATATTATGCCCATCTATCGGTCCTAAATACGTAATTCCCATATCTTCAAAGAACATTCCCGAAACAACGACCCATTGTTTGAAACTATTCTTTATTTTGCGAAGTCCTCTCTCGATAGACTTGCCGACCAACGGAATATGCTCCAGTGTTTTTACAACACCCTTTTTGAGTCCTGCATAAGCGTCCGTTGTACGAATACTTCCTAAGTATCTTGAGATACCACCTACATTTTTAGAAATCGACATCGCATTGTCATTTAAAACAATGATAAAATTCGTCTTTAGTTCAGAGGCATTATTGAGTGCCTCATATGCCATGCCTCCTGTAAGTGAACCATCTCCAATTACAGAAACACATGGTAATTCTCTTTCTTTACATCTCTTGCCTGTACAAAGCCAAGTCCTGCTGAAATAGAGGTAGAACTGTGTCCTGTATCAAAAGGGTCACACGAACTTTCACTGCGCTTTGGAAAGCCACTCATACCACCATATTTGCGTAATTGGTTAAACCCCTCCTTGCGCCCAGTTAATATTTTGTGGGTATAAGATTGATGACCTACGTCCCATATAATTTTATCTTGTGGTAAATCAAGCGATAAATGCAGTGCCATTGTAAGCTCTACTACGCCCAAATTTGACGCAACATGCCCACCTGTTTTGCTCACTTTTTCAATTAGAAAGTCACGAATTTCTTCTGCTAGTTGTGGCATATCGTTCATTTCGATATGTTTTATGTCATTTTCTTTCGCAATTCGCTCTATTAACATAACATAATCCTCTTATTTCTCTCTACTTATCAAGCTCTCAATCAGCCATTTTACATACTCACTTTTTGCATTTAGATTTGCTAATAAGTGTAGTGCCTCTTTTGATAAGTTTTCTACTTCTTGTTTTGCCTGTGCAAGGCCAATCATGCTTACATAAGTTGGTTTATCGTTCTTTTCATCACTATGAATCGGTTTGCCTAATACTTCTTTTGTACTCGTCACATCTAAGATATCATCTTGAATTTGAAAAGCACGTCCTACATTTGTTGCTATTTTTTGAATCACATCTAGCGTTTCTTCTGGCACATCTGCCAAAATAGCACCTATCATCATTGCACTTTCAATCAATGCGCCTGTCTTTAGTCTGTATATTTCGTTTAATTCCTCTTTTGTAATGGCATTACCTGCTACACTTACATCAATAACTTGTCCGCCAATCATGCCAAAAATGCCTGCTTTGTGCGCAAGAATACGCATTGCTGCTGCAACTTGGTTATGTTTTGTAGGTGCAATCTCAAATGCCTGCAAACCCACCTCAAAGGCATAATTTAACAAGGCGTCTCCTGTGAGAATTGCAATATCTTCGCCATATACCTTATGTGTGGTCTTTCTTCCTCTTCTATAATCATCATTATCCATCGCTGGCAAATCATCATGCACCAAAGAATACGTATGAATCATTTCGATTGCCACCATAAATGGCTCAATTTCTCGCGTGGAACCACCAAACATCTCGTAGATCTCTCGCATCATCATCGGACGCAAACGCTTTCCACCTGCCAACAAATTGTAGCGCATTGTTTCAACAATCACTGCTTGCCGCATATTTGTTTCTGGTAGGTAGCATTCTAATAGCTTTTCGATTTCTTTTGTTTTTTCTTCACACGCCAACTTAAAATTCATGTTTCTCTCCATCTGTATCCATGACTAAGATTTTCTTTTCTACCACATCTATTTTATCATTACACGCCTTTAATAACTGCATACCGTCTTGATACAATGCAAAAGATTCTTCTAATGTATTTTCCTCACTAGATAATTTTTGTACTACCTCATCTAAATTCTCAAACATTTCATTAATGGTTCTATCGCTCATCAATTTTCTCCTTTGTCACTTGCAAAACTTCTGCCTCTATCGTCCCATCTGCCACATATATTTTCAACAAATCTTTTTGTTTTATCTGTGAAACACTGCGTATCTGTTTTTTTTCTTTTGTCTCTAGGTACGCATATCCTTGATTCATCTTTTCAATCGGCGAAAGACCTTTCATGCTTTCTATCAGCAAATGCAAGCGATGTCTATTCATCTCTAATGCTTTCGTCATAAACTGCTGTAATTGATTTTCAAAGTCTACTGCTCTTTGCTTTTGTTCTTTTAACTGATAGTTTGGGTGTTTCTGTGCAATTTGCAACTGGTATTGCTTTACACTCATCTGGTAGTAACGCAATCTTTGCTGTATCAAACCTCGTAATTGTTGCTTTCTCTCTCGTAGCTGTTCTACCACTTTTTGGTATTCAAAGACTGCCAACTCTGCCGCTGCTGATGGCGTTGGTGCTCTTAAATCAGATACATAATCTATAATCGTTGTATCGGTTTCATGCCCGACTGCCGAAATAATCGGTATCTTACATTCAAAGGTTGCTCTTGCCACAATTTCTTCGTTGAACGCCCACAAGTCCTCTAAGGAACCACCACCACGTCCTACAATAATGATGTCTACGCCCTCTTTTTCAAGTATACGTATTCCCTCTACAACGCTCTGTGCTGCTCCTGCGCCTTGTACAAGTGCTGGATATAAAAGTAGCTGTACAAATGGATTGCGCCTTTGTGCCACTTGTATAATATCGCGAATCGCTGCTCCTGTCGGTGCTGTTACAATACCAACCTTTTGTGCAAATGCTGGAATCTCACGCTTATACTCGCTCGCAAACATTCCCATTTCCTCAAGCTCGCTTTTTAACTGTTGAAATTTCTCATACAGCGCACCTACACCATCTAACAGAATCTGTGTTGCATATAACTGATGTCGCCCACCTTGTTCATATAACTGCACATTGCCTAGTACGATTACGGATTGCCCGTCTTTCATCTGAAATGCCAAGCCACTTCTTTGTCCTGCAAACATCACACACATCATCGTTCCTGTGCTATCTTTAAGTGAAAAATAAATATGCCCTGAAGAATGGTACTTGCAATTTGAAACTTCTCCCTTTATGTAAATACGGTTCAGCATGAAATCTTGCTGAAACATATTCTTTATATAGGCATTCACTTGTTTGATTGTATATACATTCTTCATGTCAACTCCTAGTCTGCTAACTTCGCTAACACTCCATTGATAAACTTTGAACTTTCATCGCCACCAAATTTTTTACCCAGTTCTACCGCTTCATTAATCGCAACTTTCTCTGGAATATCTTCGTCCCATTTCATCTCATAAATAGCCAGTCGAAGAATCGTTAAATCTACCTTGCTCATACGCTCTGTATTCCACCCTGTCGTATGTTCATTAATCTGTGCATCTATTTCTTCTTTGCTTTGTATAATCGCTGTATACTTATCTTCAACATAGGTTTGGTCAACCTCTTTAAACGTAGTCTCTTCAAAATAAAGTTGTATCTGCTCTGGCATCTGCGCCACCTCGTGAAATTCCACACGAAATAGTAGCCAAAAAATATGTTGTCTAGTTTCTTTTCTAGTCATCTATATTCCTCCAAAATTGATGTGTTTATTTATGGGTGTATAATTTATTAAGAGAGTGCCCATTTAGGCACTCTCCCATTATACTATATAATTCTTTGGAAATCTATTCATTCATATATAATTTCTGCAATTCTTCTAATGCCTCTTCTTTTGTCAACAATCCTACTGCATAAGTTTGTAGTGGCTCTCTTAAGTTGATTTGAAAGCCTGTTGGCCAGTACTCATAGCCAAACCCATCAAAGATTTTTTCTTCTGCAATATAGTTTTCCATTTGTGCATTAAGCATTCCTAGACTACTCGTATCCACACTGTAAAACGGAGGAATGACACCATCAATATTCACAAGATATCTTTGTGCATAAAAATGCCACCACTCCAAAAACTCTAACGCTTTTTCCTTGTTTTTCGACTCCTTATTCACACACAAAAACGTTGTAGTTACAACTTGTAATTTGTTTTCCTCTGCTTGATTTGATAGGGGCACTGGCATAATTCCAATATTCATTTCCTCGTTTAAGCGTTTCAAACTTCGCTCCACCCATGTCCCTTGTTTCATCATTGCCATTTTTCCCTCAGCAAAATCTGGATATTGGTCCATCGTATTATATGCTACTGAATTAGCACCTAGTCCATATTTCAAAGTAAGGTCATATAACTTAAAAAATCTATCTATATACACCAAATCCGCAAATGTTTTTTCACCTTTGTGAATTTCACTAGAAATCTCTGCTATGTCTTGTTCATAGTTAAAGGGCGTTGCTAATAAATGCGCCAAGTATCCAAATTCCCTCCAGCTTTCACCAAAACTTTGGATTCCATGCTCCTCTAATGTTTTGCACACTACCTCTAGTTCTTCTAGTGTTTGAGGCACTTTCGTAATCCCTGCTCGCTCAAATAACTCCTTATTATAGACAATACCACTCGCCTCTAAGGTGTGTGGCCAGCCATATATCTTTCCATCTACCGTTCCTGCCCGTAGTGCAGATTCATATACGTCCTCTACCCAAACCTCATTGGACAAATCTGCCAAACAGCCCCTCCATTGCGGTAAATCAAACTGCGCTAATTGAAATAAGTCTGGTCCATCACCGATTGAAAACAATCCTTTCAATGTCGTACTTCCACTATCACCTGCTTGCCATAAAATTCGAACCCCTGTCGCCTCTTCATAATCATTGGCAATCGCATTCATCATTGGTGCATTATAAATCGTACCATAATAAATAGAAATGGTTTCATTTACATTCTCTTCTTGCTTTCCTGTATGCCTATATATGCTTTGTTCAATCACTTCCTGTGCAACATCTGCCTCCTTTGTGCAAGCACTCAACAACAAAAGAAACAGCACGAGCAAAAACACTTCGAAATATTTCTTCATTTTCATTTGCCAGCCTCCTTTTGCACTTTGTCTCGATATTTTTTTGGTGATATCCCTCTTTCTTTTTTGAACACCTTACTAAAATAATTCTCATCATCATAACCAATCGCCTTTGCAATTTCGATAATGGACATAGAACCTGTCTGCAAATATTTTTTCGCATGTTCCATACGTATTTTACGTAAACAGGTTACGATTGTCATATCATATTTTTCTTTGAATTTTTTCGAGATATGTTGCGGGCTTTGATGAAAGCATTCTGTCAGCATATTGATGGATATATCTCTCGCGTAGTACTCTTGTAGAAAGCGTTGTACCGATTCTATGTTAAATAGATTGTCTGGTTGGTATTTCATCACTTTGTAAATTCTATTTTTCACTACTTCCTGCCATATGTCCAAATGAAATATCCACACAGACACTGGTTCCATCGCAACATCTTGTATTGTAGCGTTATCGTGTGCAAGTCTACCTAACAGCAAATTCATCTCCACGCTTTGAAACTGCAATTCTCGAAAAGTCAAGTTTGCCTCTCTTTTAAAACCTGCACATAAATCGGCAACAATACTTTGAATGCCCTCAATATTTTTATCTCGTATTGCCAAATGTAACAATGCCTCTACACCTTTCACACTGCCGATTCTCTCTTTACTTTCTTTCATAGAACTACTTGGTTTTGTGAGTTTCCTAGATAGCAGGCGATACTTCAGCAGTTCCATTTGCGAAAACACTTTTTGTATCTGCACAGTTTCACTATCAAATTCAAAAAAAAATTGTAGCTGAAACATTTCCCTTGTCATGCTTAGAAAACGTTCCAAAATCATTTTATACATATTGACCCGTTTTCCATCTACCAATAAGATATATAAGAACTCGTCGATATCAATTAACTGACATGCGCTCTCTCCAAATAATTCTTGTATTATATTGATAAGAGAAAATCTCATCAGTACTCCGTCACCTTGAAACAACTCCTCCTTAACTACCAACGGATTTTGGAACACGATTAGCGACACAAACACCTCTTCACCATACATTTCCAAAGATTCTAGAGCTGTACTTACATGGTTGTCAAACTTTCTCTTCCCCTCTAGCCACTCTCTTAAGGATTGTATAGATACTTCTTCGCTCATCTTTTGATACTGATGTTTTCTTTTTATATCTTTTGATTCTTTCTTGCAAAGTGCGATTGCTTTTTCAAGTGCCACCAATAATTCAGACTCATCAATCGGTTTTAAAATATAGTCAATCCCATTTACTTGCAGAGTCGCCTTTACATATTCAAAATCATTATAACCACTGACAGCAATTACTTTTGTATTTAATTTCTTTTTTTCTACTTCTTCTAACAGCTCTCTTCCGTCCATAATCGGCATTTGCATATCGCAAAACATAATGTCTGGCTTTTGGTTTTCCAATATCTCCAATGCCTCTCTGCCATTTGATGCATACAAAACCTGCGATATCCCTTGTTTTTCCCAGTCAACCAGTATACTCATGCCCTCTTTTACAGCTTGCTCATCATCTACTATCAATACGGTCATATAACCTCCTCATGCACTAAAAATCGCAATGTGATTTTGGTTTCTACATTTTGTTCACTTTCAATATCCCAAGTAAACTCACTGGAATAAATTTCAAGCCTTTGTAAAACATTCACAAGTCCTATACCATGCCCAGCCTCTGGTGTAATCTCATAATTTTTAAAATCATCTTTTAGGCGTTGTATTTTTTCTTCGGAAACACCTTGTCCATTGTCTATTATTTCAATGATTATTTCTTCTTGCTGATATATTCGAATACTAATTTTTGCTGTTCCCTCTATTTTTGCCACGCCATGATTTAGACTATTTTCCACTAGAGGTTGAATAATCATTTTCGGTACAATAATCTCTTGTAATTGTTCTTCACATGCGATTGTAAATTCCAATCTTTCACGAAACCGTGATTGCTGTAGCTCTAAGTACATGGAAATTTGTTTTAATTCATTTCTAAGTGGCACATATTCTGTTGAAGTGTCCATATTGTATTGAAAGATTCTCGCCAACTTCGCTATAGAATCGCTTGCCCCTCTATCACCTGCTTTTAGTGCCTGTGTGCTAATTGTCTGTAGCATATTATTTAGAAAATGTGGATTGATTTGTGCCTGTAGCATTTTGAGTCTGCCTTTTGATATCTCCAACGCATTTTTAAATTCTTTATTGATTAAAACATTAATCGTCTCAACCATTTCTTCGTACTTGTGGTCTAGCTCTCCTATTTCATCTACTGTTGCATAAGAGGCTTTGTATTCGTATTTTCCCTCTCGTACTTTGTCAATATTATGCACAATATTTTTAATTGGTCGAACCATATTCTTATAGATGTAAATAATGAAAATCGTAACAAAAATCAGTATAACCCCTTGTAATAAAACCGTTTTTTCAATCATTTGAGTAATCGGAGCAACGATAATACTTTGTGGAACAAACTTCATAATTCGCAATTCTTCACCCGAATAATTACTGCTCCCAATAAAGAAAAAGCCCTGCCACTCCATCTAGCTCTCCAACGCTATATCCGTTTCCATATTGTTGATACTCCACATTTTCAATAATCGCATTTTTATAAATCGGCATATCCGACTCGTTCATAGAGATTGCAACGATAATGCCTGCATTTTCATCTGCTCCTACTTTCTGCCCTATGGACTCTAAATGGTCCAGTACGCAATAAAAGTTCATTTGCACTAATGTCTCAGATGTTGGCATATCTTTTAGGGTCGTACTATACTTTAATACGGAGATTTCGCCATTTTCTCCATAACCCGATTGAATATTCGCCTCACTATTTTTATACCAAGCATTTCGCCATGCTTTTTCATTATCACCACCGATTTCTTCTTGTGTAATTACTTCTCCATTTTTACAAATAATCTCTGCACGTCGAATAGACGTATCTTGTCCAACCATTGTTTCTAACATTTGCCTTAAATTATATTGTTCTTGTGCTGTAAACGATTCTTTCTTCTGAAGTATTCTATAATAGGTCGCATTTTCATAAACATTGAGCGGAATTTCATTCAATCTTTCAAAATATTCCTCTAACGAATCTAAGCCCACACCTAGCAAGCCTCTATTTTCTTCCACTGTTTTGTGTAATGCCTCTGTATAATTCATTCGATATGCATATGTATTTGCTATCACAAATGGAATCAAAACAACCAAAACTGTACCGGATAAAAGTTTAGTCAATATGCTACTCTTCAATCTCTTATTCACTTCTACCTCCACAAATAAATACTGAATTCACCTCAGGTTGACTCTTTCACACTTCTTATTTCCTAATGAATACGTACGGACAAGTGTTGATTCAAGTGATACTTTTCTCCATTGATTTCTATTTTTTCTATGTCATGATATCTGCCCTCCACCTCTATTTCCACTGTAGTTGTATCAATCATGATATGCAAGGACACACCTCGCCATTTCATACGAAAAGAAATTTTATGCCACCCTTTTGGTAGTGCTGGTCGAATTCGTAGCTCTTCCTCTAACAAGCGTACTCCACAAAAACCAAATATGGTCGCCTCCCAAATACCACCAAGTGACGCAGCATGAATACCACCATCTGAGCTTTTCATATATGCTCCTAAATCTGTCTGGCATAATTCTTCGTATAAATGATATGCCACTTCCGATTTGCCAATATCATTTGCCAAAATGCAGTGCGTTGATAGGGATAGGGAAGAATCATGCAGTGTTTTGGGTTCGTAGTAATTCCAATTCGCAACTTTGACTGCTTGCGTAAAATAATTCTCCAATAAAAAGAATATAATCAATATATCTGCCTGTTTGGACACTTGTATTTCATTCATTTGTTTTGCATTATAATCTTTATAAATACCCAATACAAAATCTTGTTCTTTGTATTTTGATAAATCTATTTCCTGCAAAGTCAGATATGTTGCGTCCTGTGCAATCACACCATCTGTTCGGGGTTTTGGCAAGAAAATCTTCTGTATCTTTTCTTTCCATACTGGATAGTTTTTTTCAATTTGCAGTTTCTGATTAAAGTTCTCCCACTGCTCTTTCACTTCTTTTTCCAACTTGTCATATACTTCGATTGCCTTGCTCAGATTCCAGTATGCCATATAGTTCGTAAATGCGTTGTCATCGACATGTTCTTTATACTCATCTGGCCCTATTACATTGTTGATGTGAAGCTTTCCATCTTCTCCATCTTCCAATCGACTGCACCAAAATTGGGCCGTTTCAAAAATCATTTCATATCCACACTCTTCCATAAATAACTCATCACCTGACATTTGATAATACTGCCATAAGCCATAAATGACATCTGCTGTAATATGTTGCTCTAACTTACCCGTCCAAATGGTTTGGGCTTTTCCTGTTACAATATCCACATCACCATATTCTGGCGTCACTTCTCCATCTTCAATCCATGCAGATTCCCACATATACTGCGCACCCTCGTAGTTGTTCTGCATCGCTTTTTTTCGTGCACCCTCCAAACCATGATAACGATACTGTATTAGGTTTCTTGCTATTTCAGGAAATTGAAATGTATAATATGGCAAAATAAAGAGTTCTGTATCCCAGAAAGTATGGCCCTTATATCCCTCACCACTCAATCCTTTCGCCCCTACATTCATGCGATTATCATGAAATGGTGTCATGATTCTTAAATGATACTGTGAAAATCGAATAGATAATTGATCCATCGGATTCTCGCAATCAATCTCTATTGCTTGTGTAAAATATTCTTCCCATTGAAGTTTACTTGCGTTAAATAAATGATTGTACCCACATTTTCCAAGCTTTTGTATCTCTTGCAACGTCTTTTCTTGGTATGCCTCTAAAGGCATTGCTTGGTAATCACAATCCCTTGTTGTATGTATCGTTGAAATTTTTTCAATCTTAGCCTGCGTATTCTTTGGTATCATTATATCATAGTTGCCAAATACTTTTCGCCTACTCATTCCAATTTTTGCTGTACTTTCTTGTTTTTCATTATCTAGGTACGCGGAAACTACTGCNTTTATCAAAAATACTATTCTACTTTCTGTCGTTGTTTGCACATACTGCATATATTGATTGTCATAAAATCTCTTTTGCGTTTCCTCAAAGTGTCCTGCACCAGAATTTGTCATCGTTCCATCAATCCCTGTACATACTTGCAAGTGGACATTCCCGTCCATTGGCAAAACACGCACTCTTTGTCCAATAAGATGTAGATTATCAAGAGATACAAAACGTGAAAACTTGAGAATATAACGTTTCCCCTTTGGTGATACCCATTCTATATTTCGAAACAATTCACCTGTTTTTAGATTTATACATTTTTCATAGTGAACAATTTCTCCCTCGACCAACGAAAAATATTCTCCATCTAAAATAATCTCCATTTGCACGATATCTGCCACATTTGGCAATTCTGTAACTTCTGTTTTATCGGATTGGTTAAATGTTCCTGCAACAAAACAATTCCTTGTCTCTTTTAAATATCGTTCTTCTGTACTTGCACGAATACCCATATATCCATTGCCCAAACACATAATAGACTCTGTTTTTCCTAATAATTGTTCATCAAATCTTTCCTCTTTGACTATCCAATCCCTTGCTTGTTCATAATTCATATTTGTTGTCATAATTCCACCACCTTGCTTATTTTACTGCACCTGCTGCAACGCCCTTGATAATATATTTTTGTGCTGCCAAATAAAAGATAATTACAGGAACGATTGTCAGTGTCAGCCCTGCCATTGCTAAATTCCATTGAATTGTAAATTGTCCAAAAAATGAAAATGTAGATAATGGAATCGTTCTCAAGTTCTTACTTGTTATAAGCAAAGAGGGTAGCAAATAGTCATTCCATATCCATATCACATCTAAGATAATTACCGTAACTGTCGTTGGCTTTAACATTGGAAATACAATTTTCCAGAACACTTTCCACTTGTTGCAACCATCTATCGTTGCTGCCTCTTCTAATGATACAGGTATGGAACTGATAAACCCATGATATAAGAAAACAGCCATGCTCGCACCAAAACCTACATTCATATAAATCAAACCGTCTAGCGTATCAATCATCGGCAAGCCAAGTACCGTTTGAACCCAACCCATTTCTTGCATCAAAGGCATCATAAGTGTTTGAAATGGTATCAACATAGTTGCAACCAACATACTGAAAATAATTTTGCTAATCAAGTAATTGCTCCTTACCAATATCCATGCAGTCATTGATGCCAATACAATGATTAAAATGATGGATACCCCCGTTACGATCAATGAATTTTTAAGTGCATTTGCAAAATTCATTTTCTCAATAGCTACCAGATAATATTCCAAATTAAGCGTAGATGGAAATGCTAAAATATTCTCATATATCTCCGCACGACTCTTTAATGAGTTTACAATTACAATATAAATAGGGAAGAGATACAATGTGCAAGATAGCAAAAAGCATATATTTGTGATTATTCTTTTAATCTTATTCATCACATTGACACCTCCTTTTTCTTTGTTATCGTCACTTGAATTAAAGTAATGCACGCTACAGCTAAGAAAAATACGATTGCTTTCGCTTGTCCATATCCATAACGATTCAACGCGAAAATTTCATTATAAATATTCATAGCGAACATTTCTGTTGCATTATTGGGACCTCCACCTGTTAGAGAAAGGTTAATATCGAACACTTTGAAACAATTTGAAAGGCTCATGAATAAGCAAATTGTAAATGACTGCATAATGAGTGGAAATTTTATTTTGAAAAGGGTTTGCCAAAAACCTGCTCCATCTACACCTGCTGCTTCTATCACATCTTCTGGAATGGATTGTATCCCCGTAATATAGATAATCATAATATAACCTGCCATCTGCCATGTCGAAACGATAACCAGTGCAAGTAATGCAAAATCAGAATCTAATAGCCAATTAAAAAAGATACCTGTCATGCCTGTAGCCTCTCCTATCGCTGCAAATGCATCGCCAAACAGAAAGCTCCAAATATAACCAAGAATCAACCCTCCTATAAGATAAGGCATAAAAAGCAGTGTTCTCCCGATATTTCTTGTCTTTAATTTCGTCGTCACTAACAGTGCAAAAGCCAATCCCAAACAATTAATCAGAATTACTGCAAGTATTGTAAAGAATACTGTACGCACTGCTGTATTTGCAAATCTCACATCTGAAAACAATCGCGTATAATTCGAAACGCCTACAAATACTTTTGAATTTAAAGGCATACCGTCCCACTCAAAAAATGAATAGACAATGCCGATAATAAACGGTATAATCACAACCGTCACAAACACAAATAATAGTGGAAATGTAAATAAAATATACCACCCTATATCTCTTCTTTTTCTTTTTTTCATCTTTCCTCCATTCTCATCATTCTTTTGTTGTACACAAGTATGTTGTAAATATAGTTGCAGATAAGATTATAAATAAGATAAAAGCAGTGCCTGAAGTTGTCATCTCAGAACACTGCTTTGAATTATCGTAATTTTTCTATTTACCAGCCTCTACAAACGCTACTTGAATTGCTTCCAATAATTCTTGTTCTGTCATCTCTGAAGTGAAGAACTGTTCTGCGATTGGTGTTAAGTATACATCTACAATACCTGCAGGATAGTAATTCGTTGCCCATACAGTTGTATTTCCTGCTTCTGCATATCTTTGTACTTCTAGTGATAGTGCATCTAGGTTTTTATTTTCCATTCCCTCTACGACTGGAATGAAGCCAAATTCGTCCATAAGATATGTTTGTCCTGTTTCACTTGTATATAACCATTCCAGAAATTCTTTTCCTGCTTGTTTTTCTTCTTCACTTGCTTGTGAATTTACATACCAAGCTGCTGGAACACTTACTGCCAATTTATCACTTCCACCGATAGGTAGTGGGTGCATTCCCATCTCGAAGTCCATTTCATAGTCTGCAAACATGCCTGCTGCCCAGTTCCCTTGATGTAGCGCTGGAACTTTCCCTGTTGCAAAATCACCACAAGCCTTATCGTAATTCGTCTCTAAAGGATTGTATGAGTTCTCACGAATACTTGCATAGATTTGCGCAAATTCTTGAAACTCTTTAACATCTGTAATTGTTTGCTCTCCTGCTACTACTTTTTCCATAAACTCTTCTGGGTTTTCTTGTAATGCAAATGGTGCATTCAAAATATGTCCAATTAAAAAATATCCCTCCTTAGAAAGACCAAACGCTGTTCTTCCCTCAGTTTTTTCATCTTGCATGAATTTCACTAACGCTGCCGTATCTGTGATTGCAGAGGTATCCATTAGCTTTTCATTGTAAACCATACCAAAGCCCTCCATTGTGTATGGAATACCAACTTTTTTCCCGTCTTGCTCATCAACCATACCTGCTGCAACTTTATCAATGAAACTTAAGCTACTGATATCTTCTAAGTATGCTGTCAACTGTGTTGATTCTCCACCTGGTAATAAAGAGAATACCGTTGGTCCTTGATTGTTCGAAAGTCTTGTTTTAATCTGTGTAAAATAATCATCGCCTGTTGTACCCCAAACTTCTATTTCTACACCTGTTTCTTCTTCATATGCCTTTGCCATCGCCTCTAATTGTTCTGATATTTCTACCTTTGATTGAAATAGAACAATTTTCTTTGCACTTCCATCTGCTGTCTCGTTATCATCTGTGTCTTTCTTTCCACAAGCAGCTAATAAAATTGCTACCATCATTACAGCTACAAACATCTTTGTTATTACACTTCTTCGTTTCATTGTTTTCCTCCCATGCTATTTCGTTTTGCTTACATTCACATTGTATAAAAATACTTCGTCATACGACAGGGAATATTCTCCATAAAACCAGTAATTTTCACCCTCTTATATGCCTACCTTTAATAATTGCGAAATTTTTATATTATATACATATTCTCGGCAACTCTAAAAAAATCATTTATGCCATATACATATTCCCAGTAACTCTAAAATTTTATTTATGCTATATACATATTCTCAGCAACTCCGAAAATGCATTCATATGGTATGTCGCTTTTTTGCATATTCTTGCATCACCAACTGCAGCACTTTCCATATTCCCTGCAATCGCCGCCTCAATTCCTGCTTGTGCATCTTCTACAACTAAACACGTATTTGCCATTAAGTCCAA
>JGI994J12354_10002027_pt1 | contig 20219 bp, 18 predicted proteins | sample IntmicLarv3ML3BL_FD_12354 | JGI IMG/M metagenome (IMG submission 12354)
CACTCATGCGGGAAGGGATGCCCAACGCACAATACATCGACCTGTACAACGCGCCGGAGCCGGCGGATTATTACCGTACGGACGGGCACTGGCGGCAAGAACGGCTTGCAACCGTTGTGAACTTGCTAACCACCGGCATGGGGCATACAATGACTTTCGACCCAAGCACCTACACTGCATACGCATATAACAAGTTTTACGGCGCGTATTATGGGCAATCCGCACGGTCTCTCCCACCGGATGAGCTCATTTGGCTGGAAAACGACGTTACACGGAATGCCCTTGTTGAGTACCTTGGCTCCGACGGTACATTGCAGACCGGGATGCCACTGTACAATACCGAAGGACTTGGTGGGATGGACTCGTACGATGTGTACCTCCATGGCGCGCAACCGTTGATTACGCTGACAAACCCGCTGGACAATACCGGCCGTGAGCTGATACTCATCCGCGATTCGTATTCCAGCTCCCTCGCGCCGGTACTACTGGAAGGATATGCCAAGATTACGCTGGTAGACCTGCGCTATATCCGGCCGGAAATGCTGGAGGAATATATCGACTTCGGCACGCAGGATGTTCTTTTCCTGTTGAGCACGACAATCGTGAACAACGGCGAGACAATACGGTAATCTTATGTAGGGAACGATACCGCATCGCCCTGTATCCGTATAAAGCATATGCACGCCCCTTCCAAACGGAAGGGGCGTTTGCATATGCAGGTTACAAAGACAATGCGTCTGTGTTTAGTACAGCAGCGCACCACCCGTCACACCCGTGTAGGACGCGCTTGTGCTATTATTCTGCGCGTAGGGCGTGGCCGTAATGGTATACGGTGAGGGGTTCATCATATTGGTTGCCGTTGCGCCCGACGTATTCGTTGTACCAAGGGTATCATACCCTGTAGCGGCGGTATTCGTACGATTCGCCGCAGTCGTACCCGGCGTTACGGTGTTATTCCGCACTGCGGTATTATCCGTCGTATACGCACGGTTTGCCATCGCGTTGTTCGTCATTTGAATTCTGTTCGGTGTAGCGTTGTTATTCGTCATATGGCTATATGCATTCGGCGTGCCGAGTACATCGCGCCCTGTAGCGTTGGCGCTTATACGATTCGTCGCGGTTGTATTCTGCGTCACGGCATTGTTCCGCGTTGTGCTATTGCCCGGTGTGGAAGCATAATTCTGCGCCACAGAATACCCCTGTGTCGCAGCGTTGTTCTGCGTTACCGTGTTGTTTCGTGCTGTAGTGTTGTTCTGTGTAACAGCATTGTTCTGTGCCGGAGTGTTGTCTAACGTCACAGAACTATTTTGTGCCGCAGGGTTGTTCAATACCGCTGTATTGTTCTGTATGGCGTTGTTGCTTTGCGTTGTATTCGTGCGATTTGCCACGGAATTGTTATTTAACTGCGCGTTGTGCGGTGTGGCGGTGTTATTTGCCGCATAGTTGTACGTATTCGGCACAACAATCGTGTCGTTTCCTGTGGAACCGGTACGTGCGCGGTTCGAGGTATAGTTGTCCTGGTTATAAAACTGCGTGTTCGTATGGTGCTGCGCCCCTGCGTACGGTGCTTGGTTCATCATGGCTTCATACGTGCGGTCCGTCACAACACCGCTGTTCGTATACGGTGCTGCATACGACTGCGGCAGGTTGTTGTACGTCTGCGGCATTGTATTATATGCCTGCGGTGCCATTGTCGCACGCGGTGCAACCGTCGCTGTCGGCGCCGGTGTGACGCGACGCGCACTTGTCACGGTACGGTTTACAACATTGTTCGCTTGGTTGCGGAGCTTGGCGGCGTTGTTCGCCGTGTTCCCCGAGGCACAGCCTGTCGCGGCAAAGGCGCAAACCACCGCGCCGGTAAGAAGCAGTTGCTTCATCTTCATAATTGGTATCCTCCCTTTTGTTGTTTTGAGCGTTATCCCCCGCTCGAATCTATGTCAAAGCACCGAATTCATTGGTGTCCTGCTTTGGGTTTACCGCACAGGGCACGAATGAACTCGTCGCTGCCCTATTATCATTCACCGATTCATCGGAAGCATACTGCGTATTCATTGGCACTTCATCAATAAGTTTCTATGGTTTTTTTTGGACAGCTCGTGTATACTATTTGTAAGAACCATTCATCATGGGAAAGCGAGGCGATTTTTATGGCATTACAGCGTGCAAGCGGCGTATTGGCACATCCGACGATGTTCCCGTCACGCTATGGTATCGGTGACCTTGGTCAAGCCGCGGAGGATTTTGTTGCATTCTTGGCACGGGGCAAGCAAACGCTTTGGCAGGTTCTACCCTTAAATCCCACCGGTTTCGGCGATTCGCCGTATCAGAGCTTCTCCACCTTCGCCGGAAACCAGCTCCTCGTCAGCCCGGATACACTCCTCGCGGACGGCTTATTAACGGAAGAAGATTTGGCGGACATCCCCGATTTCCCTGAAGACAGCGTGGACTACGGCGAGGTCATTCCATATAAAACAGCGCTGCTTCGCAAAGCGTTCTCACGGTTTGAAGAGACAGCTTCGCGTGCGCAAAAAATGACCTTCACACGTTTTTGCAATGAAAATGCCGATTGGCTGGATGGCTATGCTTTATTTGTTGCGTTAAAGTTCCATTTTATACGCGAGCGTGAAAATACATTTCACTCGCCGGAATATAAGGCTTATGCGGTGCGGTATAAAAAACGCTTGACGAAATCGCAGATTGACGAATACTTCTACGGCGCGGTTTGGCATTCTTGGCCGGCGGACATCGCCGCGCGGGAGCCGAAAGCCGTCGCGCAATGGAGCAAAAAACTCGCCGACGACATTCGGTTTGAAAAATTTTGCCAGTATCTCTTTTTCACACAATGGGCAGGCATCCGCGCCCTCGCCGCGCGGAATGGCATTCGCATCATCGGCGACATCCCAATTTTTGTGGCTTTGGACAGTGCGGACGTGTGGTGCGACCGCGATTTGTTTCTGCTGGACGAAAACGGCGACCCCACCAGCGTTGCGGGTGTGCCGCCGGATTATTTTTCCGCTACGGGGCAACTTTGGGGCAACCCACTCTACGACTGGGATGCACACGCACAGACGGATTACGCTTGGTGGATACGCCGGGTGCGCGCCGCGTTGCGTGTGACGGATGAAATCCGCATTGACCATTTCCGCGGGTTTGAGAGTTATTGGGACATCCCGTATGGCAGTAAAAACGCCATGCGCGGCCAGTGGGCGAAAGGGCCGGGGGTATCGTTGTTTGATGCGCTGCGTGAAGCATTGGGCGATTTGCCGATTATCGCGGAGGATTTGGGCATCATCACGCCTGCGGTAGAGGAACTCCGCGACGGGCTCGGCCTGCCGGGCATGAAGGTGTTGCAATTCGGGTTCGACGCAGGTACAAAAAACCTGAACATGCCGCACAATTTCAAGACAAACAACCTCGTCGTTTACACCGGCACGCATGACAACGACACGACCTTGGGCTGGTATGCCGGTACAGATGCGCTGGTGAGCGACCAGTTCCGCCGGTATATGAACGTCTCCGGCGAAGGCGCTTCGTGGGATTTGATACGGCTTGCGTTTCTGTCTATTGCGAATTATGCCGTCACGCCTGTGCAGGATGTGCTTTCGCTTGGGTCTGACGCGCGGATGAACGCGCCGGGCATTGCGGTGGGCAACTGGCAATTCCGGTATCTGCCTGATGCGCTGACGGATGACCTTGCGGACGCGCTGGCGTATGCTGCTGCGTTGGGCGACCGAAACCTCGCGCTTGAGGAGCCTGTACCCGCACCGAAGAAAAAGGCGAAGAGATAAGACCTCAGGGCTCCGCGCCCCGAACCCCCGCAAGGGACTCGTCCCTTGACCCAATAAGCAGCGCGATGTATCGCGCTGCCAGTACAGGGTTCCAAGGGCACAGCCCTTGGCGGGGTTTGGAGCGTAGGCTCCAAGGTTTATTCATATAAGGAGGGTTCCACCATGCACCTCGTCATCATCCTCGGCCCGCACGCGGTCGGTAAAATGACCGTCGGGCAGGCGCTTGCGGCCAAGACGGGCTTGAAACTGCTGCACAACCACATGACCATTGAGCTGGTGCGCGAATTTTTCCCCACACGCAGCGAAGAGGGGTGGCGGTTGAACAAGCTGTTCCGCCGGGAAATTTTTGAAGCCGTGGCGAAAAGCGACCTGCCCGGCTTGATTTTCACATACATGTTCAATTTTGACAGCCAAGGCGAAAAGGAGTATATCGACGACCTCATCACCCTATACGAATCGCACGGCGCGGCGGCGCATATCGTTGAGCTTTGCGCGGATTACGACGTGCGTATTGAACGCAACAAAACCGAAAACCGCCTCGCCCATAAAGCTTCGAAGCGCGATTTGGTACAATCCGAAGCGTTGTTCCGCGAGTTGGAGAGCAAGTGGCGCTTGAACTCCAACCCCGGCGAGGCGCTGTTTGAGAATTATTTGAAAATCGACAACACAAACCTCGCGCCCGAGGAAGTCGCTACGCAAATTTGCGCGGCGTTCGGGCTGGAGACAATCACAGAATAGGGAGATTGAACACATGAAAACGATATTTGCCATGTTCGGCGCGACGCGGTATTGGGACAAAACGGAGCTGGAAGCAGCGGCGGCTAAGATTGAGACCGCTCTGCCGGGCGTTGCTGACGAATTTATCCTCGTCGCCGACGGAGTTTTTCCAACAGATATGCCGCAAAAAGACTCGGCCTGTATTATTCTGCCGATGAGCGGCGCGGTACAAGCGCCGCTGGTTGAATTCGCAGGCGGTTTTAAGAAAGTGACGTTGTTCGCGGGCTATGTGGAAGGCAACTTCGACGCGGATTTACGGCGTGACATGCTCCGGCTGAACGCTGCGCCCACACTGATGGATAGCTGGGCGGTACTGAAGCGCACACACGAGAACGTATCGCTTGCATTATCGCGTGACACGCTCAAACAAAAGGCTGCGTCGGCGACAGGTAAGCTCTTGCTCATCGGCGACATTGAGCCGTGGGTCATCAGCGCGAGCCGCGATTTGTCTTCTTATGAGAAAGCAGGCGTGACGGTGCAGCCGGTATCGTCGGACGAGCTGGCTGCGTTATTTACCGCCATCACACCGGAAGAAGCCGCACCGCTTTCCGCACAGTTTACTGACAATGCGGACGCGCTTGTGGAACCGACCCGCGCGGATGTGGAAACCGCGGCACGGCTGGCCATTGCATTGGAATGTCTCCTCACGCGGGAAAATGCGGACGGCGCGGCCATCGCGTGCTTCAACCTTATCCCGCGGCTGGGCACGACGAGCTGCCTTGCCGTGAGCCATGTCAACGAGAGAACACGTTTTGTCGCGGCGTGCGAGGGTGACCTTGACAGCGCTGTGACGATGCTTCTGATGAAGCGGTTCACTGATAAAGGCCTGTGGATGGCGAACCCGAATCTGCAAGCGGATGGCAGCATCAACTTCGCACACTGCACCGCGCCGTTGTCCGTTTGCGGCCAAACGTGCCGCTTCCGCCTGCGGAACCACCACGAAAGCGGGCGCGGCGTCAGTCCGGAGGTTGATTTCCCCACAGGCGGACGCGTGACGTTATGCCGCTATTCTGCGGCGGAAGGCAAATTGACCGTGCAGGGCGGTACCACCGAGTCCGGCGAGCGGGAAGAAACATGCCGCACGCAACTCCGCGTCAGGCCGGACGATTTTGCACGGTATCTGGACACGGCGCTGGGCTGCCATCAGGTCGTGGCATTCGAGGACATTGGCGCGGATATGCGCGCGCTGGGGCGTACACTTGGACTCATCGTGGAGTAACCATTGAACCGACACAGCGGAGGTAATGCGGATAGAATACGAAGTAAAATATACGGATTGGCTCACGATTGCAGAATATAATACATTGCATGAAAGCGTTGGCTGAGAATACTGTCATCCGGCCAAGGTACAGACAGCACTTATCCGTTCGGATTTTTTGGTGGCCGCGAGGATTGATGGGCAGGCTGTCGGCATGGTTCGTGTCATGCATGATGGCTTGCAGGCTCTCATCATGGACATGCTTGTGCGGCCGGAATACCAGCGCAAAGGCATTGGGACAATCATGATGGAGCGCGTTCTCCGGTATTTAGACGGTTTTGCGTCCGACGGGGGGATATTTGTCAATTTAATGGCGTTGGACGGGATTGACGGATTCTACGAAAAATTTGGTTTCCAGCGGCATCCGNGCGNTACATACGGGTCNGGGATGACTTGTTACCTTGTGAAATAATCACCAGCCGGCGCTTTGCCGTGATTTGCGGAACCGCAATTGGTATTGCTTCGGCGTGATATCATATTCCCTCTTGAATTGCCGGATGAAATATGTGATTTCCGCTGTACCCGGCGAATAAGCAGACCTGTTCCGCCTTGCAATCCGTTTCCTCCAGCAAGCGGCGGAGATTTTACATTCGCACCTCCGCTAGCAAGCGTGTGAACGTTTTGCCTGTGTGCTCCCGGACGTAACGGTTGCAATATGAAGGCGTTATATAAAAACTGTAGCGCCAATGACGACAACGTCATATCGCGCCAATGCAAGGCGCTGTATTGCTGGATACGGCTGATACGCATTTCCTTGCCCGGTGCTATATCCGGGTTGTGATTCTGCATGAGGTAGCATAAAAACGTCTTCGTCAATGATTCCAGCACAAGTTTGGCATACGGCTTGCCGCCAAGCTGTTGCCCGTACATATACAGAAGCAGTTCCCGCAGGAATTCATTGCATCCGCGCCTGTTTCCTCCAGCGCGCCACAAATACGCAAGTACGCATTTCATCTCAAAGAAGTCATGCATATGCAGATACATTCCCACAAAGCGATGCTCTTTATTCAATGCCACATTGCAACCCACCGAAAACACAGTATCCTCCATCTAAACAGTACAGCACATTGGCATCAGCACCGGGATATTCCGCTTAAAATGCCTACGCCAGCCGATCCCATATCGGCTGCTCGTGGTAATACAACCCCTGTAGAACATGAAAAAGCCGCGCATCTGCGCGGCTTTTTCATGTTCTCTTTGTCCTAACTTGCCTTACAGGCCGCCTGGAGCTTCGCCTTCAGCTCCGAGGTTTCAATCTGGTTTGCCGAAGCGCCCGGGACATAATACCCCTTCTGCTCCGCAATCTTATAGAGGTCATATTGGAACTTCTCGTCACCGTCACGCATCTTTTGGAAAGTCTGGCGCAGGTTCTGGTCGCCGCATTCCGTAATCATCTTCGCATAACCGCCGATGCTCGCCTTCACCCCGGAGAGCACGTCTAGCACCATGTCTTTTTCATTCATTTCGGTTTCCTCCTTTTAGAGCATCTGGATGAGCTGCTGTGCGGCCTGCGCGGAATCCTGTGAGGCCTTTTGGAACATCTGCTGCAACTGCGGGTCGGTACAGCCTTCCGCGTACGCGGACAATTTGGCCGCACCTGTCTGGTGCGCGGTAACACTTTCCCGGATTGCATTCAAATCCATGTGGCTGAGCGTTGGCATATGATTTCCTCCCATCGGTTTTTGATTTCATCCTTATTTTGGCTTTGTTGGCGCACATTTATGCAAGGCATTCAAAAAAGAAGAAGAAAAATTCGACACAATGTTGCATGGCATGATTTATTATGATATGATAGAGTTGCAATTTTTTGCTTTGCATATTCCGTATGTATTAAATTTTACCTTGGAGTGATTAGCGGTATGAATCTGCCTCTCATTGTCATCAGCGTTTTGGTAGCGGGCGTTGTGTTTGTAAACGGCTGGACGGATGCACCAAACGCCATCGCAACCGTTGTCTCTACGAAGTCCATGAGCCCGCGCGCCGCCGTCTTGATGGCCGCGATTCTGAACTTTTTCGGCGTTGTTGTGATGACTTATATCAGCCCGAGCGTTGCGGATACCATCGGTAAGATGGTCAGCTTCGAGGGTGATCAGGCCATGATTGCACTGGCGGCGGCCTTGTTTGCCATCGTTCTCTGGGCCGTCATCGCATGGTATTTCGGCATCCCGACAAGTGAAAGCCATGCGCTCATCGCAGGCTTGACGGGCGCTGCCATTGCACTGGCCGGAAACTTTGACGCCATCAACATGGACGAATGGTCTAAAGTGCTGATTGGCATCGTATTCTCCACCATCGCAGGCTTCGGCGGCGGTTTCCTCATCGTCCGACTAATTGGCTGGCTATTCCGCAAAAAGAACCGGCGCTCTGCCAATGTTTTCTTCCGCTACGCACAGATTACATCCGGCGCGGCGATGGCGTTCCTGCACGGCGCGCAGGACGGTTTGAAATTCATCGGCGTATATTGCCTCGGCCTTTGCCTTGCGAACGGCCAAGCCGTGCCTGCCGAGGGTTTTGTAATCCCTTTGTGGACGATGGTCGCTTGCTCACTGATTATGGGCTTCGGTACCTCCATCGGCGGCTACCGCATTATCAAGGCTGTGGGTATGGACATGGTGAAGCTGGAAAAATACCAGGGCTTCGCAGCGGATACTGCTGCCAGCATCGCTTTGCTCATCTCTACATTAACCGGCTTACCGGTCAGCACGACGCATACGAAAACAACCGCTATCATGGGTGTCGGCGCGTCACGCCGCATGTCGCTGGTGAACTGGGGCGTCGCGAAGGACATGGTAATGGCTTGGGTGTTGACTTTCCCGCTCTGCGGATTGGTGGGTTTTATTGTAGCAAAGCTGTTTTTACTGATATTCTAACCTTATTTTCAGGAGGGACATGTATATGGCACAGAAAGAAAACGATTATTTTGAAATGTTTGTGAAAAGTGTTGACTTCAACTGCGACATCGCGGCACAACTTAAAACGCTCACCACGCGTTATGAATCCGTAACGGATATGGAAAAAGAGGTACAAACGCTCCATACGATTGAGCACAATGCTGACATCCATTTTCACACGATTTATGAGCATTTGAATCGTGAATTCATCACGCCGATTGAACGTGAAGACATCCTCATGCTGGCACAGGCGATTGACAATGTGTCCGATAGTATTGAGGATGTCGGCTACGCGCTGTACTACCTGAACATCAAGACGTTGAAACCGGAATTCCCGGCGTTTGTCGATTTGATTGTGAAAAGTACCGAGGCGCTAAAAATCGCCATGGAAGAGTTCAAAAAGTTCAAGAAATCCAAGGTTCTGTCGGAAAAAATCCTCGAAGTCAATTTCGTGGAAGAAGACGGCGACAAGATGTACTATCGCCTCCTGCATGAGCTGTTCGCCAAGACAGGTGACGATGTACTGGATACATTGAAATGGCGAGAAATTTATGACAAGCTGGAGCAATGCCTGGATGCGTGCGAGAACGTGGCGGACATTTTGGAAGGCATCGTTTTGAAAAATAGTTAAGCCATTTACACCCCCGCGCCCCGCGCGGGGGTGTTTTATAGGAGGTTCCTCGATGCGAAACAACGCGATTTTACAATCGTTGCGCGGCGGGCTCATTGTGTCCTGCCAAGCGCTCCCGCACGAACCATTGCACGGTTCTTCCGTCATGGCGAAAATGGCTGTGGCGGCACAACAGGGTGGCGCCTGCGGTATCCGCGCGAACACAGTCAAGGACATCATAGCCATCCAATCCGTCGTGGATTTGCCCATCATCGGCATCATCAAGCAGGAATACGCAAACAGCGAGGTTTATATTACGCCAACGATGAAAGAGGTCAACGCCCTCGCCACGATTGGGGTGAATATAATCGCGTCGGATGCGACAAATCGCCTGCGCCCGCATGGGGAAAGCCTCACGGATTTCTTCCGCAAGGCACGGAAAGCGCACCCAGACATACTCTTCATGGCGGACTGCGCCTCGCTGGACGAAGCCATCGCCGCAGCGGGTATGGGTTTCGACATCGTGGCGACAACGTTGTCCGGCTACACCCCCGACACCAAAGGTGCGCCCGCGCCGGATTTCCCGCTATTGGCAGCCATGCGGGAATGCATCAACTTACCCATCATCGCGGAGGGCGGCATCCACACGCCGGAGCAGGCGGCGGAAGCGTTGCGCCTCGGCGCATTCGCCATCGTCGTCGGCGGAGCTATCACACGCCCGCAGGAGATTACGAAGCGCTTTTCTGCCGCCATCAACGCTGAGAAGGCGTAGCCGTTATGCCAGATGAAGCCGTACAACCCGAAGCGAAGCGCATCACCGACTGCTTTCACCGCACATACCGCGTGTTGCAAGTCACGTTGTTCCTTTTGATGATAACGTTCCTGGTGTACGTTATTTTCAACGACATGCCCCCCTGCTCACCGACTTGGTAGAATTTTTCCTCATTTTGGTGATACGGTGGGACATGTACTCACCATGCAGGTGCGGCCTAACATCATCCTCAACAACCGTTGTGATGCTGCGCTGTATGCATCCGTAGCGCTTACGCTTGCTTACCCCGCCAATCCGCCGCGCACGGGTGACAATGTCCATCAACGCTGTGAATGGCCTTTGCGAAATGGGACAATGGGGGAATCGGCAGAGTTCTTGCAATCGCAGCCCTTCACGGTATCAAGACATACACGATGCTGGTATTTCAAAACGCCTGCCGAAACGTCACCGAACGGCTCAGTCGTTTTGACGAGGTAGAGGCCGCGTGCTCCGCAAGAAATTTGAAGCCGCAGCAAATCACCGTTCCTCAAGGTCAACGCAACGTGGCGCTTGGCACATCTGCACGCCAAAATGGGTGATAACGAGCAGACTAAACTCGGCTACGTCTATGTGATATACGGCGGGAACAAACTGCATTGTGTCGAGGAGGCAAAGGTGTTTCTTTCGCCCTTGTCAGATACATAAAAAAAAGGGCGCTTATGCGCCCTTTTGTATGTCCTTCCGATACCCTGTTTGATGATACCCCGCGATTTCATAAAAGTCCTCAAACACGGCGAACACCCTATACCCCTGCTTCTCGTAAAACAACGGATTGTCAAAACCGGATGTCCATGTGTAGATGTGCTTAATGCCAAGCGCGGCGACCTTATCCTCCAACCGCCGGAGCAAATCCGCGCCAAGTCCCTGCCGCCGGAAATCCTCCCGCACCCACAAATCCGTCAGATAGAACCATTTGTGGTTCGTCAATCCGGACGCGAATCCGATGACCTCTCCATTCTCCTCCGCGAGGAATTGGTGACGCGCCTGTTCGCGTTGCGGCACGCCGTCACGGATTTCGATAACCTTGAAGTCGTCATAAATTGCATTCAACTCCGTCTTTGTGATGTCGCGTTCGGATATGTCCATCTTCGCCCCCTACCCCTGCTTCTTCTGCACAGGAATGTATATCTCGCATACCATTTCGACTGTATTACCCTTGTTGTCGTAGTACTCGAAATCCATGCAGCCATTGGCATATTCATATCCCGACTGGGGGAACCAATCCTGCATGATGAACCGCCAGGTACCTTGTATTGTAGGGGGAAATGCAGCCATAGGGCTGGGCGGTGTGGTAAACACAGCATACATCGCGGGTGCCAGTGTGCAGGTGTGGAATTCGTCAGGAATCCTATCGCCGTCTTTTACCTCCACACCAATGACATAATCGAACGCACCTGTCTCCGGGTCCACTGCGGCGCACGCGCCGTATTCCGCTTGGTTCGTGGCAAAAGGCTGGCTGTGCAATTTTTGACAACGCCCGTCCGTCAGGTAATCCGTCCAGAATTGCGGGATTTCCACAGTATTCGACCCGTCGTCCTTCGTCCGCAGGGCGTAGCCCGCGAGGTGTATTGCTTCCTTTTTAATAAATTTCGGTTCCATCACAATGCCTCCAATCGCATATTGTTCTTGCATCCGCAGGAGGTCGGGTATAGGCGGCGGAACGGTCTGAATGCAGCGCGTACGGTAAACCTCCGGCGTGGTGCCGAAGTACCGCTTGAAAGCCTTGCTGAAGCCGGAATGCGTCTCAAAGCCGTATGCCAGCGCGATGTCAATTAGCCGTCCCCCGTCGGACAACGCAGCGGCCGCGTGCGTCAACCTTCGGATACGGACATATTCCATCACTGAGTACCCGGTGTAAAACGGGAACACACGGCTGAAATGGTACGGCGAGAAGCCCGCCTGCTTCGCCAGTGTTTCCACATTCAGGCTTTCATCCAGATGCCCGTCGATATAGGTTAAAACATTTTGCAATAGCGGCGCATAAGACAAACCCGCTCCCTCCCCTCTGCTATGAATAGTGTAACAGACGAGGAAAGCACGGGCTGTTCCATTCTTGCCGTATCGTATGGGTTTACTCCCCGCGTATGCTGCGAATCATTTCCTGCTTCATGTCATACAGCGGCTTTGACAAATCGACTGGCACAATATGCGGGTTCATGAGGCGCTTATGCTCATCCCACAAAGAATCCAGCTCCGTCTTGCAATACGCGCGGATGTCCATGACCTTCGGGGATTCGTAGACGCATTCGCCCTTGATGAACACAGGCACGAACAGTTCCCGCACGCGGTATGCACCGGAGAGCAGCGTCATGCGCTTCCATGTCGCCAGCGGGTCGAAGATGGTAAGCGGCTTCGTCTCGTCAATCGTTTCATGGTCAAGCGCGATGAGGTCGGCCTTGATTTTGCCCGTCGCTGTATCGTACAGGCGGAAGAGCTTCTTCACGCCCGGGTTTGTGACCTTCTCCGCATTTTCGGACAACTTGATTTTTGGAAGCATATTGCCATCCTCGTCCGATTCCGCCGCAAGCTTGTACACCCCGCCGAAAGCTGGGCAATCATGCGATGTGATAAGCCGCGTGCCCACACCCCAAAGCGTAATGGTCGTGCCCTGCATTTTCAGGGATTGTATCAGGTTCTCGTCCAAATCACTGGATGCGGAGATAATCGCATCCGGGAAACCCGCCGCGTCCAACATCTTGCGTGCCTGCTTCGGCAAATAAGCAAAGTCGCCGGAATCCAGGCGGATGCCGTAGTTCTTAAGCGGGATGCCCGCTGCGCGCATTTCGTTGAATACCGTGATGGCGTTCGGCACGCCGGACTTTATCGTGTCATACGTATCCACCAGCAAGATACACGCACCGGGGAAAATATCGGCATATGTGCGGAAGGCGGTCAGCTCATCCGGGAAGGACATGACCCAGCTGTGCGCATGCGTGCCGCGTACCGGCACATCAAACAATTGTCCCGCCAGCACATTCGATGTCGCATTGCAACCACCAATCATCGCGGCACGCGCACCGTACAAACCCGCATCCGGGCCCTGTGCCCGGCGCAGGCCGAACTCCAGCACACCGTTACCTTGTGCCGCCCAGACTACGCGTGCCGCCTTCGTCGCAATCAGGCTCTGGTGATTGATGATATTCAACAACGCTGTTTCCACCAGCTGCGCCTCGACAATCGGTGCCGTCACCCGCAGGAGCGGTTCGCCCGGGAAGACAACCGTGCCCTCCGGGATGGCGTATATATCACCCGTAAAGCGGAAGGTGCGGAGATAGTCAATAAATTCGTCCGACAAAGTACCAAGCCCGGCCAGATACGCAATGTCCGCCTCGTCAAAACGTAAATTCTTCACATAGTCAATCGCCTGTTCCAACCCCGCGCAGATGGAATAGCCATTGCCGGAAGGGTTGTCGCGAAAAAACAAATCAAATACAACCTGCTTGTCCGCAAGCCCCGTTGTAAGGTATCCCTGCATCATTGTCAGCTCGTAGAAATCTGTCAGAAGCGTTAAATGGTCGTAGTGCATGTCTTCATCTCCCATTTTTTCAAGATGCTATCCATTGTAGCACTACGTTTTTTATTTCGCAACTTTTGTTAAATAAATCACACAATCTTTCTCCGGCACAATTACACAAACAATGACAGCTGATTTGTGTCCGGTAGTCCTTTCAAAATAGAAAGCTCCTTCAACAGCTCCACAACTGTTTTCGTCACCTTCGCGCGGGTGCGAAAATCCTCCAACGAAATAAACTCCCCACCCTCACGCGCCTCGACAACGCCTTGCGCCGCATTCTCTCCCAGCCCCTGTACGGAGCACAACGGCGGCATAATGCCGTCTTCTGTCAGGATAAACTTGCTTGCTTGTGCCTTATACAAATCCAGCGGCGCGAATTTCAAGCCGCGTGCGTACATTTCATACACAAGCTCCAACATAGAAATGGAGTTTTTCTCCTTCGGGCTCGCTTCCTTGCCGAGCGCTTCCACCCGCTTCATCTCATTTTCCACGGCATGCTGTCCTCGGCACATCAAGGCGTAATCGAAATCTCCCGCCTTGACGGAAAAAGACGCCGCGTAAAATGCTTCGGGGTGGTAAATTTTGAAATATCCGATACGCACGGTCATCATGACATACGCAACCGCGTGACCCTTGGGGAAGAGGTATTGTATCGTCCGGCAGGATTCGATATACCAATCCGGTACGTCTACGGCGCGCATTTTCGCTTCTTCTTCGTCCGTCACGCCCTTACCCTTGCGGACATTTTCCATTATCTTAAACGCGGCGAGTTTTTCCATCCCCTGTGCGATGAGGTACGCCATAATATCGTCACGCGTGGATATAATGCCCTTGATGGTCGTCGTACCGCTTTGCACCAAATCCTGCGCGTTGCCAAGCCACACACCTGTGCCGTGTGAAAGGCCGGAAATGCGGACAAGGTCGGAAAAGTTATTCGGCTGCGTATCCTTCAGCATCCCGCGGACGAAGCTTGTACCGAATTCCGGCAGACCAAGAGAGCCCGTCTCGCAGTTTATGGCGGACAGGTTCACGTGCAACGCTGACAAGCCGGTAAACAGTGACATTACGTCTTCGCCACCCAGGTTCACCGTGCGCGGGTCAATACCCGTCATGTCATGCAACATACGGATGATGGTCGGCACATCATGGCCGAGGATGTCCAGTTTCAACAACCGGCCGCTGATAGAATGATAATCAAAATGCGTCGTGATGACGTCGGAGGCCGACTTATCCGCCGGATGCTGGATGGGGCAAAACTCGTAGATGCTTCTATCATTCGGCACAATCATCAAGCCGCCGGGATGCTGCCCTGTGGTGCGTTTGATGCCCGTACAGCCTGACACGAGGCGCTTCACTTCGGCGTTCCGCTCCACACGATTGCGTTCCTCCAAATATTTCAAGACATAACCCAGCGCGGTCTTGTCCGCCACGGTGCCGATGGTGCCGGCCTTGAATACGAAACCCTTGCCGAACAGTTCCTCCGTATACGCGTGCGCTTTGGCCTGGTATTCGCCGGAGAAGTTCAAGTCAATATCCGGTTCTTTGTCCCCATCGAAGCCGAGGAAAGTCTCAAATGCAATGTCATGCCCGTCTTTAATGAGCACGCCGCCGCAGACCGGGCAGTTCTTGTCCGGCATATCATAACCCGCCGCACCGAGGTATGATTTCACCTCATCGGACTCGAAATCACTGTACTTGCACGCGGGGCAAAGGTAATGCGGCGGAAGGGGGTTGACCTCCGTGATATCCGCCATTGTCGCCACAAAGGACGAACCGACGGAACCGCGCGAACCCACGAGATACCCCGCTTCGACGGAATTCCACACCAGCTTCTGCGCGATGATATACATGACGGCAAAGCCGTTCTTGATGATGGATTGCAGTTCCCTGTCCAGACGGTCAGCTACGGTTTTCGGCAGCGGGTCGCCATACGTTTCATGCGCCTTTTTCATGACGATGCGCGTCAGTTCCTCCTCCGAGCCGGGGATGACCGGCGGGAAGGTACCATCCGGGATGGGTTTGATGACTTCCAACATATCAGCAATACGATTTGTGTTTTCTACCACGACCTCATATGACTTCTGCGGGCCGAGGTAGGCGAATTCCGTCAGCATTTCCTCCGTCGTGCGGTAGAACAACGGAGGCTGGTCGTCCGCGTCGGAGAATTTCATACCCGCTTGTATAACCCGGCGGAACACTTCGTCCTCCGGGTCGAGGAAGTGCACATCACAGGTCGCGACGACAGGTTTCTCCCACTTTTCCCCATAAGCCACAATTTGCCGGTTCCAGTCACGGAGCGTCTCCACGGATTCCGCCGTGCCATTCCGGTAGAGATACATATTATTCCCGATGGGTTGGATTTCCAGATAATCGTAGAAGTCCGCAATTTTTTTGCATTCCTCTTCCTTTTTGCCCGCGCGTACAGCTTCAAAGAACTCGCCCGCTTCGCAAGCCGTGCCGAGGATAAGTCCTTCCCGCAGACGAACGACTTCGCTCTTCGGCATACGCGGCTGCCTGTGAAAATGGTCGATATGCGCCAGGGAAATCAATTCGTAAAGATTCCGCAACCCTGCGGCGTTTTGTACCAATACAATCGTATGATGGGAGCGGAGGTTCTTAACATTCACATTCGCGCGGGCAAATGCGTTCACGCCGCCGAGTGTTTCCACCGACGATGCCTTCAACAGGGCAAGGCATTTCTTGAATATCAGCGCCGTGGCCTCCGCGTCGTTTACGGCACGATGATGCCCCTCGAGCGGCACTTGCAAATGCTTCGCGACGAGGTTCAGTTTATGGCTTGACATCTCCGGAAAAAGCGTGCGCGCCAGCGCCAGCGTGCATAACGTCGCCGCATTGTCCGCATTGCATCCGCATTTCCGCGCCCAATTCCGCAAAAAGCCCGTGTCAAACGGCGCGTTGTGCGCCACGAGCACTGCGTCTCCCACAAATGCGAGAAATGCGGGCAGAACCTCTTCAATGGACGGCGCGCCGACGAGCATATCGTCCGTAATGCGCGTCAACTCCACAATCTTTTCCGGCAGCCGCCGTCCGGGGTTGACGAAGCGGCTAAAGCGCTCCGTAATCTCACCGTCCACAATTTTGACCGCGCCGATTTCGATGATGCTATCTCTCTCCGCAGACAGCCCTGTCGTCTCAATGTCGAACACGACAAATTCTGTATCAAGGCTGCGCGCGTCCGCGTTTTCTGTCACGGTGACGGTCATGTCGTCCACGAGGTATGCTTCCACGCCGTACAGGATTTTGACGCCGTGCTTCTTCGCGGCATCCATCGCCTCGGGGAACGCCTGCACAACGCCGTGGTCAGTGATGGCGAGGGCGGTATGTCCCCATTCCTTCGCGCGTTTGATATAATCTGTCGCGGCGGTGATGGCGTCCATCTGGCTCATCTGCGTATGTAAATGCAGCTCCACACGCTTCTTTTCCGCGTTGTCCATTCGTTTTTCCGTTTTGAACGCGAAGGAACCGAGTTCGTCCGCCATAATGTTAATCTCCTTGGCATAGGAGTCGAACTGTACACGGCCCAGGACGCGGATGCCATTACCCTTCTTAATCAATTTCATGATTTCGTTGTTCGGGTCGTCGTGCTCCTCCTTGCTTAAAAACAGCTTGACCGTGGCGGAACCTGATTTGTCTGTCATATCGAACGTGAGGATAAATTTGCCGCTACGCGTTTCGCGCTCCTCCACAGCCAAAATCAAACCCTCAATCAAGATTTCATCGTCGTTTTCAAGCTGCTCCGATAAACGGGTCAGCACACCGTCCAGTTCCGGGTTCACATGGAGGCGCTTGCGACCGCCGCCACGTTTGCCTTGGAACGCGTTCGGATTCGGTTTTTGCCCGGCTTTCAGGACACGCTTGGGCGCACGCGGCGCTTGCGGCGTGTTTGCGGATTCAGCCAAGGCGGCTTCCTGTTGTTTACGGACGGCATACTGCACGGCTTCCGCCTCGCGGCGGGCGGCCTGTGCTTCCGTCTCCTTTGTGCGCGTGTCCACCTCGCGGAACGACACACGCAGCGTGATGCCGAGCCTGTCGTGCAACAGCGCTTCCAGCACATGCGCGATATTCCGGCGGTGCAGCAGAAAAAGACCGTTCTTCGGCACAGTGACAGTAAGCCGACCGTCCGCGGCTGTCCAATGGCTGTTATCCATAATCCGGCGGCAAACGGGGCTAACGTGTTCTATTTCATGCAATAAATTCGGGCGGTACGACTCTACACGCTGCGATATGGGCTGGCCGTCCGGCGTATATGTCCAGCTTATTTGCGCGTACTCCACAAACGGGAAGCGCGACAAAAGTGCGCGTTCCAGCGCCTCGAAGCACTGCTCGTCCAAAATTTGCGGCAAGCACAGGCGTACACGCAGCGCTTTTTCTTTTTGTATCAATTTGACTTCCGTCACTTCCGCGTCGGCCAGTATGCCTGCCAACTGCGGCGGAAGCGGCATGTCGCGGAACACATCCGCAAAGCTGTTTACCTGTTCAACCATGTCAACACCTCAAAATTAAAATCAGAACCAAGACCTTGGGGCTCCGCGCCCAAACCCCGCAAGGGAGCCAGCTCCCTTGACCCTTTTTACAACGTGCAATTGCACGTTGCGGTTATGGGTACCAAGGGGATACATCCCTTGGCGCGGGGTGGTGGGGGCGCGCAGCCCCCACGGTCTGTATTTACATCCTATCAATCTCCGCCAGCAGCGAGGAGAGCAACTCGTCCTCAGGCACCGTTCGCACAACCTCGCCATGACGGAACAACACCCCTGCGCCGCGTCCGCCCGCAATGCCGACGTCCGCTCCACGCGCTTCACCAGGACCGTTCACCACGCAACCCATGACCGCGACGCGTATCGGTTTTGTCATGCCCGTGCAATGCGCCTCAACCGCTTTTGCAAGCCCAATAAGGTCAATCTCCGTCCGCCCGCAGGTCGGGCATGCGATAATCTCCGGCCCAAACCGCCGCAACCCCATGGCTTGCAACAACGCCCGCGCACACCGGATTTCTTCCACCGGGTCATCCGTCAATGACACACGTATCGTATCCCCTATCCCGCGCGACAGCACTGCGCCGATGCCCGCCGAAGACTTGATTGTCCCGACATACGCCGTGCCCGTTTCCGTAATGCCGACATGCATCGGATAATCCACCTGCGCGGCGAGGATTTCATATGCCGCTAAAGTGAGCGGTATATCCGACGCCTTCAAGGCGATGACAATATCCGTAAACTCACATTCCTCCAGCATTTGTACATGCGTAAGTGCGCTTTCTGCAAGCGCCGACGCAGTCACGCCGCCATGCTTTTCTAACAATGATTTCTCCAGCGACCCGCCGTTCACCCCGATGCGTATCGGCACACCGCGTTCCTTTGCCGCCGCCGCAACCACGGCAATCTTATCGCGCCCGCCAATGTTGCCCGGGTTTAGCCGGAGCTTTGCCGCGCCGCATTCCAAGCTCCGCAGTGCCAGCCTGTAATCAAAATGGATGTCCGCCACCAGCGGGATATGGATGCGCGGCACAATATCTGCCAACGCGTCTGCTGCCGCCATGTCCGGCGCCGCTACGCGGATAAGCTCACAACCCGCTGCTTCCAGCGCGTGAATCTGTGCGACTGTGGCCGCCACATCCCGCGTGTCCGTGTTACACATGGACTGTATCACAACGGGATTCCCACCGCCGATACACACATTGCCCACGCGTACCGTTTTCGTCATTTTTCCGCCATACAGACTCATACCATTACCTCCCGCTGCATACAAAATTCACGCAGACAGCAACTTTCGCACTTCGGCCGCCGCGCCACGCACACCGCGCGTCCATGCGCGATAACCTGTGTGTTGAACCGTATCCAATGTTCTCTGGGTAGATGCTTCATCAAATCAAATTCCACCTTCTGCGGGTCCGTCTCGTTCGTCAAGCCAATTTTATACGCAATCCGCTTCACATGCGTGTCCACAACAATGCTCGGCAGATGGAAAATATGCGAACGCACAACATTCGCCGTCTTCCGCCCCACACCGGGAAACTGCGTCAGCTCATCAATATCCGACGGCATCACGCCGCTGTAAACCGCTAGCAACCGCTGCATCGCGCCAATGATATGCGCCGCCTTCATGCGGAAGAAGCCCGTCTGCCGCACGGCCTCCTCCATATCCGCTTGCTTCGCTTCTGCAAACGCTTCAATGGACGGATATTGCGCAAACAAATCCTCCGTCACAAGATTCACCCGCGCATCCGTACATTGCGCGCTCAGGATGGTTGCAATCATGAGCTGATACGGTTCACCGTAATCCAGAAAACATTTATCGTCATGCGGGTAAAACTCATCCAGCGCGGCAAGGACACCCGCTACGCGTTCTTTCTTTGTCATGTCAGCATTCCTCCATCCAAGCGGTCACATCATGCGCCGCAACGCCGTGTATAGCATGGTAATCAAACAGGATATGTGTTTCCCGCTGTTCCCCATTCTGCGGATCGTGCGCAAAACGCACCAAACGGCACATGCGGTGCAGGCGGCTCGCCGGATATTTTGATAAATGCGGCGCAACGGCCGCAATGGC
>JGI994J12354_10002028_pt1 | contig 20210 bp, 19 predicted proteins | sample IntmicLarv3ML3BL_FD_12354 | JGI IMG/M metagenome (IMG submission 12354)
CTATTCTCTGTCACCTGTACAAACCCTGCCATTTGCTACTCTGTTTTCACTTTTCTAATCCGTATACTGCTCCGTCTGGTAATTTGTACGGATTAGAAAATCCGGTCATTCTCTGCCACCTGTACAAACCCTGCCATTTGCCACTCTGTTTTCATTTTTCTAATCCGTATACTTCTCCATCTGGTAATTTGTACGGATTAGAAAATCCGGCTATTCTCTGTCACCTGTACAAACCCTGCCATTTGCCACTCTGTTTTCATTTTTCTAATCCGTATACTTCTCCGTTTAGTGATTTGTACGGATTAGAAAATCCCTCACAAACATTTCTAATCTTTTCATATGCTTGTACGAACTTTACCCATCAACACACAAACAACCGCCAATCACTTGGCGGTTGTTTGTATATATGTGAACCATCTTACTTTAACTAACCATACTAGCTTAGTACATTCCGTCCATGCCACCCATTCCGCCGCCTGCAGGCATCGGAGGAGTTTTTTCAGGAAGGTCTGCAACAACAGCCTCTGTTGTAAGTAATATTGAAGATATTGATGCGGCATTTTGAAGTGCTGACCTTGTAACCTTTGCAGGGTCAACAATTCCGGCAGAAATCATATTTACATACTCTTCCTTCAATGCATCAAACCCAACACCAACACCCGATTTTTTAACCTGATCAACTATTACAGAACCCTCAAGACCTGCATTATATGCAATCTGTTTTACAGGCTCTTCAAGAGCTTTAATTATAATCTGAACACCAGTTTTTTCATCACCGCTCACTGTTGAAAGCAGAGTTTCAATTTTAGGCATAATATCAATATACGCTGTTCCACCACCAGCAACAATACCCTCTTCAACCGCCGCACGAGTGGCTGACAGAGCATCCTCTATTCTCAATTTCTTTTCTTTCATTTCAGTCTCTGTAGCCGCACCAACCTGAATTACTGCAACACCACCAGAAAGCTTTGCAAGTCTCTCTTGTAATTTTTCCTTATCAAACTCAGAAGTAGTTTCATCAATCTGAACTTTAATAGAAGCAACTCTCTTCTTAAGTTCATCAGAATCACCAGCACCATCAACAATAATTGTATTTTCTTTTTGAACAACAACCTGTCTTGCTGTACCCAACTGGTCAATAGTAGTTTCCTTAAGTTCAAGACCAAGTTCCTCAGTAATAACCTCTGCACCTGTTAAAATAGCAATATCCTTAAGCATCTCTTTACGTCTGTCACCAAAGCCCGGTGCTTTTACACCAACACAAGTGAAAGTTCCGCGAAGCTTATTAAGAACCAAAGTAGAAAGCGCTTCGCCCTCAATATCCTCAGAAATAATCAAAAGCTTTTTGCCCTGCTGAACGATTTGTTCAAGAACAGGCAGAATATCCTGAATATTTGTAATCTTCTTATCAGTAACCAAAATATATGGATTTTCAAGAACAGCTTCCATCTTGTCAGTATCTGTAACCATGTAAGCAGAAATATATCCTCTGTCAAACTGCATACCCTCAACCACTTCAAGACTTGTTCCCATTGTCTTTGATTCCTCAACAGTGATAACACCATCATTTGTTACCTTTTCCATAGCATCCGCTATCAAAGAACCAATAAGTTCATCATCTGCTGACACTGTAGCAACCCTTGCAATATCCTCTTTACCTTTTACTTTTTCACTGATTTCCTTAATAGAATCAACAGCTACTGTAACTTTTTGAATACCTTTTTTCAAAATCATAGGATTTGCACCTGCTGCAAGATTCTTAAGACCCTCCCTTACAATTGCTTGTGCAAGAAGAGTACCTGTAGTAGTTCCGTCACCTGCAACATCATTTGTCTTTGTAGCAACCTCTTTAACAAGCTGAGCACCCATGTTCTCAAATTTATCCTCAAGTTCAATCTCTTTTGCAATTGTAACACCATCATTTGTAATTAGAGGTGAACCGAATTTCTTATCAAGTACAACATTTCTTCCCTTAGGTCCTAATGTAACCTTAACTGTATCTGCAAGTTTATTAACACCAATCTCAATCGAACGCCTTGCTTCTTCACTGAATTTAATCTCTTTAGCCATTTTTCTTCCTCCTCTTAAAAAATATTATTCAACTATCGCCAAAATATCGCTCTGCTTTAAGATGGTATATTCATCATTGTCAACCTTAACCTCTGTACCAGCATACTTACTGAGAAGAACCTTATCCCCAACCTTAACTTCCATAGGGATAACCTTTCCATCCTCAACCACACCTGGTCCAACAGCTACAATTTCAGCAACCTGCGGTTTTTCCTTTGCGGAACCCGGTAAAACAATACCACTCTTCGTAGTCTCTTCGGATTCTACCATTTTAACAACAACTCTGTCAGCCAACGGCTTAATATTCATGTAAATACCTCCTGATTAATATATTATTTTTCTTCTTAACAGTTTTATTAGCACTCTCCATTGTTGAGTGCTAATATACATAATAATTATATTCCCTTATTTTGTCAATACTTTTTTCCTATTATTTTCTTCTGTTTTCAATTTCTTTACAAATGTCACTCCAAGTCAAATCCTTGTCTGCCATAAGCACAGAAACATGGTACATAAAGTCTGCAATTTCATATGTAAGTTCTTGTCTGTCATTCTTCATAGCCGCAATAATAATTTCTGCCGATTCCTCTCCTACCTTCTTACAAATCTTCTCCACACCTTTTTCAAAGAGATAATTTGTATATGAACCCTCTTTAGGAGAATCCTTTCTCTCCATTATAGTTGCATAATCTTTAAGAATTGCCTCCATTCCAACATTCTCGCACTCTTCACCAGTCTTTGCCAGACCCCTGAAAAAACAGGTTCTCTCTCCTGTATGACAAGCGCCGCCGGTCTGTTCCACCTGTAACAATATGGTATCACCATCACAATCATATTTAACCGAAACCACTTTTTGCAAATTCCCAGAAGTCTTACCCTTTACCCAAACTTCTTGACGGCTTCTGCTGAAATATGTTGCATACCCTGTTTCCAAAGTCATTTTCAAAGTTTCTTCATTCATATAGGCAAGCATAAGCACCTCACCTGTCATTGCCTCCTGTGCTATACATGGCACTAAACCCTTTTCATCAAACTTTATATTGCTAAGCATTTTTCAAAATCTCCTTATCTATTTTATCTGTTTTCTCACTTCAATTCCCTGCTCACTCAAATACTCCTTCAAATCACCAATCGCAATTTCCTTAAAGTGAAACAGTGACGCCGCAAGCACCGCATCAGCTTTTCCCTCTTTAATTGCATCTGAAAAATGTTTCATTTCACCCGCTCCACCCGACGCAATTACAGGAATATTTACACTTTCAGAAACCCGCCTTGTTATTTCAAGGTCATACCCATCCTTTGTTCCATCCTTATCCATGCTTGTAAGAAGAATCTCACCTGCGCCCAGACTTTCAGCCTGTTTTGCCCATTCAAGCGCATCCAAACTGGTATTTATTCTGCCGCCATTCAGATAAACTTCCCAATTATCTTTCTCATCATTTCTCTTACAATCTATTGCAACCACCACACACTGACTGCCAAACATTTTTGATGCCTCTGCTATAAGCTGAGGATTTTTTATCGCTGAAGAATTTACAGACACCTTATCGGCACCTGCCTTAAGTAGGTCATTAAAATCTTCCGTACTCCTCACGCCACCACCAACAGTCAACGGAATAAACACACATTGAGCAACATTTTTCACAACATCAATCAATATACCCCTGTTCTCATGGGATGCATTTATATCAAGAAAGGTCAATTCATCTGCACCCTCTTTATCATAATAGGATGCAATCTCAACAGGGTCTCCTGCATCACGTATATTGACAAAATTCACTCCTTTTACCACTCTGCCTTCTTTAATGTCAAGGCACGGAATAATTCTCTTAGTTAACATTAAGCGCCTCCTCAAGATTTATTCTGCCAGCATATATAGCTTTTCCTATTATAACTCCAGACACACCTGTTGACTTCAAATCAATAACATCCTGCAGACAGGAAACACCACCAGAGGCTATAACACTTATCTTCAAAGCTGATGCCATCTCCTCCATTGCTTTAAGATTGGGACCAGTCAGCATACCATCTCTTGAAATATCTGTATAAATAATATTTTTCACCCCAAAAGACTGCATCTTCTTTGCAAACTCAACCGCATTAAATTCACTTTCAGTCTCCCAACCTGAGACTGCAACTTTTCCGTCTTTGGCATCAATACCAATTACAATTTTCTCACCATGAGTTTCAACCGCCCTCTTCACAAGTTCAGGCTGATTTACTGCGGAAGTTCCCAAAATCACTCTGCCTATACCTTTTTCAAGATACTCATTTATCTTATCAAGACTTCTGATTCCTCCACCAGTCTGAACTATAAGATTGGTCTTTTCGGCAACCTCTTTTATAACCTCACTGTTTACCGAAATGCCGCTTCTCGCTCCATCCAAATCCACCATATGAATATATGCCGCACCCTGCGACTGAAAACTCTTTGCCATATTCAGCGGATTATCATCATACACCGTAACATCATCATATTTCCCCTGAGTAAGTCGGACACACTTTCCTCCAATCAAATCAATAGCCGGATATATAACCATTTTTCACCTCCGCAAAATTCCTAAGTATCTTAAGCCCTGCCTCGCCGCTCTTCTCCGGATGAAACTGAGCCGCAAAAACATTTCCTCTTTCCACTGCTGCATCAAAATCAATTCCATACCCGCATTTTGCGGAAACCAAGTCCTCATCATCACTCTTTAAATAGTATGAGTGCACAAAATAAACATATTCTCGGTTACTCATACCTTTAAACATACGTTTTTCACCATTAAATGAAATACTATTCCAACCCATTTGCGGGATTTTCAATCCTTTATTTTCTGAAAAACGCTTTATGCTTCCTGGAAATATTTTAAGTCCTTCAGCTTTCTCTCCCTTTTCCGCCTCTTCACTATAATCAAAGAGCATTTGCATTCCAAGACATATTCCCAAAAATGGTCTGTCTTTTTTTATGTATTCTTCAATTGCTCCATCCAGATTGGCACTCTTAATCTTCCGCATTGCATCTTCAAATGCACCAACGCCCGGAAGCACTAATGCCTCAGCCGCCAATATATCCTCAGCCTTATCGGAAACCTTTACCTCTTCTCCGATAAACTTAAAAGCCTTGTCAACACTTCCTATGTTTCCTGCTCCGTAATTTATAATTGTTATCATAGACTTCCTTTCGTAGATAAAACACCGTCAATGCGTGCATCCTTTGACACTGCAATGTCAAGCGCCTTTGCAAAAGCCTTAAATATTGCCTCTGCAATATGGTGATCGTTTTTGCCATATGGTACATTTATGTGAAGTGTCATTCCTGAATTAAAAGCAACCGCTCTGAAGAACTCCTCAAACATCTGTGTCTGTATCTCCCCTATGTTGTCATTTGTGAATACAGCATTAAATACAAGAAATGCTCTGCCGCTTATATCAAGATCAACCGCCGCAAGCGCCTCATCCATGGGCACTCTTGAATTCCCATAACGCTTTATTCCGCTTTTATCTCCCAATGCCTCTTTTATTGCCTGTCCCAAAACGATTCCAACATCCTCGACAGTGTGATGAGAATCCACTTTTAAATCCCCATTTGCACTCACTTCCAAATCCAAGAATCCGTGACGTGCCAAAAGAATAAGCATATGGTCCAGAAATCCAATACCTGTATCCGCACTTGCATTACCTGCTCCATCAAGTGATATTTTCAGCAAAATATCCGTTTCAGCCGTTTTTCTCTTTATTTCAGAAATTCTCCCTGACATAATTGCCTCCTTCTAGTCTGCCACTATTTTTCCCATTATATCAATAAATGTTCTCATCTCCTCAGGTGTTCCTATACTCACTCTGAGTCTATTATCTATTTTAGGCTTATTAAAATATCTTACAAGGATTTTTTTCTCTTTGAGCCTTTGAAAAATCTCCTCTGCACTCTTTTTCTCATTCTCTATAAAGAGGAAATTTGCTTTTGATGGCAAAACATCAAACCCAAGCCTTATAAGCTCTGTACTTGTCCAATCTCTTGTCTTTATTATTTTATCTCTGCACTCTTCAAAATACTCTGTATCTTTAATTGCCTCTGCCGCTCCCTGCTGTGCAAGCAAGTCAACAGGATAAGAATTAATTGAATTCTTCACTCTGTTCATACCATCTATCAATTCCTTGCTTCCTACAGCAAATCCAACTCTAAGACCCGCAAGTGAACGTGATTTGGAGAGTGTTGAAACTACTAAAAGATTATTGTATTTTTGCACGAGTGAAACTGCACTCTCACCGCCAAAATCAATATATGCCTCATCTATTAGTATGACACTTTCTCTGTTTGCCTCCGCAATTTCTTCTATTGCACTAAGTTCCAAACAACGTGATGTAGGCGCATTGGGATTCGCAATTATAACACCATCATTCTTCTGTTTATAATCGGAAACCTTGATTTGAAAATCATCAGCAAGAGGAATCTCCTTAGCCTTGATATCATAAAGTGTGCAATACACAGGATAAAAGCTATATGTTATTTCAGGCATAAATACATTTTCCCGCCCCATAAAAAATGCTTGAAACGCTATTGACAGCACCTCATCCGAACCGTTTCCCACAAAAACATTTTCTGTTGAGATATTATGTAAACCAATATATTTCGCATAAATTTCCCGTAGTTCTACACTCTCTGGATCAGGATATAGCTTAAGTCTTTCTCCTGCCGCATTTTTTATAGCCTCTATAGCCTTTGGCGACGGCGGATATGGATTTTCATTTGTATTCAATTTTATATATGCTCCATCTTTAGGCTGTTCTCCTGGAATGTATGGAGTAAGCTTTTCAGCCTTATCACTTAAGAACCCCATGCCTATACTCCCTCTTTACGTATTGAAATACTGCGGGCATGGGCGTTCAATCCCTCTGCCTCAGCAAATTTTATTACATCCTCTGCACAATCTGACAGTGCCTCTTTACTATATGATATAACACTTGTCTGCTTTATAAAATCCCATACATTAAGAGGCGAAAAGAATCTTGCTGTTCCTGTTGTTGGAAGGACATGGTTTGGTCCTGCATAATAATCCCCCAACGGCTCAGGTGTATAATTCCCTAAGAATATTGCACCTGCATTTTCAATTTCATCAATGTACCCCTCTGCATTTTCAATGCAGAGTTCTAAATGCTCAGGCGCAACTATATTTGCCGCCTCTATTGCATCCTCAATAGTCTCTGTCAGCACAATTGCACCAAATTTTTCAAGTGACTCTGCCGCAATTTCTTTTCTTGGAAGCAACTCAAGTTGTTTTTCAAGTTCAAGTTCAACCTCAGCCGCTAGTTTTTTCTCTGTTGTTATAAGAATTGATGCCGCCAGTTTATCATGCTCCGCCTGTGAAAGTAAATCTGCCGCTAAGAATGACGGATCTGCGCTTTTATCTGCAACAATTAAAATTTCGCTCGGCCCTGCTATCATATCAATACTGCAATCCCCGAATATCAGTTTCTTTGCCGTTGCAACAAATATATTTCCTGGGCCTGTTATTTTATCAACCATTGGAATGGTATCTGTTCCATACGCCAATGCCGCAACCGCCTGTGCACCGCCAACCTTGTAAATCTGGGTAACACCTGCAATATCTGCCGCAACTAGAATCGCAGAACTTATCTTCCCCGTTTTCCCCGCAGGTGTTGTCATAATAATATCTTTAACTCCCGCAACTTTGGCGGGTATAGCATTCATAAGTACGGAAGATGGCAGAGGCGCCGTTCCCGCAGGAACATATATCCCTGCCCTCTTCAATGGTTTTCTCAATGTTCCAAGCTTAATCCCTGGTTTTCTCTCAATCATAAAGGATTCTGCTGTCTGATTTTTATGGAAATCCTCAATATTTAATGCCGCCCGCTTTATAACTTCAACCAGTTCACTGTCAAGTTCCTCATATGCCTGCTTTATTTCTTCTTTGGTCACTTTCATTGCCTGTGCAGATTCAAATCTAAATCCGTCAAACCTTTCGGTATACTCCAATACCGCAATATCTCCATTCATCTTAACATTTTGAATAATATTTTCCACAATTTCAGAAACATCATTTCCGCCATTTCTTCTGTTATTCAGAAACTCTGTAAGCTGTGAAAAATCCCTATTTTTCAAATCTATCATTCTCATATCTGACCTCTGATTCCGTTGATGATACGGTTTATTCTCTCCGCCTCCATTTTTAGGCTTACCTTATTTACTATCAGTCTTGCACTTATCTCAGAAATGGTTTCAAGCACTTCCAAGCCATTTTCCTTTAGGGTCTTTCCGCTTTCAACTATGTCCACGATTACCTCTGAAAGACCTACCAGTGGCGCAAGTTCAACCGAACCACTCAATTTTATAATTTCTATCGACTCATTTTTAACATGCTCAAAGAATTCCCTTGCTATATGCGGATATTTTGTTGCAACTCTTTTGTTTGGAATGGAATCCAATTTCCCCATAAGTTCTTTAGGTCCTGCTACACACATTTTGCACTTTGCAAACCCCAAATCCAAAACCTCATAGAGGTTTCTCGCTTCCTCCAACAGAGTATCCTTGCCCACTATTCCAATATCTGCCGCACCATACTCAACATATGTAGGTACATCCGCAGGCTTTACAAGGAAAAATTTTATTTTATTTGTTTCATCATACAAAATCAGCTTTCTTCCTGCCGCTTTTAGCTCTGTGCAATCAATATCTATATTTTCAAACAACTCTATCGCAACCTCGGCAAGACGTCCTTTCGAGAGCGCAATATTCAAATATCTCATATATCTGTTCCTCCTCTTAAGTCTTTCAGTTTAAATTGGTTCAGCTTGCCGCTCTCTGAAATGTAAATCATATTNGAAAAATTATTTTTCAACGCATATTCAAGTGCCTCTTCCATTGAAAAACCCTTTACATCCACTGCGCAGGGCTTATCTTCTTTTCTCAGCTCCTCTGCTTTCTCAAATGCAAACCTTCTTTCGCTCTCCGCATATCCCAGAAAATATTCAATCTCAGTCTGCGGTTCAGTAATCCCCTGCCTTCTCATTGCAGTTATCAACATATTTATTCCCAATGAAAAACCTGTTGCAGGTTCTGCCTCTCCAAACGTTTCCGCAAGTTTATCATAACGGCCTCCACTCAGTATGGGAAAACCTATACCATAAGTGAATCCTCTGAATATTGTGCCTGTGTAATAATCAAGTCCGGGAAGCATTCCCAAATCCACTGAAATATAATCACTGCATCCGTAATCTTCCAAAATGTCCAGAATCTCTCTGAGATTTGCAAGTGCCAGTCTTGATTTCTCATTTATATTCATTTTTTCAATTTTATCCAATATATCCTTTGACCCAAAAAGACTTGGCATACTAAGAATCAAATCTTTTAACTCTTGTGGAATATTCTTTTCGCCGATTATTTTTTCAATACCAAAAAAATCCTTGTTGTCTATGAGTTCCCGCAATTCTTCCGCTTCGTCCTCTGAAAAATCACTCTCCGCAATAAGTCCCTTGAAGAATTCCACTTGACCTATGTCTATCTGGAAATTTTCAAGCCCTATACTAAGGAGCAATTTTACTGCTGTTGCAATTACCTCTGCATCAGCCTTTACGTCGGCGGCACCTATAATTTCAATACCCGCCTCTGTATATTCTTTTTGCCGTCCACCACCATTTTCATTGTATCTGAAGGAATTTCCTATATAGAAAAGCTGCATAGGTTTGGGATTATCCTTTAATTTTGATGTTGCCACTCTCACTGCCGGAACAGTTAAATCGGGGCGAAGTGCAAGAATTCTGCCCTCTTTATCGCAAAATTTAAACATAGTCTCTTGTGAGAGCATCTTTTGTCTGGAAGAATATACATCATAAAATTCTATTGAGGGAGTCTCTATCTCTCTATACCCTTTATTCCTAAGTAGATTTCTCGTTTTAGTCTCTATATCTCGTTTTATGAAACACTCTTCAAATAATATATCCTGAACACCGTCAGGCGTGTAAACCTTATATTTGGACATATCCTAATCTCCTTTTACTTTTATACAATCGCATCTACACCACTTCACCCAGATGAAGTGGTGTAGCAATTATATTATCTGATAATTCATCTGTCAAGCATTAGTATTTTATTTTAAAATTTCGTTGATTTCGTTGATTTTATAGGCAATTTAATAAGGACATCTGTACCCCTGCCAAATTCACTGCTTAAATTTATCTCCCCCATATGCGCATCCAAAATCTCCTTGCATATCGCAAGACCAAGTCCTGTTCCCCCTTGTTGCCTGTTTCTCGCCTTATCCACTCTGTAAAATCTCTCAAATACCATACCAACATATTCTTTAGGAATTCCAATTCCATTATCGGAAATCATGGCAAACACCTTACTAAAGGTTTTCCCCGCATATAGTGTGATAGTACCCTTTTCTGGTGTATATTTTATCGAATTTGAAAGAATATTCAATATAACCTGCTCTATTTTATCCACATCCATCATAACTTCTGGCAAGTCTCCATAAAAATATGTTTTTATGGTCACCTTATGATTGTCCGCTTCAAGCCGGATCTTCTCTATACAGTTGTTTATAAGGAGAGCAAATGAATATCTTCTTTTATTTAATGGAACCTTATCACTTGAAAGCTTGGACAACTGCAATAAATCTCCTATCAATCTATCCATTCTTTCTGACTCTGATATGACAACATTGAGAAATTTATTTCTCATTTCCGCTGGCAAATCCGGATCCAAGAGCGCCTCGGAATAAGACATTATTGAGGTTAGCGGAGTTTTAAGTTCATGAGAAACATTTGCCACAAAATCCCTCTTCCTGTCATCTAAACGCCTTTCTTTTGAAAAATCACTAACTACAAGAAAAATTCTCGCATCATCATCCGAGGAAAATTGCAATTGCAAATACCGTTCCCCACTGGTTACGAAAAATTGTTTTTGACTTTGATTGGAAAGATATATAAGTTCTTCTCTTAATATATTCAGGTTGAGAATTTTGGTGACCTCATTAAAAGAATTGCTATTTTTAAGTATATTGAGAAAAATGCCCGCATTATGATTACGAGCTATAATTCTTCCATCAGCATCAAATATAATTAATCCTTTTGCAAAACTGTTGAACATACTTGGATAATCTATATTAATTTCTTTTTTTTCTTCTTTATCTGGGGGAATCGAATCTATTGCAAAAAAATTTTTTATTATATCAATCAGTTTCATACATTATAGGTCCTTGTTAAAATAATATCCCAAACCTCTTTTGGTTAATATATATTCCCAGTTATTTTGATCAGTTTCTATCTTTTCTCTAAGTCTTCTCACAGAAACGTCTACAGTTCTTACATCTCCATAGTGTTCATATCCCCAAACATTTTCAAGTAAGTTTTCTCTTGTGAAAATCTCTCCCGGCTTTAACGCCATATATTTAAGCAGGTCAAATTCTCTTACACTCAAATCTATTGATTTCCCATTTATTTTTATTTCCATTCTTTCAATAAATATTTCAAGCTTTCCAAATGTCATTACCTTATTATCGGTTTTAACAGGAACGCGTCTTAAGTTTGCTTTAATTCGCGCCAAAAGTTCCCTTGTGCTAAAGGGTTTTGTAATATAATCGTCTGCCCCAAGCTCCAACCCCAAAATCTTGTCCACTTCATCATCTTTAGCAGTGAGCATAATTATTGGTATCTTTGCACTCTCTCTTACCTTTTTACAGACATCAAAGCCATCCATACCCGGAAGCATTATATCAAGCAGAATCAAATCAGGGGATTCACTGATAGCTTTCTCAGCCCCCTCAATTCCGTTGGTTGCAAATATAGTGGAATACCCGTTTTTTTCCAAATGGAACTTCAATATATCAACAATATTCTCTTCGTCTTCAATTATTAATATTTTTCTGTCCAACGCAGTCTTCCTTTCAAAAATTCATTACTAGTATATCTAATATATCAAATTTTCATCAATTCTACAACAAAAGCGATTTGATTTAAAACCAAATCGCTTTTTGCAATCCAATACTATTTTACACTTCCATATATTTCTACATCTGCTATCCTTGCAATATTGTCAGAACCTGCATTGGTAATAGTAATACGCATAAATTTGGCAACTGTTGGTTCTAAATCAATGTCTGTTACATTTACTGTATTTCCTACATACTTATCAGCCTCTGTCCACTCTGTTCCATCCATACTGAGTTCTACAGTATAATCCGCAGTATTCAATCCAACATCCTTAGCATTATCGCCTGCATGTCTCATAACATATCTATTGATTTCATATTCTCCGCCAAAATCAAAAGTTACAGATTGTTCTCCTGCCTCTGATGCTTCCCAAATACTATCCCCTGTAGGATTTCCGTCTATAATATATTTTGCGTTGTCATTATTGCTACTTGCGGTAACTGTTAATTTTTCAGAAATTGATAAGTCAAACGGTTTTCCATTTGCTTCATTCATAAGTGAAAAATAATGATCTCCTCTTAACAGTTCAATTTTGCCTGGAGCCTTTTTATCAAGCTCTTTAACTATTGTCTGCATAGCTGTAACTGTCATTTCCCATACATTTCCCTGTGCATTCAGGAATAGTGGAGAATTTCCATCCCACTTCTCAATTTTCTCTGAAAATGTCTTCACAATTTCTTTTGAATTCATTGCATAACATGGAGTGTTTGGTGAAACCGGCAATCTATCATTTACGAAATAAATAGGTCTATCTAGATATTCCCAATTCTGATATGTCAAACCATAAAGATATCTTGTATTTTCCTCGTATCCTTTCATATGCATATCATTTATCAAATCCCAAACAGTAATTATTCTAAGTCCAGATCTTTCTAAGTATGTTTGCGTAAGCGCCGCATATTTTGCCATAAGCTCGGCATCTTTCAAATTTACAATCTCAACCTTTTCGCCCGTTTTCTCTGTCTCTTCAAGACTATTTAACTCATCAATTAACAGCGAATAACCCAGACCAGATGGTCCGCTCGCAAAGAAATCATTTTCAGTTGCATTTGCGTAATAGTAATTCAATATTTCTGGTGCAAAATCCACAAGAGCAGGACTTATTGTCCAGTTAAGAGGAATCTGACCTCTCTTTTTATCTATCCATCTTGAATACATTGCATGCTGACAGTATTGAACATTGTCACCGTCACTGAGGAATATTGCTATATAAATCTTATTTTCCAGTTCTGGTTTGTTAGGAACTTCCTGTCTTACTATTGTATGATCCATTCCCGCATAAACGGTACTATTTTCAAAATAATCTGATGGAACTGTTGACAATCCAAACTCAGCCGCCGCACCTATACCTGAACGCTCCTCTGTATACCAACCAGTAACCATACTTTTACCTGGTTCCATATCTGCAAGGAATTTGCAGAAAACTGCTTTTTCTTCTTCTTTTCTGTTTTCAAGCCATACAACTGCCGCACCTGTTGCCGCTGCCATATCTCTTACATAATATTTATGTGTTGCAGCACTAAGACTGAATAAAAGCCTTTTGGTACAATCTTTCCAATATGTATCATATAAATAATTATATATATCTATTCTGGATTTAAATTCGAGTGATGTAAGGTCTTCAAGCACTGGAAAGTCAAGACCAGCTTCTGTCAACACCTCTAATTGTTTGATGTCAACAGGAATTGCATTTTTCACACTTGCCGCTGTACATGCAAGATTTATATATTCCTGTGATTTTGTTTTATCGTATAAGATTATACCCGCAATTTCATCTTTATATTTTTTTATCAGCTCATAACGATCTGCTTTTGCATATAAATTAAGCTCAATATCAAGATTTTTTGTCCAAGTTTCATTTCCTTCTCCGGCATTACTCGGTTTGAGAAATACTCTTGGCTGTTTTTTGTTTACCATACCTTGGAAATATGAAAACATCACTGTTTCTGAGGCATTTAAACTTGATATGCTCACAGAATCAAGTACTTCCGCTGGCTTTGCCATGTGAGGTAACATTGTACCCTCTGGCCAATCCATTCCCTCTGCCAGCTGTTCTCCCTTGGTATAACTCATGTATTTATTTTCTTTATTCTGATATGGTGCCTCTTCTTCATTTCTTTTACAACTTGTAAGCATGAATGAAACAGACATACAAATCGCCAATCCTGCTACCGATAATTTTTTAAAATTCATCAACGCAACCTCCTATGGAATTCCCATTTTTTAGACATCTTAATTTTAAGGTTTTTGCCATTGTCTGTCAATAGCATAGTTTGTTGAAAAACGCTTTTCCCTATGATAGAATGACTTTACATTATCAGCTTGAATCAATATATATTTGGGAACGAGGTCTATCCATGCTAAGAGATGCTGAAAAAACCATTGGAAACTTAATTGATAAACAAGGAACTGCTTTCATTAGCTCTATTGATGAAACAGGATTCCCAAACACAAAAGCAATGCTCCCGCCAAGAAAACGAGAAGGCATAAAAGTCTTTTATTTTTCAACCAATACATCTTCATTGCGCGTCTCACAATATAGAATTAATCCTAAAGCGTGTATATACTTTTGTGATAAAAGATTTTTTCGTGGAGTTATGTTAAAGGGAACAGTAGAGGTTCTTGAAGATACACAAAACAAAGAAATGATTTGGCAAGATGGAGATACACTGTATTATTCCCAAGGTGTTACCGACCCAGATTATTGCGTTTTGCGTTTTACTGTCTTTGAGGGACGATATTATTCAAACTTTAAATCAGAAAGCTTTTCAATATGAATTCTCAATACAAACAAACCGGACAGCAATGTCCGGTTTGAAAAATATTTTTCAAATTCCAATTAAGGCATATAATATGTACTCTTGAAAAATGGCTTCTTGTTTTCTGTAACAGAACCATTGACTGTAACTGTTCTGTATGTCTGATAAACATGATAACGCTTTCCTTCCGAGGTAAATTCATCAACTTTTTCAGTATTATAGCTGTATTTTGTACCCTTGTTCAAATTTACTCCGCGAATCTCAAAAGTAACAGTTGAACCACTTATAATACCAACAATTTTTATCGGCACTAAAAGATTGTTTTTGAATGCTATATCCTTGCCAGGATAGGCAATTGCCGCATCCATTCCCCAACCTATATATCCAACTTTCTCACTGTGATTACTCCTCTTTGTTATCTCTACACCACCATTAATAAGTGCATTGTAAAGAGTGGTGGAAACCTGACAAATTCCTCCTCCATAGGTCTCAACTCTTTGTCCCTCTTCTATACTTATTCCTGGTACATAACCTTTATCAGCTGTTGTGTCCCCAATGTCAGTATTAAACGAGAAACTCTCTCCTGGAAGAAGTATTCTGTCATTAAGCGCAGCCGTTCCCACCTTTATATTCGTTGCTCTTGAAGAAGTTGAACCGCCAAAGCTAGTTGAACCCTTTCCTATAACATCATTAAATGTAACTGGCGGAAGGTCTGAAGTCTTAACATCAGGATCCTTATATACAAGAGGAACTGTGAACACTTCATCAGAACCTGCTGTTGCTATTTTATTACTCACTGTAACCAAATCTGAAATATTTACAAGCTCTCCTTTTGTGTCAGGGAGTATAATTATGTCACTTCCAGAACGTACATATTTTGCATTGATTGCTGGCTTATTGAATTCGTCATATATTTTGTTAATATCAAACTCTGTAAGCGCCTCTACTTTTGCAATTTCAGTAATTTCTATATAACTTGACTCCATTTTTACAGAAGCTTCAAGTATCTTCTGTTTTAGCAAATCTCTATCAACTGCAACACCAGCTCTTCCTGCAATTATCTTAAGACATGGATTCCCATTTTCATCTGTAGATTTACTTATATTATGCTGAAGAGTTTCGCTTGCCATACCACTTATAACTTCGCTGATTTTCCTATTAAGTATAACTTCATCATATTTGGCAAGTTCTCCGCCCTCTCTCTCTGCAAACACATCAATATCTCTACCCTTATTGGATAGTTTCAATATTTCTGACAATCTTCCAAACATTGAACCCTCATGTCCTGGTTTGTAAACTTCCTCTACAATTGCCTGTGTGTTAAAGGAAATGGAAAGATCCTTAAGGCTCACAGATGCAATTACTGTCTCTTTATTCTCCGTGAAATATATGATTGAACTACTGAGTGTTTCATTGTACTTAGACTCAATCATATTTGTTATCTCTTCTTTGGTCATTCCAGATACATCCTGATTATTGAGAGTAACTCCCGCATACACTTTATTATATGAGAGTGTAGTTACCAGCAAAATAATTATAACCAATATTGCTGCTGTATATATTATTGAAAAAATCTTTATAAGTTTTTTTCTCTCCGCATCCTCTGCCGGACTTCTATAAATTTTTGACATATTACCCGTCCTTTCTAAAAACAGACACTTTCTTTCATATTATATTACACATATTATATCTATGCCAAGTTCTAATTACTATACTTGTAACATATATTTTACAAAACCGTTACACGGACGTATTTTAGGAGGTTCATTATGTCAGTAGATTTATTAAAAGAGTATATTAAGCTAAACAAACTGATGCTTGGAACTGAAAGCCAGGCAGTGTTTGAAAGCGACATCATTGTCCCTGATATCAAACCGGATATCAGCGAACTTCTGCTTGTCGATGCAGATGTCTCTGTAGACTCTGTAGAAAATTTCAGAGATAAGCTAAATGTTAATTTTACAATCAACTATAAGGTCCTTTACAGAAGCAAAACTGGAGACACCACTGTAACACCAATCAATTTTTCAGCCAAATTTTCCACATCAATAAATGTAGACTCCCTTGATTCAGATGCCGGAATTTCCATTAACTGTGACATAGAGCACATTGATTTTTCACTCCTCAATGACAGAAAAATCAGTACACGCTCTATTGTTAAATTTATGGTTACTGCCTCAGCAATCAAAGAAATAGGGCTTGCCTCAGACATCACAGGAAATGATTCAATTCAAGTTGAAAAGCAGAATTTTTCAATAAGCAACTGCGTAGACACTGTAAAAGAAAAAATATCCATCTCCGAACTCATATCCATTCCGGGCATCAAATCCTCAGTTGCAGAACTTCTTAGAACAGATACCGCCCTGCTTGGCAAATCTGCAAAGATAATTGACGGAACACTTGTGGTAAAAGGCGAGCTTTCGATAACTTCTGTATATATCGCGGCAGATGAAGGACACTCCATTCAATACATGGAAAATACACTTCCTTTTGCATTAAATACAGAAGTATATGTTTCAGAGAGTGTAAATCTTGAAACCTCCGTCACCCTTGACTATTTCAAAATTTCGGTTACTGAGGATTCTGACGGCGAAATGCGGTGTCTTGCTGTTGATGGTGAAATAAATGTATCCGCCTCCTTTTATGAAAATCAAACAGTCGCCATTTTAGATGATGCATATGCTCTTGACAGTGATTTAAAAATCAGTCGTGATATGTTCCAAACTACCGCCTTTATAGGTGATGTACAAAACCAATTTGTCTTAAAAGAGATAGTTAAGAAAAGTGAATATTCCCCAGATATATCAGAAATCATCAATGTCTCATGCAAATGCGGAATACCCGAAAGTCATATTGAAAACGGAAGAGTTGTTTTAGAAAGCTATGTAAAATGCACATTTTTATATTTGTCCAATGAAGAGGTGCCAGTTGCAAGCTTCAACACAGAAATACCATATAAATACGTTTTTGATAAAAAGGATATTCCCGATAACGCCGCACTATCTATAAAAGCAGATGTTGAACATATAAATTTCAGTCTTGTTTCAAACAGTGAAGTCGAGCTGAGAGTTGTTGTATGTGCCTCTGCAAGCATAACAATGGTCAATGATATTTCAGTGATAACCAAAGTTGCCGAAACAGAAATTTCCATTGAGACCTTAACCTCAAGACCGAGTGTTGTTATATATTATGTAAGACCAAATGATTCGCTGTGGGCAGTAGCCAAAAAATATCTTACAACCTGTGATATCATTAGAGCCTTTAACGATTTAGACGAGAAAAGCATTCTAACCCCAGGGATGAAGCTTGTCATACCAAAATAGTCAAAAACGCGTCTGGTGTTCTCACTAGACGCATTTTTTTTACTATGTTACAATTATGTAAAATTTAAGCAGACAAAAGAAGGTATATCATGGCTAACCCATCTATTTTTAAAAACTCAATGCTGCTCCACTCATACGCAAAAATAAACCTAATGCTGGATGTCCTTGGCAAGCGCCCTGACGGCTATCACGAGCTGTGCATGATTATGCAAACTGTTTCTCTCTATGATGATGTTCATATTATTAAAACATTAAAGCCTGATGTAATCGAACTTGACTGTGCCAACCGCTATGTCCCAGGAAATGAGAAAAACATTGCCTACAAAGCGGCAAAACTTATTTTTGAAAAATTCCCTTCAGAAACCAATGGCTTTGGCCTATCCATAAAAATCATTAAACGTATACCTATAGCAGGTGGTCTTGCCGGCGGGAGCGGAAATGCCGCTGCTGTTATAAAAGCTATGAATTCTCTCTTCCGTCTGAATCTATCAAACGAAAAGATGTGTTCCCTTGGTCTCTCTCTCGGCGCCGATGTACCCTATTGCATAGTTGGCGGAACAATGCTTTCCGAGGGCATTGGTGAAAAGCTCACCCCTCTTCGACCATTAGCAAAGCTTCCTTTTGAAAAACCTCCTGCCTTTTTACTGGTCAATCCTGAAAAACCGCTCTCAACTGCTGAGGTTTTCACTTCAATCAGGGAAGTTTCTTCACTGCCACACGCAAACTCAGATTTATTGATAAAGGCTTTGAACGACGGAGATATGGAAACATTTTTCAAAAACACAACCAACTCTCTTGAACTTCCTGCTTTTAATTTTCTTCCCGAAATTTCTGAAATTAAAGATTCTCTTTTGAAAAATGGTGCTCTAGGTGCCCTGATGTCCGGCTCCGGCCCAACCATTTTTGGATTCTTCCTTGATGAGGAACAAGCTCAAACCGCATCTGAAAAATACATTTCAAACGGATACCGCGCCATGGTCACTACGGCAGTTTAAAAATAACGAGGTTTTGCAATGGTTATAAAAGCAACTCATGAACATGCTCAATTGATTGAAAAACTTGCCCTTACCATATGGCATGAGCACTATACTCCTCTAATTGGTGAAGAACAAGTTGAATATATGCTGAAGAATTTNCAAAATGCGGAGGTTATAAAGCAACAAATTATTTCACAAGAATATGAATATTTTATTGCATTTGCAAAAAACAATTCTACTCAACTGGCTGTGGGCTATTGTTCTGTAAAATGGGGTGCAAAAGAACAATCTATATTTTTAAGCAAATTGTATATTTCCGCTCAATATCGAAAAATGGGCTTTTCAAAGAAACTTTTGAATACTGTTTTTTCAAAATACCCAATTTATAAGTATATCTATCTAACTGTTAACAAATACAATACTCAATCTATAAATGCTTACAAAGCTTCTGGATTTCAAATAACCGACAGTGTTGTCAATGATATTGGAGGCGGATTTGTGATGGATGATTATGTTATGACAAAATATAATTCTTGATTATTCGATTTAATACCTTTCAATTGCTAAGACAACTTACAACTTCTGTAGCTTGCTTGTTTTCACTTTTCTAATCCGTATACTGCCCCGTTTAGTGAATTGTACGGATTAGAAAATCCCATTATTCTCTATTACATATATAAATTCTGCTGTTTGCTTGCCTGTTTTCACTTTTCTAATCCGTATACTGCCCCGTTTGGTGAATTGTACGGATTAGAAATTTCCATTATTCTCTATTACCTATATAAATCCTGCTATTTACTTACTTGTTTTCACTTTTCTAATCCGTATACTACTCTGTTTAGTGAATTGTACGGATTAGAAATTTCATTATTCTCTATTACCTATATAAATCCTGCTGTTTGCTTGCCTGTTTTCACTTTTCTAATCCGTATACTGCTCCGTTTGGTGAATTGTACGGATTAGAAATTTCCATTATTCTTTATTACCTATATAAATCCTGCTATTTGCTTGCCTGTTTTCACTTTTCTAATCCGTATACTGCTCCGTTTGGTGAATTGTACGGATTAGAAATTTCATTATTCTCTATTACCTATACAAATCTTGCTGTTTACTAGCTTGTTTTCACTTTTCTAATCCGTATACTG
>JGI994J12354_10002029_pt1 | contig 20210 bp, 16 predicted proteins | sample IntmicLarv3ML3BL_FD_12354 | JGI IMG/M metagenome (IMG submission 12354)
CCGTGATGTGGCAGGCGCGCCGGACGAGGGCGCGGCGCTTCGCGCGTTTTTAGAGTTTGCCGGAAACAGACCGCTTGCCGCGCACAACGCGGATTTTGACATCAGCTTTCTTGACGCGGCGGCAAGGCGGTGCGAAATTGACTTTGACCCGTCTTACATAGACACGCTCACCCTGTCGCAGACAATGCTTCCAAACCTGAAGCGGCACAAGCTGAACATAGTTTCCGATTTTTTGAGCCTGCCGGAATTTAAGCACCACAGGGCAAGCGACGACGCGCTTGTAGTTGCGCGGATTTTGGGAAAATTTATCCCAAGGCTTCAGGAAATGGGAGCCGCGCGCATTTGCGACATTGAAAGCGCGCTCATGGAAAAAAAGCAGGAGGGCGTCCGAAACCAAAAGGCAAAGCACATAATCCTGCTTGTGCAAAACAAAAAGCCGGGACTTAAAAACCTTTACGAGCTAATTTCAAAATCGCATCTTGACCATTATAAGCGCTTTCCGATAATCCCGAAAAGCCTTATAATGCAACACCGCGAGGGGCTTATCATCGGCTCGGCGTGTGAGGCAGGCGAATTTTTTCAGGCTATTGTTCGCGGCAAAAGCGATGCAGAGCTTCGGCGAATTGCCGGGTTTTACGACTATCTCGAAATTCAGCCTGTTTGCAACAACAGGTTTATGGTAGACAAGGGCATGGTCAGCGACGAGGAGGGGCTGCGCGATTTTAACCGCCGCGCAGCGAAGGTATCGCAGCAGATGGGCAAAATGCTCGTTGCCACAGGCGATGTGCATTTTTTAGAACCGGAGGACGAGATTTTCCGGCGGATTTTGATGGCAGCGAAAAAGTTTGACGATGCGGACAAGCCGCTTCCGATTTATTTTAAGACGACAAATGAAATGCTTGAGGAATTTTCCTATCTTGGCGAGGAGCTGTGCCATAAGGCGGTCATAGAAAATCCAAACAAAATCGCAGACATGTGCGAGGATATTGAGCTGCTCCCAAAGGGAAAGCTGTTTGTTCCAAAAATCGAAAATTCTGCGCAGGACCTCACGCGCATTGTAAATGCGCGCGTTTGCGAGCTTTATGGCGAAAATCCGCCCGAGGTTGTGACAAGCCGCGTTGAAACCGAGCTTTCCGACATTTTGGGACGAAACTATGACGTTATCTATATGTCTGCGCAGAAGCTTGTTGCGGACTCTCTGGCGCATGGCTATCTTGTTGGCTCGCGCGGCAGCGTTGGCTCGTCCATCGTCGCCTTTATGTCCGGGATTACGGAGGTTAATTCGCTCCCCGCGCATTACAGGTGCAGAAAGTGCAGATACAGCGATTTTGAATCCGGGCGCTCATATGGCTGCGGCGCGGACATGCCCGACAAGGCTTGCCCCACTTGCGGCGAGCCGCTTTTTAAGGACGGGTTTGACATTCCTTTTGAAACCTTTCTTGGCTTCGGCGGCGACAAGGTGCCGGATATCGACCTTAACTTCTCCGGCGAATATCAGGCGAACGCACATAAATACACCGAAACGCTTTTCGGAAGCGAGCATGTTTACAGAGCCGGAACCATCGGAACTCTGGCGGACAAAACTGCCTTCGGATATGTTAAAAAATATCTGGAGGAGCGAGATTTGCGCGTTCCAAAGGCGGAGGAAACGCGGCTCAGCCTCGGCTGTGTCGGCGTTAAGCGCACAACAGGGCAGCACCCCGGTGGGCTTGTCATCATTCCGCAGGACATGGATGTAACAGAATTTTGCCCCGTTCAGCACCCTGCGGACGACAAGGAAAGCGGTATTATCACAACCCATTTTGAATATCACTGTATGGAGGACAACCTGCTAAAGCTTGACGAGCTTGGGCATGACGACCCGACAATGATAAAAATGCTTGAGGACATGACGGGGGTTGATGCGCGCGAAATTCCCCTTGACGATGCGGAAACGATGGGGATTTTTCGCTCGCCCCGTCCGCTCGGACTTTCGGATGACGACAAGGTTATCGGCAAAACCGGAAGCATTGGCATCCCCGAGTTTGGTACAGGCTTCACACGCCAAATGCTTGTGGACACTCAGCCGGAGGGTTTTGACATTTTGGTGCGCCTTTCCGGATTTTCGCACGGAACGGACGTGTGGGCAGGAAACGCGGAGGAGCTTATCGCAAGCGGAACGGCAACAGTTAAGGAAACGGTCGGCTGCCGCGATGATATTATGCTTTATCTGATTTCTGTCGGGATTGACCCTAAAGTGGCTTTTAAGATTATGGAGGCTGTGCGAAAGGGCAAGGTGAAAAAATCCGGCTTTGAGCCGGGCTGGGAGGAGCTTTTGAAAACGCATGGCATCCCTGCGTGGTACATAGAATCTCTCGCAAAAATCGCCTATCTTTTTCCAAAGGCACATGCTGTTGCATATGTTATGATGGCGTTTAGAATTGCCTATTTCAAGGTGCATCATCCGCTGGCTTTTTACAGCGCATATTTTTACCGCCGCAGCCAGAAGGACTCGTTTGACGCGGAAAAAATGACGCGTGGCATCGAGGGCATTAAAAAAGAGATGACAATCATACAGAACAATCCAAAGCCCACAGCGAAGGAGAAGGACCTTCTCACAACGCTTGAGGCGGTTTATGAGTTTTACATGCGCGGCTTTTCTTTCGCGCCGATTGACCTTTATGAGAGCGACGCAACGAAATTTTTGCTGGTTGGGGATGTGCAACTTCGCTCGCCCTTTGTGTCAATTTCCGGGCTTGGCGAAACGGCAGCGCAGGACCTTGCCGCCTGCAAAAGCCGCGGAGAGGCTTTTATTTCGATAGAGGATGTTTCTGCTGCCTGCCCAAAGGTCAGCCAAACGAGCATGGAAACCTTAAAGCTGCTCGGTGCGCTCGGCGACCTTCCGGAGGAGAGCCAGTTGAGTCTTTTTTAAGGAGAACTTATGAGGAAAAAACCAAAAAGTTTTATACAGAGCTTTTCGTGGGTTGGCGTGATGCTTATCGTGATGGGCGCGATTTTTGCAGGAATTGCAATTATAATACAGCTTATGCACATCAGTCCAGAGGGTGTGAATGTCACGATTAACGGCGTTAGACAGCCGGCAACACTAGAAACAGTGCGGTCGTTTAAGCTGATATTTGCAGTCGCGTTTGGAACACCGGGGCTTTTGCTTTTGTTGTCGGGTGGATTTATTTATGGGCGCAATGCCGCAAACTTTCGGCGCATGAGCTGGCTTAAAGAGAACGGTGTGCGCGTTTTTGCTGAAGCTACAGGCTTTACGCAAAGCAATGTGCGCGTGAACAACCGACGCCTCATGAGGCTTACCTGCGCTCACACGGACTATTTGGAAACGACATATGTGTTCAAAAGCGGTGCACTTCGCATGGACCCAACGCCGTATTTGCCCGAGGGGAAGATAGCTGTATATTATGACAGGAGCAACATGCACCGATACTTTGTGGATGTGGACGGAAGCGCCGAAATTGGAAGGCGTGTTGTGTAGCTATAAAATTTTTGTTGACAAACGGAAAACGAAGCGTTACAATTAGACTAATTTTTTAGGAGAAGCATATCATGAAGATTAAAGCTAACGACTTTTTTGCATACTTTAGCTACTATTACTTTTACAATAAAAAGTAATAGCGCTTTGTGTTGCAATCTTTTAATGATTAGTTGAATCCAAAATTCGACCGGCTGCACAAATTTTTGTGCAGCCGTATTTTTTTTGATTGGAGAAATGGAAAAATGATTGCCGTATTAAAACCATCAACAACAGCACAACAGAGGGAGAGCATCATTGCATGGCTTGAGGCGCAGGGGGTGAGCGTTCACATCTCCGAGGGCGAGGACTACACCGTTTTAGGGCTTGTGGGCGATACGAACGGGATAGACATGGACCTGCTTGGAAGCCTTGACATGGTTGAATCCGTCAAACGCGTGAGCGAGCCTTTTAAGAAATGCAACCGCAAGTTTCACCCCGAGGACACGGTTATTGAAATTAACGAGGATGTCAAAATCGGTGCCGGAAATTTCTGCATTATTGCCGGACCCTGCTCGGTTGAAAGCCGCGAGCAGATTATAGAGGTTGCCGAGGCGGCAAAGGCTTCGGGCGCACACGTTTTGCGCGGCGGCGCCTTCAAGCCGCGCACCTCGCCTTATGATTTTCAAGGGCTAAAGGCAGAGGGGCTGGAGCTTTTGAGCGCTGCGAAAAAGCACACAGGAATGCCGATTATCTCCGAGATTATGAGCATTGACCATCTTCAAATGTTTGAGGATGTGGACATTATCCAGGTTGGCGCAAGGAACATGCAAAATTTTGAGATGCTCAAGGAGCTTGGAAAAACGCAAAAGCCGATTCTTCTAAAGCGCGGTCTTGCAAACAACATAAAAGAGCTTTTGATGAGCGCCGAATATGTCATGGCAGGCGGAAATGAAAAGGTGATTTTGTGCGAGCGCGGCGTTCGCACCTTTGAAACCTACACACGAAACACTCTTGATTTGTCTGCGGTTCCGGTTTTGCACGAGCTTAGCCATCTTCCTGTTATAATCGACCCGAGCCATGCAACGGGACATGCTCGGCTTGTAAAGCCCATGTCGCTTGCCGCTGCCGCCTGCGGAGCGGAGGGACTTATGATAGAGGTTCACAACGACCCGATGCGCGCATTGTGCGACGGCGCGCAGTCGCTAACGCCGGAGCAGTTTGATGATGTTGCGTGCGCTGTGCGCCGGGTTTTGGAGGCGATTGGCTCATGACGGTTGGAATTGTTGGGCTGGGCCTTATCGGCGGCTCGCTTGCCAAGGCATACAGGCGCGACGGCTCTCACGAAATTTTGGTTTTTGACATTGACAAGGCTGTGAGCGAGTTTGCGATTTTGTCCGGCGTCGCCGTCGCCGCGCTTTGCGGCGATAATATGGGGCGCTGCGACGTGCTTTTCCTCGCGACCTATCCTGCGGCAGCGGCAGAATTTCTGCGAGCGCGAGCGAGCGAAATTGCCGCTAAAACGCTTGTGATAGACTGCCTTGGTACGAAGAGGGAAATTTGCGAGCTGGGCTTTAGGCTGGCGGCGGAGCATGGCTTCACCTTTGCCGGTGGTCACCCGATGGCAGGAAGCCAAAATTCGGGATATAAGCATTCGAGCGAGGACTTGTTTGACGGCGCGCCGATGGTGATTGTTCCGCCGAAATATGACGATATTGAGCTTTTAGACCGGATAAAAACGGCTCTTGCTCCGGCTCGCTTTGGGAGCGTTGCTGTGACAACGGCAGAGGAGCACGACGAGATTATCGCCTTTACCTCGCAACTTGCACACGTTGTCTCAAATGCCTATGTGAAAAGCCCGAGCGCCCCGAAACACAAGGGTTTTTCCGCCGGAAGCTATAGGGACCTCACGAGGGTGGCAGCGCTCTCGCCGGATATGTGGACACAGCTTTTTCTCGAAAATTCGGACAAGCTGCTAGGAGAGCTTGAGGGCATGATTTCCGAGCTTTCAAAGTACCGCGACGCGGTTTCGGCGCGCGATGCGAAAGTGCTTGAAAATCTTCTGCGCGAGGGCAGCGACAGAAAGAGGGAGATTGACAAGGCATGAAAAAAGTTATCGTGAAAACCTCCGGAGCATACGATGTTTTGGTTGGCTCCGGGCTTCTGCCCTCGGCAGGGGAGATTATAAGAGGCGCTTCAAAAGCCTCTCGTGTTGCCATAATCACAGACGACAATGTTGATGCGATTTATGGGGAGGATTTTGAAAAAATCTTGCAGGAGGCAGGCTTTGAAACCATAAAATTCGTTTTTCCTCACGGCGAGGAGAGCAAAAACGGCGAAACCTTCTTGAAAATCCTAAGCTTTTTGGCAAAAAATCAAATTACGCGAGGGGATGCGGTTGCCGCTCTGGGCGGCGGCGTTGTTGGCGACATTGCAGGCTTTGCGGCGGCAAGCTTTTTGCGCGGCATTGATTTCATTCAAATTCCCACAACGCTGCTTGCGGCGGTGGATTCATCCGTCGGCGGAAAAACGGCGATTGACCTTCCACAGGGCAAAAATCTTGTGGGCGCGTTTTATCAGCCAAAGGCTGTTATGTGCGATTATGACACGCTGAAAACCTTGAAACCCGAGGTGTTTACGGACGGCTGCGCCGAGGTGATAAAATATGGCGTTTTAGCTGATGGGGCATTTTTCGACCATCTTTTGGAGCATGGCAAAGCCTTTGACATGGAATATGCGATTAGCCGCTGTGTCGCGATAAAGCGAGATTTTGTTATTGCGGACGAGTGGGACAGGGGGCTTCGGCAGCTGCTCAATTTGGGTCACACGCTGGGGCACGCGGTTGAGGCGCGAAGCGGATATGCGGTGTCGCATGGCTGCGCGGTTTCTATCGGTATGGCGGTCGTTTCTCGCGCGAGCGCGAGGGCAGGGCTTTGCGCTGCCGCCACAGCGGCTACAATTGTTGATATTCTTGAGAAATTTGGACTTCCGACAAGGACGGAATATTCTATGGACGAGCTTTTTTTGCCCATGCTCTCCGACAAAAAGCGCAGCGGCGACACGGTGAATGTTATTGTTCCAAAGCGGATTGGCGAGTGTGAAATTTTGCCCATGAAGATAGACGAGCTAAAGACATTTATGGCATCCGGATTATAAAAGATTTGGGGAGAACGAGATGACAGTTACAATTTCACCTGGAAAATTGATGGGGCAAATTTGGGCCATCGCGTCAAAATCGGCAGCGCACCGGCTGCTTATCTGCGCGGCGCTAAGCGCTGGAAACACACGCATAGTTTGCAAAGAAACGAGCGCGGACATTGAAGCGACGGCAGCTTGTCTTCGTGCGCTGGGATTTGGCGTTTGCTATGAGAGTGGGGCGTATCATGTTTCAAAGGCTTCGGAAATTAAAGAGAACGCCTATCTGGACTGCGGCGAGAGCGGCTCAACGCTTCGCTTTATTTTGCCGGTTGTGTGCGCGCTGGGCAAGGGCGCGACCTTAAAAATGCGCGGAAGGCTTGCCGAGCGTCCGCTCTCTCCGCTTTGGGAAGAGCTGGAGCGCCACGGCTGCAAGCTTTCAAGACCTGCGCCGGACGAAATAGCCGTGCAGGGCGCTCTCTCGGGCGGACGGTTTGAGATTGCTGGGGATGTGTCCTCCCAATTTATAAGTGGGCTGCTTTTTGCGCTGCCGCTGGTTTCTGGTGGGGAGATTAAAATCTTGGGAAAACTGGAGTCTGAGGGGTATGTAAGCATGACGCGCTCGGCGCTTTCGACCTTTGGGGTTTCGGTAAAATTTTCTGAAAATGTGTTTTCTGTACCCCCGGCGGCTTATATTACGCCGGGGGAGGTTGTGACCGAGGGCGATTGGTCAAACGGCGCATTTTGGCTTTGCGCGCGCGCAATTGGAAACGACGTAAGCTGCTCTGGCTTGGACGATTCGTCCGCGCAGTGGGACAAATTTGCCCCATCAGCGGCAGCGGAAATAATGCGCGGAAATGCAAAAATTGATGCGCAAAACATTCCCGATCTTGTGCCGATTTTGAGCGTGGTGGCGGCGGCAGCGCCCGGCGAAACAAAATTTTTCAACGCGGCGCGGCTGCGAATTAAAGAAAGCGACAGAATTTTTTCAACTGTGCAAATGCTTAAAAGCCTTGGCGCAGAAGCTTTTGAAACGAAGGACGGGCTTGTTGTGCGCGGCGGCGCGCCACTGCGCGGTGGGCGCGTGAGCAGCTTTAACGACCACAGAATTGCAATGAGTGCCGCAATTTGTTCGACTATTTGTGAAAAAGATGTTATAATAGAAGACGCTCAGGCGGTGTCAAAGTCTTATCCTGCGTTTTGGGACGATTTTGAGGCGCTTGGCGGCAAGATTAAAAGAGAGGGCTGAAGCCGTGAACAGCTTTGGAACTAATTTTAGATTTACAATTTTTGGGCAGTCTCACGCGCCGGCAATCGGCGTTGTAATTGAAGGCTTGCCCTCGGGCTTTGTGCCTGATATGGAGAAGCTTCAAGCGTTTTTAGACCGCAGAGCGCCCGGCAGAAGCGATTTGTCCACGCCGCGGCGTGAAGAGGACAAGCCCGAGATAGTCTCTGGTCTTGTAAACGGAAGAACTTGCGGCGCCCCACTTACAGCGATTATACGAAACCAAAACACGCGCTCCGGCGACTATGCCGAATTTGAAAATATTCCCAGACCCGGACATGCGGACTATGCCGCGATGATAAAGTTTGGCAACGCACGCGATTTTGCCGGCGGCGGTCAATTTTCAGGCAGGCTTACAGCGCCGCTTTGCATCGCGGGCGGCTTGGCGATGCAACTGCTTGCGGCAGAGGGCATACAGGTTTCGGCACACGCCGTTTCTATAGGCGGAGAAGCTGATGGGGCAAAAATGCCCCATGCCATTGAAAGAGCAAAAGCCGAGGGGGACAGCGTTGGCGGAATTGTTGAGTGCGTTGTGACGGGGCTCAAGCCGGGCATTGGCGCGCCAATGTTTGGCGGCATGGAAAACCGAATTTCGCAGGCGGTTTTTGCCATTCCTGCAATAAAGGGAATAGAATTTGGAAACGGCTTTGCCTGCGCCTCGCTTTTTGGTAGCGAAAACAACGATGAGTTTGACACCTCGGGCGATGAGATAATTACAAAAACTAATAACCACGGCGGAATTTTGGGCGGCATAACATCCGGAATGCCCATCGTTTTCAGAGCGGCTGTAAAGCCCACTCCGTCGATTGCAAAAACGCAGCAAAGCGTTGATATTACATTGAAATCTGCTGTGCAGATTTCAGTTTCCGGCAGGCACGACCCTTGCATTGTGCCACGGGCAATCCCTTGTGTTGAAGCGGCTGCTGCCGCTGCAATATATGATGCTATTTTGGAGGTAAAATGATGGACATTACAGCACTGAGAGCCGAGATTGACGAAATTGACAAGGAAATAATCCCACTTTTAGAAAGGCGCCTTGACACCTGCTATGAAATTGCGCGCTTTAAGGCGAGAACCAACCAGCCCTATTATGACGAGGCGCGCGAGTCGGAGAAAATTGCGACCATCGCAGAGCTTACCCGTGACGACTTGGACGATGAGCTCCTTGAAATTTATGGGGAAATAATGCGCATTTGCCGCGATTATCAGAAGCATCTTATGAGCGGCAAGGATGTTCCCAATGCCTAAGCTTGGTCTTTTGGGCGAGCGGCTCTCCCACAGCTACTCCCCGGAAATTCATGCAATGCTTCACGACTGCGAGTATAATTTGTTTGAAATTGCGCCACAAAATCTGGCGCAATTTCTTAAAAACGGCGATTTTGACGGCGTTAATGTAACAATCCCTTACAAAAAGGATGTTATTCCCTTTTGTGCCACGCTCTCGGACGAGGCGAAGCGGATTGGCAGTGTGAACACCCTTGTGCGCAGGGGTGGGCTTTTGCATGGGTTTAACACCGATTATTTCGGCTTTGGGCGCATGCTTCGCATGGGTGAAATTGTACCAAGGGGCAAAAAAATTCTGGTTTTGGGCACCGGCGGCGCTTCGCTCACGGTGCAGGCGGCGCTTCGCGACATGGGCGCGTCAGAAATTGTCGTCATCTCGCGCACGGGCGAGAACAACTATGAAAATCTACATTTGCACAAAAATGCGAGGATAATCATTAACACCACGCCTGTCGGCATGTATCCGAAAAACGGCGCGACACCCCTGCGTTTGCAGGACTTTCCCGAGTGTGAGGCGGTTGCCGACCTTGTTTATAACCCTGCGCGAACGGCTCTTTTGCTCTCGGCGCAGGAGCTTGGTATAAAAAATGTTGGTGGATTGCCCATGCTTGCGGCGCAAGCTTTTCAGAGCGCGGAGATATTTTTGGACAAGGAATTTTTGGACGGAAGGCTCTATGAGCTTACGGAAAAGCTCTCAAAGTCCAGAGAAAATATAATACTCATAGGAATGCCCGGCTGTGGCAAAACGCGTATAGGAAAAGAGCTGGCAGCGCTTTTGTCGCGCGAATTTTTCGACGCGGACACCGAAATTGAGGCAGCGCAGGGCATGAGCATTCCCCAAATTTTTGAAGCCTTTGGCGAGGAGCATTTTAGGACGCTTGAGACCGAAATGCTCAAAACCCTCGGCAAAAAATCCGGTGCGGTCATTTCAACCGGTGGCGGCTGTGTGACGAGGGCTGAAAACTATGAAAGCCTGCACCAAAACGGAAAAATAGTTTGGATAAAGCGCAGCACATCTGCGCTTGAAACCGAAGGGCGACCCTTGTCCAGCAAGGCTTCGCTTGAGGAGATGTTTGAGACGCGGCGGCACAGCTATGCGAAATTTTCCGATGTGGAAATTGAAAACAATAGCAAGGTTTCCGAATGCTGCGCGGCGCTTAGGGAGATTTTTGAATGAACATTCTTGTGATAAATGGTCCAAATCTCAACATGCTTGGAGTTCGCGAGCCGAAAATTTACGGCATGCAAACCCACGCGGACCTTGAAGTGCTTATCAAAAAACACTGCGAGACTTGGGGCGTGACGGTTCGTGTTTTTCAGTCGAACCACGAGGGGGCGATTGTTGATGAAATTCAAAAAGCCTATGGCGTGGCGGATGCGATTGTTATAAACCCCGCGGCATACACGCACACCTCCGTCGCGATTTTGGATGCGCTGAAGGCGGTTTCGATTCCGGCGGTTGAGGTGCATCTTTCAAGGGTTTATGAGCGAGAGGAGTTTCGCCAAATTTCCTATACAAGCCGTTTTTGCGAGAGAATTATCACAGGTCACGGTTTTAAGGGCTATTTGATGGCGATAGACTATATCTTGGAGACTTATGGGAAAAAAGAGGAGGCATGGATATGATTCCGGCAGACACAGCGGCATGGGGCGCGAGCAAGAGCGGAATTCGCGAGCTTGCGGCATATGGCGCCATGCGCCGCGCGGAAATTGGCGCGGAGAAGGTTTTTGACTTTAGCATCGGAAACCCAAGCATTCCTGCGCCACCCTGCGTGAACGCCGCGATTTTGGAGGCGCTGAAGCTTCCGAGCGAGGAGCTTCACGGCTACACGCCTGCGGCAGGGCTTCCAAGCCTTCGGGCTAAAATCGCGGATTATAGAAACCGTCTTTTCGGCGGCAGCCTTCGCGCGGAGAACATTTATGTCACCTGCGGCGCGGCGGCGGCGCTTGCAATTAGCATGAGGGCGATTTTGATGCCGGGCGATGAGGTTATTGCCATCACGCCGTTTTTTCCGGAATATCGCGTGTTTGTTGAAGCCGCAGGCGGACAGCTTGTTGCAGTTTCTTCGAGAGAAGATGATTTTCAAATTGATTTTGACGCCCTTTTCGCCGCGATAAACGAGCGGACGAAGGCTGTCATAATAAATTCGCCAAACAACCCCTCGGGCGTTGTGCTTGGAGAAGAGAGCGTGAAAAAGCTGGCAGCGGCTCTCGCGCAGAGCGAGGCAAAGTTTGGAAGCCGAATCTATCTCATCTGCGACGAGCCATATCGCGAGCTTGTTTATGAAGATGTTATAGTGCCTTGCGCGACAAGATATTATGACAACTCTATTGTTTGCTATTCCTTTAGTAAATCTCTGTCAATACCAGGCGAAAGGCTTGGGTATATAGCTGTTTGCGAGAACATGGCAGAGGGCGAGGCTATCTTTTCCGGCATTGCCGGGGCAGGACGTGCGCTTGGTTATGTAAACCCACCGAGCCTTTTTCAGCATGTGATTGAGAGCTGTCTTGGTGAAACCAGCGACATTTCAAAATATGCCGAAAATCGTGCGCTCATCTATGATGGGCTGTGCGCGCTTGGCTTCACCTGCATCAAGCCGGACGGGGCTTTTTATCTTTTCATGAAATCTCCCGAGAGCGATGCGAAGCGGTTTTCCGAGACTGCCAAGCGGTTTGAGCTTTTGCTCGTTCCGGCAGACGATTTTGGAACGCCCGGATATGTGCGCATTGCTTACTGCGTTTCGCGCGAGAGCATTGTGCGCTCTATGGCGGCGTTTGAGCTTTTGGCAAGAGAATATGGCCTGCTGAAAAAATGACGACATTTTATGTTTGGCGAAAAGCCGATCAAAAAAGCTTTTGAGGACACTTTGGGCTGAAAGACGGCAAAATAAAAAATCGACATATTTTGTCGATTTTTTTGGGATTAAAAAGCTTAAAATTTCTGAAGTATGCGTTGAAAATCGCTCCTGTATTTGTTAACATGAGACAATAAATTTCTTGAAAAAGCTATTTATAATAAGATTTGGGGAAATTGAAACATGAGCAAAGAGGCAAGGATATTAATCGCGGACTCTTCAATTGATTTTCAAGCAGCACTGACCCATCTTGTAGAGGAGCGGGACGGCTTTCGCGTGGAAGCCGTTGCAAACGATGGCGCCGAGGCGCTGGAGCTCATCATGGAGCTTCGACCGGATATTCTCGTGACGGAGCTTTTGCTGCGTGAGATTGATGGAATTGGACTTCTCAGAAATCTTAAACAAAGGGGCTTTTTACCGCCGACAATTGTTGTTTCTGGATTTTTCAGCGACACGGTCGCGTCAGAGCTTAGCGGCTTGGGCGTGATGTATTATTATCCGAAGCCATGCAGGATAGCTGAAATTGTTATATGCATCAAGCAAATGGTGTCGCGCGAGAGCGAGCTTCCGCAAAAGCGAGGCAGTCACAGGTTTGACGAGGAAATTACAGAGGCTTTTCTAAACGCAGGCGTTATGCCGCATTTGCAAGGCTTTCGTTTTCTTCGCGAGGCAACGCGCCGCGCGATAGAGGACAGAAGTGTTTTAGATGGCGTTACGAAAATTTTGTATCCGGAGCTTGCCAAAACATTTAACACAACGCCCGAATGCATCGAGCGCTCCATGCGAAATGCGCTTGAGAGCGCATGGCGAAACGGCGACGAGGAGAGAAGGCGGAAATATTTCGACAGCCAACTGTCCCGGATGCAGGCGCGACCGACCAACAGCAGATTCATTCTGATGGTTGCAGACATGGTGGAGGCAAAGCGAGCTTTGCGGTGATTTGTGGCTTTGAAACGCTGGCTTTTGTATGACGGAAAAAGAGCGTGGGGACATGTGTGAGATGGCTTTTGCGATTTTGCGGCTTGTGGGCTTTGCTTTTGCGAGGGTGTGTGCGAAGCTTGCTTTTGTAATGGTTGTATGGTGCTGGGCTTTGCTTTTTTGTAGGCTGCGCTTTTGGGCGGAGCCGGGCGGTTGTGCGGAAATTGGCAGAGTTTTGCCAGAGTATAAAAAACTAAAAGCTTCCGGAAAGTGTTTTCCGGAAGCTTTTTTAGAGGGGCGATTAAACCGTTGGGCTTAGAGGATAGATGCTGTATGCCAGTGTGGCAGGGGAGTGCGGAAATTTGCGATAAAAATTTTTGACGATTTTCTCGAGTGCAATGGTGGCGCTTTCAAAGCTTGCCTGTGGCAGCAAAATGGCATATTGTGAAATGCTGCACTTTGCGGCGGCGTCGCTGATGCGAAGGGAGGTGCGAACCACATCATCGAGGTTGTCCATGCAAATTTCAAGGCTGCGCCTTGAAACCTTGCCGCTGTGGGCATTTTCAACAGACAAAAGCGCGGTGTGAACGGCGATGCCGGTTCTTGAAATTGAGCGAGACTCGGCATGGCAGACGACTTTGAAGAAGTCATAGTCGCACATTAAAGCGCCGGGAGGCGCCGCGTGTTCGCGCAGATGTTCTTGAAGCTCGTGCATTTCGAGGCTGCCTTCGTTTTTTGTGCGCACAGCTTCGCGGTAGAGCGCTCGCGCCTCGTCGGAGGGCAAAACGCCAAACTGGTTATAAAGCATGTCGGCAAGGCTTTTGTAGATGCCGACGGCGCTGTGGCAGTTTCCAAGGCTTATGTATGAGCGCATGAGCTGGAAGTATGGAGCTTCGAGGTTGGGGTCAACCTTTATGGCGCGAAGGCACACGACTTCGATTTCCTTGTGCATTTCGCGCTCGGACAAAAGCTTTAGGGCTTCCTCAAGAGCGGCTTTGTAGATGTTGTGATAATAAGTGCTAAGCCGGACTACCCACATCTCTGTGGAGAGCTTTGCGAGGAAGCGACCGTTATATAGGCTTAGCGCTTTTAGATAGCAGTCGAGCTTTTTGGTTTTGTCGTCGGAGGTGGAGGCGGTTTTGCAAAGTGCGGAAAAATTGTCTATGTCGGTGTGTATATGTACAGCGCCGCCGAGGGTATAGCTTCCCTGACGGCAGGAGATTAGCTTTTTTCCCATTCCAACGCCAAGACCGTCCAGTGTGGTTCTTGTGCGGTGGAGGATGGTTTTCAGCGCGTTGGAGGGGTCGGTGCTTGCGTCATAATCGCCCCAGATAAGCGAAATCATTTCCTCCTGTGGGATGCTGCGGTCGCGCGAGTGAATCATGTAGGCAAGAAGAAGCCAGGTTTTGCTCGAGCGGTCGTTTTTATCGGAGATGCTGAAGTCGCCGCAGCGGAGAGAGCATTCTCCAAGTGTTTGTACATTTACTGTGATGTTTTTTGCGGTAAGGTCTTTCATTTGGACGGGGTATTCCTCTCATTAAAAATCACCGTGGAAGGTGGGGGGGATGATGCTGGAGATTGGTTTAAGTTACTTAATAACATATCATAATGAACCAAAATTTGCAATAAAAACCTAATTGTTCCTGCGAAAAGTTACGCGTAAACTGTATTTTTGGAAAAATAACAAAATGAATTTTTACAATTTTACAAAACCGGAATTTTCTGCTATACTTAGTCTAGAAAATAATTTGAAATTTAGTTAAGCTAGGCACCGGTGATAAAGGAGACAAAAGAGCATGAAATGCAGCATTAAGAAAATGCTTGCGCTGCTGCTTGCAGTGAGCGCGAGCCTTGCGGCTTCTGGCTGTGGCAATACAAAAACGGCTGAGAGAGAGTTTTTGGTAAACGATGAGATGGCTTCAGCCGCGTTTATAGATTTATCAACCGAGGTGGTTGAAAACATTTTTGCCGAGGCTGTGGCGCTTGGCGGCGAGCCTGCCATATCGGCGCTGCTTGCGCCGGTGGCAAGCGAGACAAAAACCAGCAAGGGAAACCATGCCGAAATTGACTATTCCAACACGAGCCTTGGCTATTTCATGGTGCGATATACCCAGTTCACGGCGCAGAAGCTCAAGCTTCAGGTTACAGGTCCCAGTGGGGTTACATACACCTACGACCTTTCCCCGGATAACGAATTTGAAACCTTTCCCCTCAGCGATGGAAACGGAAGCTATACGGCTGTGGTTTACAAGAATATTTCCGGAACCAGCTATTCAGCCGTTCACACGCTGAGCTTCGAAGCCGAGCTGGACGACGAGTTTGCGCCGTTTCTGCACCCCAACCAATATGTAAATTTTAACGAGGCTTCTCTTTGCGTTATAAAAGCCGGAGAGCTTGCGGCAGGGAAGACGAAAACACTTGACATTGTTAAAGCAATTTATACCTATGTTGTTGGCAGCTACACCTACGACCCCCACAAGGTTTTTATGGTTGAGAGCGGCTATCAACCTGTGCTGGACGACATTTACACCGCAAAAAAGGGCATATGCTTTGACTATGCCGTGCTTATGACGGCGATGCTCAGAAGCCTTGACATTCCCACAAAGCTTGTAATCGGCTACAGCGGAACGCAGTATCACACATGGCTTAACGTATATTCCGAGGACAGCGGCTGGACGACCGGCGTTTTATTTTTCGATGGTGAAGTATGGAAGCTTATGGATCCCATCCTTGCCGTCAGCAGCAGCCAGAGCGCAAGTATCATGGATTATATCAACAGCACCTCCAGCTATTCCGCGAGGTATTCATACTGAGCCAATAAATTTTGTGTGGAAAGTAAGCGGCAAATGAGGCTTTTTTGTGTTGCCGCTTCTAAATATTATGTCAGGCTTGGGGTGATGGAATATGCGTGAATTTTCTTCAACATCGCAGATGGTAAAGCGCGCTTTTGGCACAGCGCTTCTCATAACCATTTGTGTTGTTGCTTTTGCGCTTACGGCGCAATATTTTGAAGGCGACAAAGCGCACGACGAGCGCGCGAGCGAGGAGCTTTTGCTGCAAAGCCTTCAGGCTGCTGCGAACGAGTGCTACATTGTCGAAGGCGCTTATCCGCCGAGCCTTGAATATCTTTGCGAAAACTACGGCGTCGTGATTGACGAGAGCCGCTTTGCCGTCTTTTATAATGTGACGGAGGAGCATCTTATGCCGGAGATTACGGTGCTGCCGATTGGTGGCTAAAATGCCACGGTTTTTGGGGCGAGTATGTGTGGAAAACGTGGGCAGACTCAAAATTTGCAGCATATTTACGCTGTTTGTATTTGCACGCGCATATTTTTGGTGCGGTGTGACTTTTTCCTGACACGAGTGCTTACAGCAGGGGGGCAAAGCGAAATGAAGCAGTTCTTGTGCGTGCGCTCATATGCACATGCGGCCGCGCTGCTCAGGCAATGGTGCATGGCGCTAAACGCGCAGGAGCATCCGCTTTAGAAACGGTAAAGCCTTATATAGAGCGAAAAAACGCAGAAGAAATTCTGCGTTTTTTCTATGCCTCGGCTTTAAATTATTTATGATTGTTTAGATAATTTGTCGCGGCGTTTTGGATTCGCTCTGCGGCTTCCTCGGCGGTGCATTCTCCGGCGAAGAAGATGTCGGCTTGGTCTAAGATTATTTCGCGAAGGGCATAGTCTACGGAGGACTCTACAATTTCTGTGCGGTTTATAAGCTCTGTAAGCTTGTCAATGTCTTCTTGGTAATCGGGGTGAATTAGCTCTTTTAGCTGGGTTCGGAGACCCTCCTGCGTGGTGTGGAAGTTTTGGAGGGTTCCGATGTTTTTTGTGCGTAGCGCTGTGCGCAAGAACGACCATACGGCATCCTTGTGTTCGCTTTGAGAGGACATCTGAAGCTGTATATTGCATCTGAAAATGCCTGATGTGCCGAGGTTTGAGGGGATTCCCACATAGGTATAGTCGCCATCAATATTCGATAAAAAATGGCGGAAGCTATCAACGCCGAAAAACCACTGGAGGGAGAGAAGCTCATCACCGTGAGGGAACGACCGTGTGGGCGGCTTGTCATGCTGTCTGTTGCAGGCTTCTAAAAGCTCGATGAAGTCAGGGTTATTAAAATCGCTTACCCCTGCATGGGGGTCAACGTACATGTTTGTTACATAGCTTAAAACATAGATAAACATTTCTCTCTTTACGAGCCACTCAGGGAATACAAGCGTGTCCTCGCCAATTTCGGCAGCGAAGGCGAGGGCTTTTTCCATCGTGAGGCTCTCGACATCGCCGACTATGCTCCTTGGGGCTGAGAAGGTTGTAATTGAAAAATCATACGGCAGGGTGTAGAGCTTGCCGTCTTGCGTAAGCGCGTTCATAATTCCGGGCAGGAGCGTGTCGCGGTCATATTCCGGGTCTGCATCAAGATAAGGCAGTAGGTTTTCATAGAGTGAGCTACGCTCCGTAGAATCGGTGTTCATAAATTCTGTGCTTATGTCGAAAGCATAAATGTCCGGAGCTTTCTCGCCGAGAATTTCGGAGTTTTGTGAGGCTATGCTCGTGTCGCCGTCGCGAAAGTCCTCGGTGAAGTCGAATATGATAATTTCATATTCGTCATTTGTCTGGTTGAAGTTGTCTACCAGATTTTGTAGGTCGGAGCTGAGATTGGTTGTTGCCAGAGTTAGCTGAATTTTGTCCGTGCCGGTTTCAATTTCGGCTTGGAGCGGTTCGGGTGTATCGGCTTCGCCAATGTGGGCGGCAGGATTGGCGCAGGCGGCAAGGGCGAGGCAGAGCGCAAGGGCGAGCATGGCTGCTGTGATTTTTTTCATACAAAACATCCTTTCTATTTCTATAAATTAAGAATAAATTGTGAATGTATCATATTCGTAGCGCTACAAACATGATGCTTTTGCGGCGATTTCTAAAAAAACACGGACAGAATTTATCTGTCCGTGCTCTTGTGATTTATTGGTTTAACTGATTATTTAATGGAGAAAAAAGCATCGCGTCCGGGGTATATCGGCACATCAAAAAGCTCTTCCTCAATGCGCAGGAGCTGGTTATATTTTGCAACGCGGTCCGTGCGCGAGGGGGCGCCGGTTTTTATCTGTCCGGCGTTTGTAGAAACGGAGATGTCGGCGATTGTGGTGTCCTCGGTTTCGCCGCTTCTGTGGGAGATTATGGCGGTGTAACCGGCGCGGTGCGCCATTTGGATGGCGTCAAGAGTTTCGGTGAGCGTGCCGATTTGGTTTAGTTTTATGAGGATGGAGTTTGCAACGCCAAGCTCAATGCCTTTTTTAAGGCGCGTGGTGTTTGTGACAAACAAATCGTCGCCGACAATTTGAACCTTGCTGCCAAGAGCGTCGGTGAGCATTTTCCAGCCTTCCCAGTCCTCTTCTGCCATGCCGTCTTCTATGGAGATGATGGGATATTTTTCGCAAAAGCCTTTCCACATTTCGACCATCTCCTGGCGCGTCATAACAGTGCCGCGCTTTGGAAGGTGGTAGCACTTGTCCTCGTTGCTCCACCATTCGGAAACGGCGGGGTCTAGGGCTATCATAAAATCATCGCCGGGCTTGTAGCCCGCTTTTTCGATTGCGGAAACGAGGGCTTTTAGCGCGTCCTCATCGGACTCAAGGTTTGGGGCATAGCCGCCCTCGTCACCAACGCCGGAGGAGGGGACGATTTTTTTAAGCGCATGGAAAACCTCGGTGCACATGCGAAGCGCTTCCTTGAAAGAGCCGGCGGAGACGGGCATGACCATAAATTCCTGAATATCGACGCTGTTTTCGGCGTGGGCACCGCCGTTTAGAACGTTCATCATGGGAACGGGAAGCGTTTTGGCGTTTACGCCGCCTATGTAGTTGTATAGCCCTGTGCCTGTTGCCGCCGCCGCTGCCTTTGCGCAGGCGAGGGACACGCCGAGGATGGCGTTTGCGCCAAGGCGAGATTTGTTTTCTGTGCCGTCAAGCTCTATAAGAAGCTTGTCAATGCCCGGCTGGTCAAGACCGTTCAGACCGAGAAGGGCTTCGGCAATTTCGCCGTTTACGGCGTCCACCGCGGCTAAAACGCCTTTGCCGAGATAGCGCCCCTTGTCTCCGTCGCGCTTTTCGCAGGCTTCAAAAATGCCGGTGGACGCGCCGGAGGGAACGGCAGCGCGACCGACGGTTCCGTCGTCAAGCGTGACCTCGACTTCAACGGTGGGGTTGCCGCGGCTGTCGAGAATTTCTCGACCGATTACATCTACAATTTCAAAATATTGCTTCATATCCCAGATTCTCCTTAGATTTTTTATAATACGCGATGGGGCATTTTTGCCCCATCAATTGATTTTTTATTCTTTGATTATCAGCGAGGTGCCTGTCATACTCTGGGGCTTTTCGCAGCCCATTAGGTCAAGCATTGTGGGCGCAATGTCGCAAAGTTTGCCGGGGCGCAGCGACACAGAGGCGCCGGAGATGATAAGCGGAACAAGGCTTGTTGTGTGGGCTGTGTGGGGCGCGCCGTCCGGGGTCATCATGCAGTCGGCGTTGCCGTGGTCTGCGGTGACGAGGGTTATGCCGCCGACGCGCGCGGCAGCGCTTAAAATTTTTCCGGCGCATTCGTCCACAACCTGCGCGGCTTCCACGGCGGCAGGCAGAGAGCCTGTGTGCCCGACCATGTCGCAGTTTGCAAGGTTGCAAATGATGACATCATATTCGCCGGATTCGATGGCGCTTGTGCATTTTTCCGTGACTTCGCGTGCGCTCATTTCGGGGATTAGGTCGTAGGTTGAAGGCTCTTTCGGCGAATTTACCAAAATTCGGTCCTCGCCCTTGTAGAGAGTTTCAACACCGCCATTTAAGAAAAAGGTGACGTGGGCATATTTTTCCGTTTCCGCGATGCGAAGCTGCGAGAAGCCGAGCGAGGACAGATGCTCGCCCAGCGTTTCGGAAATTTTCTCCGAAGGGAAGGCGATGGGGAGAGAAAGCGCCTCGTCATACTGCGCCATGCAGACAAAATTAAGCTCCAGCGCATCAACATCGAGCGGACAGGACTCGGGGAGCGCGCCCGTCAGCGCGCGCGTTAGCTCGCGCGCGCGGTCGGGGCGGAAATTTGCGAAAATTACGCTGTCGCCGGACTTAATCATACCGCCTTCGTCCAAAATTACAGGCTCGACAAATTCATCGCTTATGCCGTTTTTATAGCTTTCCAAAACTGCGGCTTCGGCACCCTGCGCTCTTGCGCCAATGCCGCGAGCCACGGCGTTATATGCCTTTTGGACTCGGTCCCAGCGGTTG
>JGI994J12354_10002030_pt1 | contig 20208 bp, 19 predicted proteins | sample IntmicLarv3ML3BL_FD_12354 | JGI IMG/M metagenome (IMG submission 12354)
TAGTTAGCCCTCGGAAAAACAGCAGCCTTTTTCGCCCTTTTGGACCCTTCTTCCTGCTCTTGCTCCTTGTGCGCCTTTTTCTTTGAGTTTTTCAGTGCTTACTTAATAATTCCATTTGGATTAATTCTGCTAAATAAGTAATCAAGCAATGTTTTCACACATTCGTGTTTGCCTTGAGGATAAAAAATTGGATAAATGCCCATGTTGAGCAATTCATTTTCTCTTTCGCCACTTGTTATCGAATTGTCCCATTCACACTCGGTTACCGCAAAGTGTTTTTGATTATTGTACGATTCTATAATCAATTCGATAAACCGATCCTTTTGTAAGGAGGAACCCAGAAACAGCAAACTCTTCCTGCCAAACAAATAAGACAAGTTTTTTCTCAGTGTTGTATTTTCGCCATACTGATGAATATATGAACTCCCTGTGAATATAATGGAATCCCTTTTGTCAAACACCGACCCGTGTAAATGAAGTATTGCACTTTTGTTGTTGGTTTTTGATAGCAACGACGGATTGTCAATTATATCGGTGGTAACTATCTCAAAAGATTTTTCATCTGCCCTTATAGACCTATAGGCAGCTTCTATTACCATATCAAAATTGGAAGTCAAGATTATGCTTGAAGGAAATATGCACGGCACGATTCCTACTGTTTGTTTTTGCACTGAAAACTGAACTGGTGCAAATTGTTTATATGAAAAGATTCTTCTTAATTCTTTGTAAAAATTGAACTCATCATTCTTAGCAAGTAAATCTGCGGCTTTTTCGTAATCGCGTTCACAATCATCACCGTCTATTAGTAGACGAATTTTGTCTTTGCAATCTCCACCTAACGAATCATTTAACATCGTCAATGCTTTATACCAAGTCGGATAACAAAAAGCCGATAATCCCGCTCCTAAAAATGGCACAATTTCAATATCACCGCTTTTTTCGCCCTTGATATACTTTTCAACAAGCATATCCAAATGGGAACGATTATTCTTAAATTCAAGTAACTCTTCGATTGTAATCACTAAATGTTTATTATTCCTAAGCCTTGACGGATATTTAACCATATTGCATTTGTCCTCCTCTCCTAACCATCTACAGGCGTTTCAATTTCTTCTTAACGCAATTCAAACAACTCTTACAATTGTGCTTCTCAGTTAGTGTGCAACAAGAAGAACGTTGCCCTATTTTTCATGGTTCAATTAGCAGAATATTATATTAGCTGAGAAGCAAATAACAAAACAAAATCATGGCTGTCTGGCCGCTTGAAAAAGAGCTTTTAACGTCTGTTGATTTTATGTCGATGGACGTTTTTTATCGTTGCCACTTAGTCAATGTTTATGGCGTTGCTTTTTGATTGTAATGAAAGATATCTTCCGATTGTTTGATTGCCTGTGCCTTTTCGCCCAGGTGTGTATTTATAAACAGCTGATTTTGAATATTTCATGCCATATATATTTTTGTATGTAAAATTCAACTTGATATCAAACTCGTTAGCGTCTTTGGGAATTTGAAAATAGCAGTAGTACTCATTTGCTCGCTTTAAAAGCAATTGAGATATGCTCCTACCAGCACTTGAAAAATAGTCATAGTTGGTTTCCTCCGTGTTTATACCACATTCATAGTTTCCTATTTCGTTATTATCAATGACAATATCAGAAAGCGGTATTACTTGAATTTTATAATTGTAAAAATTGCTTTTTGCCTTTGCATCCAAACAATATATTATGTTATCGACATGCAACATATTTTGTTGTATTGGATCAAATTCTCTTCCGATATCCATAAATAAAACTTCTGGTGTTACAAGCAATTTTTGCATTAGCTCATCTTTTCTATCATTAATCACTCTCTGCGTATTGTCAAGACGAAAAACTGCTATAGTTAGAAAAAGAGTTGCGCCTATAACTATCCAAAACAGAATAAAAGATTGTGTGTTCTCATATGGGCTTGTAGCAAATATGAGAACAAGGGGTAATAATGTTCCCACAAATAAAATTACTATTATAAGCCAAAAATACCATCTCTTATAAAACATTCCTTTGCTCCTTTGTTTTTTGTACAGCATATTTAGTGTGAATCTCTTTTGACTTGATAATATTTTAAAACATCATCAATTGCTTTATCACCAGAAGTACACATTTCGTCTGTGAAAAGATTTTGAAAAATAATATTCCTCGCAATTTCTAACTGTTCATCATTTAATAACGCGAATTTTTCGCGCCATTCATCAGTTACTCCATCATCTTCCTTTGTGGCGCCCTTATATTCTTTGCCATATTCTTCACGTTTGTTTTTATCATACTTGTATCGGTGGATAATTAAAGCTTCTGGCATTTCGAGAATTTCCTTGAACTCATTTATATCCTTTCCGAAGGCAGCACTGAAAAATTGATCTCCTCTTCCAATTTTGCCCTTTGTTGCATTAAGAACGGCCTGAATGGCACGGACATATTTCCGGTTCCAATTGATTCCAATAAAATCTCTATTGCTAAAATAATTGGGATCATCGATAGGATGATACTTCATTGGAAAAGAATATATCGTAACATTAAGTTCTGAACATAAATCAACATTCAGCTTCATTCGATAATATAGTTCCTCCGGCTTATCTTTGAAATTATAAAGCAAATAATTGGATAAGTCTCTAATTCCGTTTTTAGCAGCTAAACGGATTGCTTTTTCATAAGTTTCTTTTTGAGAATAGTGGTCAAATGCAATCCGCAAAGGTCGAATATTTATTTCGGATAGTTTTTTCATCTTCTCAGGTGTTGCAAGGCGAGCATCCATTCCTTGGTTGAAATCTATAATGCGCATTCTCTTAGATTGCTTGTAAAATTTATCATAAAGTGGTTTAACAATTTCAGTAAATTCAAGAATAGCTTCTTTTGTTGCTGTTAATTCATAAAGTAATCCCATGCTTTCTCGCAGATTATAAAAGCCCCCGCTTTCTTCTTCGGAAAGCTTGGATTCTATTTCATTATATATTAAAATAAGCTTTTTTGCGTATGCACGGAAATTATAATTGTCCGCAATGTTTTTAATAGCAATATCATATTCATTTGATGGAATATAAGTAGCTCCTTTGCCAAAACCGCATTCCTTTATTTCATCAATTATTTTGTCAAAACAATCTGAAGCGAATGCGTTATTATCGAGCAACAACAAATCTTTTTTTGCACCAAAACGCCTGTCTGTTTCTTCAAGTTGCTTCTTTAAGTTGATATAATTACAATAAATAGGTTCTAATTTGGGTACAGCACAAAAATCGCACTTGTTAACACATCCTCTTGTCATATAAGCAAAATATGCGTTATTGGCAGGATATTTATAATCGATTTCTTCAAGAATCGAATAGTCTAATGGAAGCTCATCGATAATATAATCATCATATTTCCTGCGTCTATCTCCTAAATCCTCAGGCGTTTGAAGCTGTCCCTTAATTGGCATTATTCCCGTTTCTTCAAACATTTGGTCGGATACAAGCGAAGCGGCGATGCCACCTACTTTTATGTTTTTTTCTTTTTTACAAAGCTTTTTCGCAAAATTAATTGTTTCAATTGTCTTGTTCCAATAGAATGTGAATAGAGTGGTAATGCAAACAATATCAAACTTAGGATAATCTTCTTTTTTATACTTGTTTCGATAAATGGCTATCAATTCACGACTTTCTTTAGAAAGATGGGGAATAGCATCTAAAGGCGCGTGCTTGCCAGTAGCAATATATTCAATATACTTAGCTTCATATTTTGCAATATCGTTCTTGATTTTAATTGTTTTATCTTCCGTGCCTTCATCTGCTGTCTTTAAAGAGTCAATAGAACTTTGAAAAAACTCTTCGAATAACAATTTTGCAACGAATTCTTTCAATTTCCCTTTGTAAAATCTAACATCATCGCCACGATTGCGATAATAGGTGGCTATTTTCATTAACCCCATTGGAGGGTATTTATTATTATAATTTGGCTCTAACAAAAGCACTTTTCTGCTCATTGAAGCTCATCCTCAATTCTTGAAATAATTTCATCCGCCATTACACTATCTGTTGCGCGACGAATTATTCCGAATATCTCAGAAATCAACTTGCGCTCTTTTCGGTTGTATGCACTTAATGTATCGGTCCTATATTTCGTCATTTTCTTTTCAGGTGGAGCAGGCAACTTTGGCGTAGTTGCCGTTTTTTTATATTCTTCCGCTCTTTTTTCAAGCACCTTTTTAATAATTGGATTTGCATTTTCTTTCTTTTTTACTAATTCTTGTTTTGCCTTGTCTGCTTCTTTTTGAGCAATTTCAATTGCTTTATATTCATTCTGCCGTTCTTCTTCATTCACGAAAGTTCCCTGTGATTCTCTTTCCTTAAATTCTGCGACTTTTTTGTCAAATGATTCAATTTTTTTGTATGCACTGTTAATTTTTGAACCATCGTAATATGTAGTGTGGAAATGATCTCTGAAAAAGTTACGAACTTGTTTTTCAAATTCGACACGCATTGGGTTTTCATTAAAATAATCGCGTTGTGAATTGGGGATTAAATCTTTTGAAAGTGCGAATACTTCTCCAATAAAATAATGATGACCTCTATCTTCTTTAAACATCTTTTGGAGCGTATCTTCTCCTCCTATTTGAATGTTTTCTTTTCTAAGACGAAGCGACCTCATCTGATTGCAAGCAGGTATAGTTCTATTGAATTTTGAAATCCCATACCACAACCACGCAATCAATTCACCATTTTCATCATAAAAATCTTTAAAGTCAACATCGAATATATCATCATATTTTTTGTCATTAGTATCTTTTAAAATGGTTGCGTACTTTTTAAAGATAGGCTCTCCTTCCAATCGAACATCATATTCATCAATTTTGACATTTAATTTATTTGCGTAGTCATAGATTTTATTCCTATAATAAAAAGTATTCTGATATGGAACAGGTGCAATAAACGACAAATAATCTTTGATTCTTTTTTTGTCAAGCAAGTCTGTGTTTTCATCATTGATTCCAATAAGTTCTACTTTGAAATAATGCGAATCGCTACTAACTGCTTTTTCACTTTGATAATAGTTTTCCGTGGCATCTAAAACATCATCTACACTCTTTTTATTTCCGCGAACATTATCGGCTATCAAAAGGCGCATCAACTGGGCATCATATTCCACAACAGATTCAATTGTTTCACCATAAGCACTTGAAGTAAAAATTAACTTCTCACAATAAGCTAACCCGCACAATCTACCTATACCGCGAAAGCCTTTATCTTCACCAATGTGTTTGTCGGAATCGGCAATATTACCTAAAATCCGTCTAAAATCAGCAGCCGGAACGCCAGTAGCGTTGTCTTCAATACTAACGATTCTATTACTGGTATTGAGCCATATCTCAATCTGAGCCTCTTCAGGGGTTAGAAGTCCAGCTTTTATGGCTTTGTCTATTTGGTCACAGGAATTTTGTATATACTCGCGAAATATCACTTTTGAATCTTGATACATTCCTGTAGTAAGGTTTTCTAAAATATTTGCCCCTATGGTACGTTTACTCATATTCATTCCCTCATTTACTTGAATTGTTTATAAATTGGTTTCGGGAATTTTATCTTTAATAACGATCTGAAAACAGGATTTTGAATCAGATAATCCCCTTGGTCCAATCTTGTAAGCATATTTTTATAAGTGCTTGGCAAACTACCATAATCTTTTGACGCAGTTTCAATAGAATTTGTTCTACCATAGGCATGAGTAGAACAGTTCCCAGTGACTCTCTGATGGATGTTGGAACGGAATTGTTCTGCTCCAAACAGTACAACGCCTAAGGAACGGCCTCGCTCGGTAACATCCAATATTTCTCGTAAGATTGGTGATGATTTTGGAGTGTCTTTTGAGGCATATTTATTAAGCTCATCAATAAACACAACGATTCTTGAAGGGGGATTGACACCATCTTCTCCATCATATTCGCCTAACTTTAAATTATAAATTGTGCGAACAGCATCACCGAAAATAAATGCTTGTTTATCTTCAGGCAGCTTAGCAACGTCAATAACACATACATCATTTTTGCTAATATGTTTTAATTCTTCATTTATCCTACATTCATTTTTATTATAATCGACACGGTTTGCAAACATATCATCGTTTGAAATCGCCTTATTGATAATGCGTTTGAATTTTCTCCAGCTCAATACAGAAATTTCACTTGCAGATTTCTTATTGCCGTTTGTTGTCCCTGATTTTTGTGAATTTTCAGAAACTGTTTCAATGAAATTATTCCATGTAGTTATACTTCCGAAGTCAGGGTCATTGTTATCAATAACTTTGCTGATAATAGATTCCATCGTCTGTTGAGGGTCATCTATATCAGAAAACAACATTTCTATACTCTCTTTATCTTCAGCATAAACATATTTGAATTTTTTTAACTGGTCATTTTCAATATAGTCGTCAATATCATCTTTACTCAAATAGGTATTTTGTTTTGCCGAATTTGGGGAAGAATAAGGCACAAAATATTTGACGTTTTTAAATGGAGCGGTAGACAATCCCAATTGATTGTATTCGTCAATAGTGGCACTATCCAGATCCTCATTTTCGCGGTCGATTGCCATTAAATCTTTACCCTTAACATTGAATATTACAAAAGCGACACTATCATCTTCTGTAGGATTTACATTCAGGTAACTATCCTGTATAGCTTTCATCAGGAACATTGCATAAGATGTTTTTGCAGCAAGTCCAGATATACCTGAAATATTCAAGTGTGCGCCCTCTGGTCCAAGAATGAATTTTGAATTTAAATTAACAGGAAGCGTTACTTGCTCTTCAGTGCCTTCATACATATTAAGATAGCCGCAAACAAGCGGGTTTTGTATTTTGTCAAGACCAAGTGCCACACTTATTTCTTGTGCATCGGCAAGGAAAACTCTCGCGTTGTTATGAACTGGAGTATAGGTGTTATCGTCATTAAAAGAAACCTTTGCCTCAACATAATTCATTCCAATTCGCAAAGTTGGCTCTTCAATATCCACATCGCCGAAATCATTGGATATAAAGTTAGTGAGAAAGCTTTGAGCATCTGTAATATGAGATATGTTTTCAATCACTCCATATGTAAAGGACTCTTTGCCGTCAATATTATGTTCCACTTTAACAATATCAAATGCACCCAATTTCAGTCCGGAATTAGTCCAAAAGCAAAACTTGTCCATAGTTGTTGGACTTTTTTCGGTCGCCAATATTTTTCCAATTAGTTTCCCCATAATAATTGTTCCTCTTTCTTCTTAAAATAAGTGTAAAAAGCTTTCGTTGCTGATATATTTTGATTTAACAAAGCTTTCGGTTAAATAAACAGGATAAATGTGATTTGCCCATCGCAAGTCTGATCCATAACAGACAGGGTTTCGCTCGTTTATGATATAGGCTGTTAGAGTATCAACCAATTGGCTATCCATTCCATATTCTATTTCATCATCGGTTACTAACATTTTCTCTAACTTTAATATCCCGTCAAAAGGTGTTCGGGTATGTCTTTTGTCACGAAGCCTTACATACCATACAGCAAATTTAAAATCACCAAGCATAGGGTTATTAAAACAAGCGACAGGAGTTCGGTGATACAATGGTAAATCTGCAATAAAACCCGGGTTGGGTTTGCCATTGCTATCGTGACATACTTCTGGATTGAAATTTTTAGAAGCTCCAATCACCCAGTTGTAGTTGTTCTTAAACATTTTGAATTTTCGTTGATCTTTTTTTATTTCATCAACAGGCACATATTCAAGAGAGCCATCTTTTATCAAATAGTTGTCCTGGTTCAATTTTCTTTCGCTAACTAATTCAGCCACTAATTCTTTTTCTCGCGCAATCATTCGATCCTGTATTTTAGCAGTTGCCTTATCCTCGAATTTATTTTTATCATTGCGACTTTTAGCAATATCAGTTTTATATTCTAATACCGCAGAAACTTTTAAACCGGCTCTGCTTAACTCTTCACATCTTTCATTAATTTTCGTGGTCAACGCAGGGAAAAAACCGGATTTCCCATCTGTGTTTGCCATATCAGGAACAGCTAAAACAATTTCGCTTTTAAACTTTTCAGGAATCATTTGACGATTAATTCTGTGACAACACCCAATTCCTATTTGCCCAGCAACAACGGGATAAATAGTGCTACGGTTTTTATCGTTAGAATACGCTACGTCATCAACCTTGAAAACTCGCCGAGAACCGTCCAGAAAATACGATAACAATTGGTCGCCTTGTTTCGCGAGTTTTTTTGCGTAATCCGCCAAATCAATGTATGTTTTATATGATTCAGTTTCAGCTTTTTCTTTCCAATGAATAGTTTTTTCTTCGTCATAATCAATGGACGGACGCTCGGTATTATCAAGACTATATTTATGTGCTTTATAGCTTTTACCACCAGTTTCATCCGCCAATATATTCATAACTTTGCTTTTTTGCTTTGAAATCACCTTGTCATCCATATAATTAACCTTCCTATCATTTTCAAGAATCAATACAATAAACAACTACTTATCGACTTTAACTATTTGGAATTTCCGAACAGTTCGGCTTTTATGATTTAATCTACCAAGGATTTATGTGTTGATCCATTTTCCCAAGCTCGCATTCCATTTACGAGTACACGCTGAATCTTCAATCGTCGCCACATATACTTCATTTAAAAATGAATCCATCGTCTTTAACACATCGTCAAATGACACTGCCGGAACCTTCATCTTTTTCAAAAACGCAGTCCATTTTTTCTGCATAGCGGAATCTTTGCCAAAACTCATGACTTGCGAGAAATCCCCTGTTTTATATGTTCGGTTACGATTTTTGAAAGTGGTTTTCAGCGCGTTCTTTAGTGTTTCGCCATCAAAATCGAATTTATTAGACAGATAATAAATATCGTAATAATCCTTCATGCGGCTTGAAAATTCCATCAACGAAAGTATGGCATCAAGCTTTTCGGCTACTGTGGTATATGTGGAATATGTGTTTATAAGTGGGGGTTCAAAATCGTCAAGCTGTGTTGGAATTGTTCGCTTTTCCTGCTGCGGGACAATAACATCGCCGACGCCAAAATCAATACCGAAAGGCGTTTTTGTGTTCTTGATTTTCGCAACCACGGAAGCACCGATACCCGCATATTTTTTAACGATTGAAATAGGCTCAACATTCTTAACCTCAAACGTCATAAAATCGTTTCCGGTGTCTACCTTGATTATTTCTTCTAAAATGGGCTTCAATTCTTCGGGTGTGTTCGGTATGCTACGCAACAAGAAATCCACATCCACAGTGGCCCTGCTCTCGAAATTCGTTAGCGAATAGATGAACAGACCACCTTTTAATATAAGGTTCTCGGCATATTTCGATTTTTGCACACGCCGCAAAAACTCTTCCTGACAAAACAGCTGCAAGCAAAGTTGATAACTTCGTCCGGTTTCGTTTGCTTTGTTTTTCAGCCGTGAAAGAACCGACGCCGCTATATCAGCCATTTATCATCACTCCAATCAAGTCATTCACTTTATTAAATAGGCGCATTTCTTTTGCGTATTTTGCAAGGTTACCCAGATTTTTTTTATCATCTGCAACATAGGCATTAATTGCCTTGTTAAACATCTCGCTGTCTATTTTTGTTCTATATTTAAAGCAATCGCATATGGTACGCTCTCTGTCATATATCGTGAGAAGAACACCATTCACTGTGGTTTCCTGTTTTCCCAGCAAAAACAGCTTTTCTTGAATAAAATAGGGTTTCAAATTGAATACGTCCACTTTCAAGCGAGAACGCGATACCGTCCGCTTAAACGCAATCGTCCATTCAAGTGGTGTGCGGTCGCTGTATCCGTAATGAAACAGTGCAGAATCCATGCAAATAATCCCGTCTGAAAACAAACGAGAAACAATCTTTTCTTCGCTATATTCACTTTGATTGGAAAGCTGGTAATAACCGTGCTTTACGCGTGTGAGTATTCCGTTACTGCAAAACTGCGAAAGTTCATAATTCATAATACCGTTGTTTTTGAAATCAGCAGCTTTGGCAATACCATCATGCGCCGCCAAGGTGTTTTTTATTATATCTATTTTACTCATCAGTCTCACCTACAATCAAATCACAAAACAAGATTTTTGTGTACTGAAATATTATATACGTTTTCCAACTGCTTGTCAACTATTTTTGATACACAAATTTTGAAGTTTATGTATTTATTTTCGCTGTGGTGGAGTTTGGTGTTCCGGCTTTTTCATGATATAATATCCTTATCCCCAAAGGGATAGAAAAGAGGAAGAAAAAGATGGCAATCACCATTGATATAAATGAATACAGAAAAAGAAAACAGCACGAGGCGGATATGGTCAAGCTGGCGGAGATGACCGAAACGCTCTTCACACACGGAGTATGGAAGACGAAAGAAGACGAGACGGATTTCATGCTGGAGCTGAGCCGACTATCGGAGCTTGAGGATTCCGTATAAAAATAATCACAACAAAACAAACAGCGGAACAGTCTCTATTTGAGGCCGTTTCGCTGTTTGCTGTATGATTGTAGTAACCTATCCGAAATAAATGTACATATGTTGACTTCCATCAATCTGCGGTTCGCAGGAAATAAAGAAATATTCCCGGTCTTCGTTCACCAGAATTTTCAAAGAGTCCCGGATGTTTTTCATCATTTGCGCCTCGGAAAGATTGTTGTTCAAGTTGACCCAAGGATTCCAGTTCCCTTTGCTTACATATAATTCATCATATATCAAGCCGATATTTTCGCCATGATAAATAGCTTCCGCTACATAAGGGGCTGGATCAAAAGGAACTATGGGTGGCGACTCAGAATTAGTGGGTTCTTGATAATTATGGGTTTCCGGTGTAATTTCCTGTGATGGCTTAGAAGATGATGTGGTTTCTTGCGGTATAACCGGAACCTTCGAAGAGTCAGAAGAATTATCGCTTGAAGAAGTCGAGGAAACCTCTGACTGATTCAGTGGCGCAGTCGCGGCCGTATCTGATGTTTCTTCTTCCTCATTTTCTGAATTATCAATGGGCACAGCAGCGGTTTCGGATCCAATCGGTTGTTGATTCGCCGGAAAAAAACCAGTGTCATCGGCGCATCCGACTAATGTTATTAACAGGATTGTGACCAATAGGATTATAGAAAGTTTTTTCAAATTTTTCACCTGCTTTCTGTTTGTTGCGCTTTAATCATAATCCCATATGCCAACCAAAGTCAAACTCCACCACAGCTGGTTTTCACAAGCAAAACAACGGCACTTTTATAATTTGAAATTGGCTGTGATGAAGTTTGAAATTGCGAAAAATTTTCATGACAACAATGACGGCTGTGACGGCAAATCCGGCACCGAGTTGCTCTCGATTTTGCTGTCATTGTCGTCATCATCGTCATTGAGCGGCACATATGTCAGCCTCAACATCCTGCTCAATCCGGTTCGTGGGGTCTCCACAATAATCCCGATTTCTTTCAGCGACGTCTCGTTTTGATGTATCTTTTTTGCAAGAACATTTGGGCTTATTCCGATTTTGATCTTTTCAGCCAGTTCGGTTGCGGTTCCTGCAAAAGTTTGCTCTGATTTTATATACGCAATGACTGCTGCAAGAATTTTATCATTATGAAGATAAAACTCTTCGCCCGACCCACATGACACCACATTCCAGACAGGACTGTCCTTATCAAATTCCAGCATATATTCCATGTCCTCGATGTCGCGTCCGGTTACAAACAGCTTTGCTGAGCAGCTGCTTCTGGATTCTTTCACTAAAACATACGACCCGTCCACAGCTCCGGTTAAACCGGTCGTGCCGGAAATCATATTGAAGGGATCGCTGTCGTTTTGCTTGCGTACATGGTGAACGAGCAGGATGGCGATATTTTTGCTGTCTGTAATATGTTTTAGACGCTTGATGTCCCTGTAATCGTTGGCGTAAGCATTTGTGTCGCCGGATACATTTCGAATGCATTGCAGGGTATCGATCACAATCATAGTTAAATCGGGAACCTCTGCGATAAATTCCTTAATTTGATCAACCACCCCGCCGTTAATTGTTTCAGCTACTGTCGCGAAATGAATGTTGGCAGGAGCAATATCGGTCAGATCGAGCATCCGGCTCTTAATCCTTGCAAGGCTGTCCTCTAAACACAGATACAGCACCGATCCTTTTTCTGTCGGCTGTCCCCAGAACGGTTCACCGCTTACCACCTTTAAGGCGAGCAGGAGCGTCAGCCACGACTTTCCGACCTTGGGCGCTCCGGCAAGAATATGTAGACCTTGCGGCAGCAGGTTGTGTACAATCATGCGAATGGGCGGCAGATCCATATTCATAAGAGCTTCCCCTGTGACAGTCTCTAATTTTTTGGGCATTGCAATGGCCTCCTTGTTTTTTTCTCCCTTTCGGGATTTCAAAAATAGTATGTTGAAAAAATCAAAAGCGGCCATGCTTTGATAAAAAATATTTTTATAGTGTCTTACAAAAAAGAACTCCCCGAATGAATTGACGTTCATCAGAGGAATTCTTTTTGTGTTGCCACGGGTTAAATTCCGTACAGCCAGAGCTTGTCGCCAAGACAATCGGCAATGACCTCCGGATACAGTGCAGACCTGATTGCGGTGCCATCGTCCAGATAAATCAGCGAGCCAATCTTGCGGCCTTTGGTGAAATCTCTCAAGCGACCGACGCCGCCAAGGACAATCATATCCTTTTTGGCAGGAGCCGACTCGGGATCTGCAATGGCGAGAATGTGTTCGGCAGCTATGAAGTTACCGTGGCCAACGTGTACAAATTGAGCTTTCATGGTGCCACCTTTTTTATCTAGTAGGACATTAATTTTGTCCTCCAGCAATAGTGTGTTGATTGGGAATTTTTTTGGCCACGATTTTCACAACAAAAATCAGCTGTGGTGGAGTTTGCGTATTTGAGAAGTGCATGATAAGATAAAGAAGGTCTTCGGACCGGCCATGATAATAGGCTTTCCCGCGAAAACTCCCACAGATGAGATCTATCTTCTCACCGTGGGAGTTTTTTTGCCATAACGCTGAAAACACAGAAACCCGCTCTCTAAAAAATCCTCTCGCTCGCTTTCCCGTACCAGCCGGAGGGAAGCAGAGCAAGCTCTCCGGCATGGGCTCGTTTTCCTTCCGGAATAGAGATTTCGCAAGAGAGGAAAAAGGAAGAGAGGGTGAAAAGAGGGGCGTGAAATCCGTCCTTAGGGCTAAAGAGCAAAGTGGGTAGCATTTGTGACGTAGAAGCATCGTCAGAGGAGGATTATGGTACCACGGACCATAGCTCGGGCTAAAACACCCCATTTTCGGTCAAAAAGGGGCCATAGTTCATGGATTCTTTTTCCTTTCTCTTAAGAAGAGGGGCATTCGCGCAAATGCCCCATTTTAGAAAAAATGGGGTCAAAAAAAGAGTTCTCATCCGCTACTTTTCATTTTGGTTATATCCGCCGGAAGTAAGAAAGAAACTTTCCGGCACAGGGTCAGATTTATTTTGAGATGGGCGAAAGCACCTTCATGCCGAGATCAGATGTTTAGAATTTGAGCTTTACAAGAGTAAAAAAGAGGTAAGAGAGAATGAAAAGAGGGGTTCATCCTTGGGTGTTTACGGAGAAGCAAGGTTGGTAGTATTCGGAACGCAGGAGCATAGTCAGAGGAGGATTATGGTACCACGGAGCATAGTCAGGTCTGAAACACCCCATATTTGGTCAATAAGGGGCATAGTTGGTCATTTCTTTTTCTTCTCTCTTAAGAAGAGGGGCATTTTTGAAAATGCTCCCTTTCACCAAAAATGGGGGTCAAAACAAAAAAGTGCCCTCGTTTGGAGGACTCTCGGTCGTAGCTTTTTTGTTTTGGCTTGCGATGCAAGTTCAGTGGTCATACATATAGCCCACTTTAAATTTTGCGGTCATACAAGTGGACCGAAAATGGGCATACAAGTATCCCACGAAATCAATAGAACAGTGAATGAGGGTAAAGACGAAAAAATTCCTTAAAATCGTCATAAAATATTTTTCTGAAAAATCATGGCCGCTTTTTCAAAATCCAACATACTATCCTCGAAAGGCGACTCACATCTTTTAGCTACAGTGGAGTTTGACAGACCCGGCCAATTCATAGATAATAATGATACGAACACATAACGGACTACAATTCGATTCGAAGACGCGGCTTTTTCAGATGACGCTTTGCCTTATCTTTTAAGCTGCAAATCCGTTACCGTGTTCATCGCGCTGCGGATATGCACAGGAAGGGGTACATCATGTACCAGAATATCCGTCAGCCGCAACCGGGAGAGCGGCGCACCTATCTTGTCGATGAGATTGCCGCGATTCTCGGCATCGGCAGAACCAGCGCGTACAAATTAGTAAAGGAGGGAAACTTTAAGACCGTTCGCATCGGCAGCGCCATACGAATTTCCAAAAAATCCTTTGACGAGTGGTTGGACAGCCAAGAAACTTAAAGGAGAGAAATTATTATGGCATCTATTATCAAACGCAAGAAAAATTATTCCGTTGTCTATTACTATATAGACGAAAACGGAAACAAACAGCAGAAATGGGAGACCTGGGGTACCCACAAAGAGGCCTTGCGCCGAAAGGCAGAGGTCGAAAACCAAATCAACGAAGGCTCTTTCATCCCACCTCAAAATCAGACTGTATCCGGATTCTTGTTCGATTTTGTTTCTCTGTATGGCGAAGCCAACTGGAGTATGTCCACCTATGACGGCAATATCGGCCTTATCAACAACTACATCAATCCGCTTATCGGCGATACACCGGTTCAGGAAGTGACGCCCAGATTTATTGACGCATATTACAAGCAACTAAAGAAAACCAAGTCGGTCATCAGCCGAAACCGCAAACCTAAGAATGAATTCCTTACCGACACAACTGTTGAGTTGATACACAAGCTTTTGAAATGTGCATTCAAGCAAGCGGTGCGGTGGGAGATGATTTCAAGGAATCCTTTTGATAATGTCACCATTAAAAAAGCTTCGTACAAAAAACGAACCATTTGGGACGCGGACATGATTCGAAAGGCTTTGGATACCTGCACTGACAGTAAGCTGTACATTGCCATGAATCTGGCTTTTGCCTGTTCCATGCGCGTGGGTGAGATTTCGGGATTGACATGGGATAATGTACATATAGCCGATGAAAACATCATGGCCGATGACGCTCACGTTTGCATTGACAAAGAACTTATTCGTTGCAGCAAGCGTTCTTTGGAAGCGCTGGATAAACGGGATGTTATGAAGACATTTCCACCGGCTATGGGCAATTGCAGCACCCGTCTGGTGCTCAAAAAACCGAAAACCGAATCCAGTATTCGCAAGGTATGGTTACCGAAGACAGTCGCTTATATCCTGCGGCAATGGAAAGAAGCGCAGGATGAGCTTAAGGATTTTTTGAGAGATGAATATCAAGACAATGATTTGGTTGTCGCATTAGCCAATGGCCGCCCCTGCGAAGGACGCGTACTGCTCAAAGAGCTTGAAAAACTACGCATAGAAGCGGGTCTTCCTGCTGTGGTTTTTCATTCACTTCGGCATTCCAGCACGACCTATAAGCTCAAACTCAACCACGGCGATTTGAAAGCGACTCAAGGTGACACCGGTCATGCGGAAATCGACATGATTACAAAAGTGTATGCTCATATCTTGGACGAGGATAGAAAAGTTAACGCGCAAAAATTCGAGGCGGCATTTTATGCCAATCCGGATTTGCGAAATGTAAAACCGCCCGTGCCAGAGAAACCCACAATGGATTTAGCAACCATGTTTGAGCAATTAAAAAACTCGCCCGAAATGATCGAAATGCTTGCTAAGATGTTGGAGTCGAACTCAAAATGAGTCTTGTACTGTATAGTCCTATTAGCAAAGCGGTTCATTTTATTAGCAAAACACTCCGAAAAAGTTCAACTCCGATTAGCAAATATTCATTTGGTATGTATATTTTATCATACTAAAAAAGTTATGAAATGTTCGGTAGAAAAGCGCATAAGAAAACGCCGCAACCAGTATGGTTACGACGTTAATGGCACGCCTGAGACGATTTGAACGTCCGACACCCGCCTTAGGAGGGCGGTGCTCTATCCAGCTGAGCTACAGGCGCATATTCAGTTTTTATGCAGTTTTCGAGGTGAACTGTCGGGTTTTTAGGAGGGGCTTATTATATCCATTTAACTATAGGGGCGTAGTCTTTTTTCATTATACCACACGCGCCGCGCGGCGGCAAGCAAAAAGATTACTTCAAAAGCCGTGCCAGCCCGGCGCATTCCTCCGGTGACAGCCCAATTTTTTTCAAATACCCTTCCGCACCGCCGCAGCGTTCCTGCAAAAATTGCAGCAGCTGCAATTTTTGCAGGCGAGCGCCGGGTCGGAGCAGAGGAATTTTTCTTTTCGGTTGAATTGGAAGCGCTTTTTGGGTATGTTGACATAATGGGCGGCGAGGTAGGTGGCGGAGACGCAGTAGTCCGCGATGATGTCCTCCCGAGAGACGCCCGCGAGGGAGAGGAGGATGGCGGCGACGATGCCGGTGCGATCCTTGCCGCCATGGCAGTGAAAGGCGGTTGGCTCGCTCGCATCGAGCAGGAAGCGGAACACCTGCGCATACTGCTTTTCGTAGCGCTCCAGCGAAATCTGATAGATGTTCCACAGCTCCCGCGCGCGGCGGATAAAGGTGGGGTTGACTTCATACAGTGGAATGTTGACCTGTTTGAAATCGGGGTGGTTCGCGAACACACCGGGGTGGCGCTTGACCTCCATGGAGCTGCGCAAATCCACAATGGCACGCACGCCCTGAGCGTAAAGTGCGGCGGCATCCTGCGGGGAGGAATCCTTGGGCATGCCGAAGCGGTACAGGCGGCCAAAACGGGTGACGGAGCCGTCCGCGCAGGGATAGCCGCCAAGGTCGCGGCAGTTGATGATGCCGTCCAGGGGCAGGCGGCGCAGAATATCCATGGAAAAGACTCCGTTCCAGGGCGTGTCTGAAAAATCTAGGTGTGCAGATTTTTGTGCAAATTTTTCGCCGACCAAGGCAAATTTTTTCAGACATACGCCCGTATTTTAAAAAAATTTAACGCAGGGCGGCGGGAAATTTGCCAAAAAGATGTGCGCATGGATTTTTCAGACACGCCCTAATTGGGTTTATTTCAAAAGTTGGCTGACGCGCTCGATTTCGTCTGCGGAAAGGCCGATGCTTTTGGCGTAGCCTGCCGCGCCGCCGAAGTTGTCCGTCCAGAATTGCAGCAGACGGGTGACGTTTTCCGCCGGGGAACCCAAATGTTCTTGGTGCGTTTCCCACATCAGACCATTTTCCGCTGTAGCCTCCTTGGCGTAAAACGGACGCAGATACACGGCGGAGACTTGGTAATCCGCAACGATATCCTCCGGCGAAACGCCCGCGAGCGCAAGCAGCAGGGCGCAGAGGATGCCCGTGCGGTCCTTGCCCAAAAAGCAGTGGACAACCGTCGGCGCGTTCAACTCCAGCAGGGCGCGCAGCGCGGCGGCATAGTTTTGGCTGTATTCCCGCACGCTGCGCTCATACACGCTCCAAAGCGTTTTGCCTTCGGCAATAACGGCAGGATTGATTTCATAGAGCGAAACATGGCGGTAACGGAAATTCGGATGGGCGCAGAACACGGACGGGTAGGCCGCCGCTTCGTAATCGCCGCGCAAATCCACCACGGCGCGCACGCCGTAGGAAAACAGGCTGCTGATGTCCTGCGGGTCAGGCGGATAGGGAATCGCCGCGCGCAGGATGCGCCCGAACTGCGTGGTGCTGCCGTCCGCGCAGGGGCAGCCGCCCAAATCGCGGCAGTTGGGGATGGTTGGCAGGGCGAGATGTTTTTGTGGGAATGTCATGGCTGTTTTCCTGCTTTCCATGCAGTTATAATCATGAAAATCGGCACGCGAACTTCGCGCGCCGATTGTTTTGGAGCGGATGACGAGGCTCGAACTCGCTACCTCCACCTTGGCAAGGTGGCGCTCTACCAGATGAGCTACATCCGCACGAACTGTTTATTATTATAGGCAGAAAGAATGTTGCTGTCAAGCGTTTTTTGAAAAAAGTGGATCACCAAAGCAACAGTTGATTTGCCGGGCATTCCGGGAAGGGGTGATCCAGTCTTGCCAGAGCGGCACACGCGGCGGCCGCAATGAAAGGATTGCGCTGCACGCCTTGAATTTGGGCGGCCTTCGACAGCAGCGCTTCCTGCGCACGGAGGGCACCCTTGGCGCGGGGCAGGGGGCATTCCGACAGAACCAGCCAATAATAGGCGTGGACGGCACGGCTGCCTGCGCTGCGGTTTTGCCATTCGGCCCAGATTTTTGTGAGCAGGGCTTGTATCCACGCATTCTCCTGCGGCGCGGCGGCGCAAAGAAAGCGCAGCGTGACCAGACTGCACTCAAAGCATTCGCCCATGGCACAAAAATGCCCGAAGCAGGTGCTTTTTAGGCGGGAAAGCGTTTGCTGCAGCATGGCTTGGGTGCGGGTATCCTCCGCTGCCCAAAGCGCCAGCAGGCGCAAGGTCTCCAGCTCGCAGCTGTTGGTGGAAAGGAGCTGCGTTTTTGGCGTATATCCGCAGATCATCGGCATCTTTTTGCCCTCGCGGAAGGGCGGGATAAAAAAGAGCGGATACAGCACCCGCCCATCCCGCGGCGCGTTTACGCTATGATGAAAGTGCCGTATTTGCGCGGGGGAGGACAGACCGGAGAAAAGCGTTTCGCATATCTGCCGTTTTTCTTCGGGGGGATATTGCGTTCCGGCAAGCTGTGCCAACGTGACCTGGGAAAGCAGGGCGGGAATCTTCGGCAGGGGAAGTCTGTTTAAATTATCCATAACGTTTTCGATACTCCGTCGCCAGCGCGGTTTGCTCCGTCAGGATATGCGGATTCCAGGAAACCTTTTTGGGCAGCCATTCGCAGGGGAATTCCTCACATAGGCCGCAAAAGGGGACACCATGGCGTTCGGTGCAGTAAAAAATCGGACAGCCACCGGATTCCTGCCACTCCCTGCAGTTTCCGCCGCTCTCAAGGCAACCCGCGCAGAAGCCCGAGGCCTTCTTGGGGCAGCCCACGCAGCATTCGCCGCAGGGGGTTAAGGCATCGAAGTCGGTCATGGGGTTGTCTCCTTTCTGCAAACAAGCGCCTATACACTGTGGTAATCCTTCGGCGAAAACAGCCCCCACTTTTCATAATCGACGGTTCCGAGACCCAGGTCGGTCAAATGCGTGCGATAGCCGAGCTGCTTCAGTGCGCTGCCCTGCGAGGGGGACACCTCAATTTCTGAAATGGCGGTGTTGTCCGCCCAATTGATATGGTTGACACAGCGGTCATCCTTGCCCAATAAGCAGTTTATCAAAACCCGAATCGTGATGCCGTGCGAAACAATCAACACATTGCGCGCAGCGTTGAAGTCCAGGCTGCTTAAAAAATTTTTACAGCGCACTTGCATATCGCGGAAGCTTTCACCGCCCGGGAGCGTAGACTCCGATAATTTGTGGTCGATATCAATTTCCGGGTATTGTGCGGCGCGTTCTTCCCAAGTCAAGCCTTCCAGCAACCCCAAATCCATTTCGCGCAAATCGCGGCATTCCTCTATAATCGTTCGATTATCACTGATGATTTCTGCGGTCTGCTTGGCGCGAAGAAGCGGGCTGGAAAACACCTGGTGGAAGACAAAGGGCGAGAGGATATTGCCAAGATAGGACTTGGCCGCCTCCGCTTGCCGAAGCCCCTTTTCCGTCAAAGGCAAATCTGTAGAGGACATCATTTTCCCCTGCACATTCACAAGGCTTTCCGCATGCCGGACAATGAACAAGCGCAAAACATCAATTCCTTTCACCGCATCTAATGTCTACGGTCTAAAATCTATCGGCTAGATTCCCACTGTATCAGCCAATCCAGCTGCCGGTCAAAAAACGCCGCGTCTACGCAGTCGTCGCCGTGCAGGTCGATGATGGTGGCTTGCAGCTGAAAGTGATACAGCGAAATCCAATCGTGGATGGAGGCGATGTCCGCCGGGGTCAGGCTTCGGTGCTGCTTGTAGCCCCGCAGGAATTCCCGCAGGCACCGATCGGTTTTTTCGCGGCCGTCTGTCTGAAGGTTGAAATAATCCGTGCCGTTGCAGAACAGCGCGATGTCGTGCTGGGGGAAGGCGTGGCAGGAGCTGTCAAAGTCCAGCACATACAGTTGCCCG
>JGI994J12354_10002031_pt1 | contig 20203 bp, 18 predicted proteins | sample IntmicLarv3ML3BL_FD_12354 | JGI IMG/M metagenome (IMG submission 12354)
CCGCTTTTTATCCGCGTAACACCCAAAAGGCACATTTCGTTATATGCCGCATGTGGTACCATTTCCCCACAAAAGCAGGCCTCCTCCGCCATTTTTCGGGAGGCACTGCCTTTAGTAAAGGAGGTCCTCTTATGGATAAGGCAAAGATTCTGTTGGTTGACGGCAACCAAAGCGCACGCGAGGCTCTGCACGGTGTCATCGAGGAGACCGGGATCATGGAGGTGTGCGCCTCGGTCAGCGGCGGCACTGAGGCATTGGGATACCTGCGCGAACATACCCCCGACGTCATGGTCATGGACTTTTTGCTGCCCGGTCTGGACGGGGAGAGTCTGCTTGCCGCTATCCGCGCCGAAGGGCTGGCACCCAAAATGCACGTCATCGTCGCCACGGGTTTTGCCCGTGACGAATCCGTGCTGACTGCTCTGCGGCTGGGGGCTGCTCACTTTTTGATCAAACCCTTCTCGCCCGCCATCCTGATCAAGCGCATCGAAACCTGCCTGGCCGAGTCCGGTGCGACACCCATCGCCGAGCCCCCCGCCCTGCCCCCGCTTGACGACAAGATCACCACGCTCTTTTTGACCATCGGTGTACCCGCCCACATCAAGGGCTATCATTACTTGCGTGAGGGTGTGCGACTGGCCGTGCTGCACCCAACCATGATGGATCACATCACCAAGCAGCTTTATCCGGCCATCGCAAAACGCTTTGACACCGAGCCGGGCAAAGTTGAGCGCGCCATTCGCCACGCCATCGACGTAGTGTGGACGCGCGGCCGCGTCGAGAATATCAATCGCGCCTTCGGCATCCAAATCTACACAGGCAAAGTCCGCCCCACCAACTCCGAGTTCATCGCCCTGATCGCCGACCGACTGTTGGTGCGGCGGGTAGGCTAACACATCTTCGTTCCTGCCTCTGCCCGGCGTATGCGCATGCCGGGCAGGGGCGAGAAGAAAAAACGCCTTGGCCAAACGGCTGAGGCGTTTTTTCTTCTCTGCGATTTTGCAGGGGGTCTGCGTGGTCGCCCGCATAAGCTTATTTTGAAACCGCCTCCATAAAGTGGATAACGGCATTTGTGTATTGCTTGGGGGCGGCCAGACGCAGCAGGTGGCAGCAGTCGCGGAACACCTCGATTTGATCCTGGCCGTACACTGCCTGAAAACAGTCGCGTTGGTCTTGGCCGCAGGTCAGGTCGTATTCCCCCACCAACAGGCGCGAAGGCGTAGTAATTTGTGATAGCAGGGGCAGGCAATCATCGAATAAATCGCCTTGCTCGATGAGTTGGGTTGTGTGGGTTTGCGCCTTTTGTTGGATGTAGTGGTTGACTTGCATATCTTCATCGGTCAACTCGCCGCGCGCTTCCAACTCATGCAAATGCCGATTGAGGTCTTGACACCCATCGCTGTGCTGGTCAATGTCGGGGAGATGGCGGTAGTATTCCGCTGCGGTCAGCGCGTGGATATAGCGGCTGATCTCGTCGCCTTGTAGCATGGGCGCAAGGCGCATCAAGGCCCCCATGACCGCCGCGTCGGCGCTCCCCTCATCCAACATCTCGCGACAAATCGCCGCTGCGTCCCGGTTGCCCTGCTGCTCGAAAAACAGCAGCACCGCCGCAGCCGTGGTCGTTGATGACCGCCGGACATTCCAGGTCGGGCACTCGTAAAGGACGCCCAAGGTGCGCGCGGGATAGCGGTGGGCATATCGGCAAGCCAACATGCCGCCATACGAGTGTCCCAACACCACCCATTGCTCCACGCCAAGCGCCGCGCGCAAGCCGTCGATCAAACGCACATGATCCATCACGCCCCAAGTCTCCCCCGCGCAATGGCGTCCGAGCGCAAGACGCCATACTGGTCAAAAGCCACCACATGATACCGCTCGCCCAACGCCTTGGCCTGGTTGAAAAAATCCATACAACTCGCCCCGGGCCCGCCGTGAAAATACACAAGGGTTTTTGCGTGCTGCTTACCATATTCCTCAACATACAAGGTCTTGCCTTCTACTTGCACAAACATTATTTTTCCTCCGTTACCACAACTTCCAAAGGCGCCTTCATCACAAGATTCTTGCCACGGCTATCATAGGTTGCCGCCACGGATTTGTAAAGGGCTTTTGCGGTAAGCGGTAGAAAACAAGAGGTGAACGGAGAACTAAATTCACCACATTTTGTTTTTATCAAAAAGCATTCCTGAAAAATAACAGGCTAAGTTTTTAAAGGAGGGTTTGCGGGGGAGAAAAATTTTTTCAAAAATTTTTCTCCCCCGCAAACCGCGCTCTCCCTCTCACCCGTTTACAATCCCGTCGCGCATATGGTATAATTTTATGGCAAAAGCAATGGTATTGGATTGAGGACTGGTGGTCGGCCGAGGGATCGGCGGGCGCCCTGTTTTTTTGGGGCGCGGAGCGGCGGGACGGCGATGAGGAGGTAGGTGTTTTGGCGATTGGGTTTAACAATGACGCATATCTGCAGGAGCAATCGGGCAACATCCGCAAGCGGCTCGAACAGTTCGAAAAGCTTTATTTGGAGTTCGGCGGCAAACTGGTAGGCGACTACCACGCCGCCCGCGTGCTGCCGGGTTTCGACCAGGATGCCAAGCTCAAACTGCTGTGCGAACTGCGCGAATCCGCCGAGCTGATCCTGTGCATCGGTGCACCCGCCCTGGCCCAGAACAAAACCCGCGCCGACACCGGCAGCACATATGATATGGAAATCCTGCGCCTGATCGACACCCTGCGCAGCCATAAGTTGCTGGTCAGCGCTATCGTCATCACCCAGTATAACGGCCAGTCCGCTGCGGACAGCTTTCGTCAAAAGTTGGAAGTGCGCGGCGAGCGGGTGTATGTTCACACGCTGACGCGGGGTTACCCCTCGGACGTTGACACTATCGTCTCGGAGGAAGGCTACGGCGCTAACGCTTTTATCCCCACAACACGGCCCCTGGTCGTGGTTACCGCGCCCGGCCCCAGTTCGGGCAAACTGGGCACGTGTTTGTCGCAGTTGTATCACGAGCAAAAGACGGGTGTCAAGGCCGGATACGCCAAATACGAAACCTTCCCGGTGTGGGATCTGTCCCTGCAACACCCTGTCAACGTCGCCTACGAGGCCGCCACGGCGGATCTGAAAGACGTCAACATGATCGATCCCTTTCACCTGTCGGCCTACGGCGTCACGGCGATCAACTACAATCGCGATGTCGAGGTTTTTCCCGTCGTGCGCTCGATCCTCAACCGTATTATCGGCCAAGATATCTATCAATCGCCCACTGACATGGGCGTGAACATGATCGGCAGTTGCATCACCGATGATGAGGTCGTCTTCCATGCCGCGCGGCAGGAGATCATTTGCCGCTGGTATAACGCCTGCTGTGATTATGTGCAGGGCAACGGCGAGCAAGCGGCGATCCAGCGCATCGAGTTTTTGATGAGCGTGCTCAACCTGCACGCCACTGATCGTGAAACCGTGGGCCCGGCCTGCGAAATGGCCGCTGAATCGGGCCGCTCGACCGTGGCGTTGAAGCTGCCCGACGGCTGCATCGTCATGGGCAAGACCAGCGAACTGATGAACAGCACCTCGGCGGTCATCCTCAACGCCATCAAAGCCATGGCGGGGCTGTCGCCCGAGATCCTGCTCATCGCGCCTTCGGTCCTCGAACCCATCATCAACCTCAAGAAAAATCTGCTCGGCAGCCGCTACCCCGCGCTCAAGCTCGAGGAAGTGCTCCAGGCGTTGTCGATCTCGGCCAACCTTAACCCCACGGCGGGCATGGCGCTGAAAAAATTGCACCTCCTGCGCGGGTGTGAGGCTCACAGCTCGGATCTGGTCACCCGAGACGATTTGTCCACCCTGCTCAAGATGGGTGTTCGCTTGACCTGCGAGCCCCAGTACCCGACTAAGAATTTGTTTTTTAGATAATCGTTTTCAGGGCTTGACCCACTTGCGGAACAACCACAGCGCCCCCAGCGCGAGGCCCAACAGGCCCAGCATGAGCAGGGCGGTGCGGATGTCCCAGGTCAACAGCGAGGCAATGACCCGGCCCAGGCCCAGGCCAAAGCCGATGAAGAGCCCTGTGTGCAACACGGCGATGGCGGCCAGCCAGGCAACGGCCTTGCGGCGCTCCATGCCCATGATGCCGCAAAGGAGGACCACAAGGGCACCGATGCCGGGAATGAACTTGGCGACAAGCATGGCCCACTCACCGTATTTGGAGACGGTGCAGTGGGCTTTTTCCTGGAATCGCAAGGGGAAAAGCTTGAGCACCAGGGGCTTGCGCAGCAGGGCCTTGCCCATGCGTTGGGCGACAAAAAAGTCGATACACCCGCCCAAAAACGTGCCAAGGACAAAGGCTGCGCTTGCCGTCAACATGACGCCAAGTCCCCGCACACCCATCAGCGCGCCCACCGCAATGATAAAAAATTGCCCAGGCACGGGAGGGAAGACCATTTCCAACAATGCGGCCAAAAAACACGCGCCCGCCACGGCCCACCAGGGCCACACCGCCAGGCTGTCGATGATGCTGCTAAAAAATTCTGTCATTTTGTCTCCGTATCGGGATTTTGCGCCGGGGCCAACATGCGGAAGAGCATCTTGCCCAGCAGGTCGACGCGTTTATCCACGCTCTCGCGGGACGGCAATTGGTTGTGAAAAACTCACCCTGTATATTATACCCCGCGTTCCGCTCTGGCGGCAAGCGCGAGAAAACACCTTGACACTCCACGGTGGGGCGGTTATAATATAATAAACACTTAATCAAACGCTTTTATTTTCTTGGGAGGAACTTGTCTTGAGCAATGCGAATGCCTTGCGTCGGCGCAACGTCATCCTGGTACTAAAGACCATCTTGCACCAGCCCGGCATCACCCAGCCCCAGATCGCGGCGGCTTGTGGTTTGACCCTGCCCACGGTCAACAAGTGCGTGCGCGAGCTGGGTGAGACGGGCGCCGTCGTCGAGTTACAGGAAACCCGTTCCAGCGGCGGCCGGCCGGCATCGTTGTATCGCTTTAATCCCCAGGTCGGCTGCATCATCGGCGTACAGATGGATTTGCAACGGCTGACGGTGGGCATTTTTGACTTCGAGCTGACCTGCCTGGACAGCCGAAGCATTGCCTTTGATCTGCAAAATTGCGGCGTCGAAGAGTGTGTGCAGGCCCTGCTCGAGCAACTGACCGCAGTGATCAACCAAATCGCCGAGCGGCGGCTGCGGTGTTATGGCATTGGGGTTTCGGTGCCGGGGCCCGTCGACGTCAAGTCGGGTATGGTCTATCGCCTGCCCCATGCCCTGCGCTGGCGCGGGGTGCCGCTTGGGGCGATGCTGCAAGAACGGTTTGGCCTGCCAGTTTATGTCGAAAAGGATAACAATGCCGCCGTGCTCAGCCTCAAATGGCTGGAAAAATTTGGCGAGGACCAAAGCGCGGTGTTTGTCGGCACCCAGAGGGGGTTGGGCGCGGGACTGTTGATCAACGGCCAGGTTTTCCACGGCGCGCTGGCCGTTGCCGGCGAGATCGGTCACGTCAGCATCGACCAAAACGGTGCGCTGTGCAACTGCAAAAACCGCGGGTGCTTGGAGCTATACGCTTCGCAGGAGGCCGCCGTGCGCAACATGCAACAGCGCATGGGCGACCCGAGCATCACCATTGATGATCTCGTCGCCGCCGCCCAAGCGGGCGAGGAACTCGCGCTGGAGGTGTTGCAGGAAAACACCGGATACCTGCAAATCTGCATCGATTACCTCATCAAGATGTACGCTCCCCAGCAGATCATCATCGATAGCCCCTGGTTGTCACGCGTGCCGGGGCTTTTTTGCCGCATGTTGGCCTCCGTCTTCGAAAAAACCGCGCTCATCACGCGTGAGGACATCAAGATTACCCTTAACAGTCACCAAGATCTGCCCCTGCGCGGGGCGGCGGCGTTGGTTATGGACAGTCACTTGTATAATGCTGCAACCAGCGTGTTTGTCAAATAATGCAATCAGGAGAACCCAATATGATGAATCACCCCTATCCCGGCCTGCTGGGCAAGATCCGGGCCATTCCCGCCATGGATGCCCACACCCACATCGACACCCGCCATCCGCTGGCCCGCGGCTTGCACGATGTCATGTTGTATCACATGGTCATCTCCGAGCTTTACGCCGCAGGCTGTCCCGACGCCGCGCGCCTGCCGGAAGAGCCCACCGAGGCCGAGGCCGCCGCGCGCATTGAGCGCGCCCTGCCCTATCTGCCCCGCATCGTCAACACCAGCGGCTATTACTTATTGCGAATCATGCTGCAGGAGCTGTTTGACTGGACCGAGCCCTTGACCCTTGACAACTGGAAACAGGCCGACGCTCGCATCCACGAGTATTCGGCTCGCCCGGGACGCATGGAAGAGGTCATGCAAAAGGCCAACATCCGCCAATTCAACACCGAATACGACCGCCGCGGCGATGGTTCGCTCGACCACTTGTTCAACTACTCCCAGGAGTGGGCCTTTTTCACCCGCACTCAGTGGGGCCGTTACGACACCGCGCTGATCGAGCTCGAGCACGCCTGGAACCATGATGCCCCCTGCGCGCCCCTGCCCGTGACGCTGACGCCCGATTTGATCAACTTCGCCAAAAAAGTCACCTCGGTCGCTGACGTCCATGCGGCGCTGATCCACTATCTGGACCGCACGCCCTATGACGAGATCGTGTCGATCGCCTCGGGCCTGTCGTCGGACATCGACTACCGCCGGGTGACCGACGCCGAAATGACCGCTGCCCTGGCTAAGCGGGGCATTGCGGGCCCCGAGGAGCAAAACGTATACGCCAGTTATATTTTTTATGCTTATCTGGACGCCTATCAGGCGCGGGGGCACAAGCCTGCGCTGACCTTCTCGCTGGCGGCCGAGCCCCTGCCCTTCGAGTCGGGCAACATGCTGCGCGCCGAAACGGGCCTGCAATTCGCCCGCATCATCGCTGAGCACCCGGGTATTCACTTCAGCCTGCATATCGCCGATATGGCGCACAATCAGTCCTATTGCTCGATGGCCCGAGAGCTGCCCAATTTGTCGGTCAACGGCTACTGGTGGCACAATTTCTATCCCTCTTTCATCCCCCGCGTGCTGTCCGAGCGGCTGGACATGCTGCCCGTCAACAAGATCATCGGCTATTTCTCCGATGCCTACTGCATGGAGTGGGCTTATGCCAAGCAGCGCTACGTGCGCCACTTCACCGCCCAAGTGCTGGGCGAGCGCGTGGCGTTGGGGCAGTATGACGAGGTTACGGCGGTGAGTATTGCCAAGTGGCTGATGCACGACAGCGTGTGCGAATGCTTTGACATCAAAGGATAACCCCTTCCCCAACACGGAGAAAGGAACATCGACAATGAAGCTAAAAATGGGCCTGATCGGCACGGGTGGCATCGGCTTTGACAAGCACCTGCCCGAGTACGCCAAGCTGGAGGACGTTGAGATATACGCCGCCGCCGACCCCAACCCTGTCGCCCTGGCGCGTGCGGGCGAGCAATACGCCGTCCCGCATCTGTTCGCCGATTACGAGCAACTGCTGGCCCTGCCCGAGATCGACTTTGTCTGCGTGGCAACGCCCAACTTCCTGCACGCCCCCGTGGCGATTGCCGCGCTGCGGGCGGGCAAACACGTCCATTGCGAAAAGCCCATGGCGCCCACCCTGGCCGAGGCCCGCACCATGGTCGCCGAAGCCAGGGCCGCCGACCGCCGGCTGATGATTGGCCTGAACAATCGCTTCCTGCCTGCCAACCGCCACGTGTACGAGCTGGTGCGGCAAGGCTTTTTCGGCGAGTTGTGCCATATCAACGCCTTTTGGAAGCGCCGCTCGGGCTTGCCGCCTATCCCGTGGTTTCTGGATAAGACCCGCGCCGGGGGAGGATGTCTGCTTGACCTGGGCGTGCACATTCTGGACATGTGCCTGTTCATCGCGGATTTTCCCGCGCCCGAGTACGTCGCCGCCCATGCCTACCGCGCCTTTTCGGGAACGCCTGACCGAGCGCCTTTCACCCAGGACGGCTCGCGCCTGCCCGACGACTGCGTCTTTACATCCGAAGACATGGTGACGGGGTACCTGGGTTTTGCGGGCAACTTTGGCATTTCACTTGAGTGCAGTTGGGCGTCATTTACTCAAAAAGAAATCACAGGCTACGACCTCTACGGCACAAAGGGCGGCGCAAAATACCGCAAACTGCCTAACCAACAGCCGACGCTGGAGCTGTACACCCTGCAAGAGGGCCGCCAAGTCGATATCACCCCTGCCTTTGAATCGGTCATCTTTGACCCCCGCGAGTTCACGCTGTTTGTCGAGGCCATGCGCGGCGGCGAGACGCCCACTATCATCGATCCCGAGACCGCCCTGCACACCATGGGCCTGCTGGATGCCATTTATACGGCGGCAGAACAGGGCAAGCCTGTTGTCTTTTAACAAAAGGTTGATGTAAGGAGCCCGAATCATGCAAACCCAAACCATCCTCTTCCCTGCGCCGGGTGTCGCCCGCATCGTCACCACACAGCTCGCCGCGCCTCAACGCGACGAGATCTTGGCGCGGACGCTGGTCAGCGGCATTTGCATGTGGGAAATCCACTGCTTTGAGCACCAACAATCGCCTGATTTTCTGCCCGGCCACGAGGGCATTGGCGTCGTCGAGGCCGTGGGCCCCGATGTGGCCGACGTCGTCCCCGGCGACTATATCACCACCATGGGCTGGAGCCGCCACTGCCTGCAACGCCGCGCCGACGTCATCCGCCTGTCACACCCACCAGCCGACCCCGCGCTGTGTATGCTCGAACCCCTGGCCTGCGCCATCAACGCGATCTCGCTCACACCGCTTTATCCCGGTGACCGCGTGCTGCTCTCGGGATGCGGCTACATGGGCCTGTTGCTGCTCAAACTCATCGGCGGAATGCCATTGTCCGAGATCGTCGTGACCGATATGAAACCAAAAAACCTCGAACTGGCCAAGGCGTTTGGTGCCGATCGCGTGATTTTGGCCTCCGACACCGCCGCCATCGCCGCTCTGCCCAGCGACAGTTTCAACGTCGCGTTTGAGTGCTCGGGGGCGGTGCCGACCCTGGACCTGTGCACCCGCGTCACGTCCCGCGGAGGCACGTTGGGGCTGTACGCCTGGCATCACGGTACTCGTACCGTCTCGACTGATGATTGGCAGGAAAAGGGGCTGACGGTGCTCAACCTGACCCCTGCCGCCACCCACAACCAGCGGCGATTCCGCTCCTTTGCCGCTGCCGAAGCCCTGTCCTCGGCGGGCAAATTCGACCAATCCGGCCTGATCACCCACCGCTATGATTTCACCGACATCCAACGCGCCATGGAGGAATCCCACAACCGCGAGGGCGATCTGATCAAGTCTGTGCTGGTGTTTGGAGATTAAGCCATGTTTACGTACATCCTGCGCTTTACCATCCAGCCCGGCCATCACGAGCAGGCCCGCTTCGAGCGGCTGGTATCCTTTTGCAAGCAGGCTAAGATTGACGATGTCATGTTCTTCGTCCAGTGCGAGGAACTCAACCAGGGGCACATCACTCTGGCCGACATGCAACCCTGGCTGGACATGCTGCGGGGCTTCAAACCTCGGTTGGCGGCCGAGGGCATCGCTTTGTCGATCAACCCCTGGACGACGCTGCTGCACTCCGATCGCGGCCGCAACCTCGCCGCCGACCAACCCTTCCGCACCATGTGTGACATCAAGGGGGTGCAAGCCACCGCCCAGGCCTGCCCCACCTGCCCGGCATGGCGGGACTACATCGCCAAGGTCTACGCCGCCTATGCCGCGCTGGAGCCGACGGCGGTGTGGGTCGAAGACGATTTCCGCTTTCACAATCACCCCCCGTTGGAGTGGGGCGGGTGCTTTTGCGACACCCACATGGCAGAGTTTTCGCGGCTGGCGGGTAAGCAACTGACGCGCGAGGAATTCATCGCCGGCGTGCTGCAACCCGGCGAACCCCACCCCTATCGCAAGATTTGGCTGGACTCCTGCCGCCGGACGACGCTGGACAACGCCCGCCTTATCGAGCGCGCCGTGCACGCCGTTTCGCCCAAGACTCAGATCGGCCTCATGACTTCCATCCCCGCCGTCCACGCCGCCGAGGCGCGCGATTGGCCGGAGCTGATGCAGGCCTTTTCCTCGCCCGAGGCCCCCGTCATCGTGCGCCCGACGCTGGCGGCCTACCGCGCCATCTCGCCCCAGGAATACCTGTGGACCTTCCAGTCCAGCACCACCTTCACCACGGCATTTTGCGGCGACGTCGCCTTTTATCCCGAGCTGGATAACGGCCCCTTCTCGACCTACTCGGCCTCGGCGGCTTACACCCGGCTCAAGCTCACAGGTGCGGCGATGGTTGGCAGTGCCGGGTGCACGCTCAGCTTGTTTAACATGATGGGCACGGGCGTGATGTATCAGGACAAACTCGCCCGCATGTTGGCGGCGCAAAAGCCCCTGCTCGCGGCCCTGGCCGACTTGCATCTCAACGACGTCCAACCGCTGGGTGTGCGCACGCCGATTGATCAGGACGTCGCCTATTCCCGCCACACGGAGAAGGGCGAAAAGATGCAAGAACTCTATCCATCACACGGATTTTTCAAGTCCCTGTTGGCCGCCTATGGTGTTGCCACCCAAGTTGATGTGCGAGGGGCATCCAAGGCCACGGGCAACGTCATCGCCGTTTGTGATCAACACTTGCGGACGCTGTCTGACACCCAAATCGGCGAGTTGTTCGCCAGCAACCATCTGATTCTGGACGGCAACAGCGTCGAGATCTTGCTCGAGCGGGGCTTGGGCGGCCTGGTGGGCGCGGTGTCGGGGCAGTGGTTGGTGCTCGAGAGCGGCGAGCAGTCCTATGAGCAGGTCGACTTTGTCGTCGATGGCGTGCCCGATGCGCGCTTCACGGCCCAGGCCTTCAGCGGCGAATATTTCCGCATCGATTATGCCAAGACACCCACTCCTCTGACCACTGTCCACCGCCCCGACGGGGCACTCGCCGGTAACGGCCAAGTGCTGGCTAAGGGGCATTATGTGTTTCCCTACGGCCGGTTTTCGGGCGTTCCCCAGCATCTGGATCCCGTGCAGCAAGCCGTCTTCCAACGCCAATTGGCCGTCTGGGGCGTGCCGCAAGTTGCCGAGCAGGCCAATGTGATGCTCAACGCCTATCAACGCGGGACGCAAAAAATCCTGCTGATATGGAATTGCATGGACGACACCGCCGAGATCGACCTGTTGCTACCGCCCGACTGGCCCGTTGCCAAGGCCCGCCTGCTGGAGGCCGAGACCCCACAGGGCCGCGCTATCACCTTGCAAAGCATCGGCAATCGCCATACTCTGCCCGGATATACTCTGCCGCCCTATTCGCTGGCGGCGATCATTCTCGGTGACGAAAAGGAGTAACCGTCCATGACCTTCGACCCCCAAAACATGGCGCCAATCAAGGCACGCCTGGCTAACTGGTGGCAGGGCGGGCCGATGGACAGGCCGCTGTTCTTCATGAAAACCGAGGGCGATATTCCATCGCCGGAGGATTACTTTCCCGATGTCGAATCCCGCTGGTTGGACATCGACAAGCGGCTGGATTATGAAGAGCTGCGCATGGCCAACACCCGGTATCACGCCGAGGCCTACCCCTTCGTCAGCGGCGACCTGGGCCCCGGTAGTCTGGCCCTGCTGCTGGGCTCCCACCCCGGCTACGCCTGGGATACCGTATGGTATCACCCCTGCTTTGATGACATCGCCAACGCCCATGTCACGGCCGACCCCCGGCAAAAATTCTGGGCCTGGACGCTGGAGTTTTCGCGCCGAGCTGTGCAGCGCGCCGCGGGCCGTTACGTCGTCGAGATGCCCGACCTGATTGAAAACTACGATACCCTGTGCTCGTTGCTGGGTACCGAAGAGCTGTTGTATTCCATGGTCGACGATCCTGCTGAGGTGCACCGTCTGCAAGGTGAGGTGCTGGCCTGCTGGAAGGCGGCCTACGACCAGATCTACGGCGTCGTGCGCGGGGAAGACGATGGCTCGGGCTGGGGTGGGTTCAACGCCTGGGCTCCCGGGCGCATGGCCAAGATCCAATGCGACATTTCGCTGACCGTTTCGCGTGATATGTTCGCTGAATTTGCCTTGCCCTACTTTCGTGAGCAGGCCAAGATGGTCGATTACGCCCTCTACCACCTCGACGGCCCCGGTGCCCTGCAACATGCCGATACCGTGCTGTCGATTCCCGAGTTGAAGGTCATCCAATGGCAGCCCGGCGCGGGCGCGCCTGAGGCGATTGATCCGGTGTGGTTTGACCTGCAAAAACGCATTCTGGCGAGCGGGCGGCGCATCATGATCTTTATGAAACCTGCCGATCCCGACACCCTGATTGACCGCCTGGAACGCTTCATTCGCACGGTTGGCAAGCAAGGTGTCTTTATCGTGCTGGAGTGGAGCCTGCCGTCGGAACTGTGCAATCGCATCCTTGAAGCCTCGTATACCTGGTGAAAAACCGTTAAAAAGAAGGAGAAACAAAAAATGTCACTGGTCACCATGAAACAAATCATGATCGATGCCCAAAAGGGCAAGTACGCGCTGGGCGCCTTTGAGTTCTGGTCGTTTGACTCGGCCCAGGCCGTCGTCGAGGCCGCCGAGGAGTTCAACGTCCCCGTCATCCTGCAAGCGGGTAAGATCGAAAACGCCTTTGCCTGCGGCGAAAAGACGCTGGTCACCATCGCCCGAACGGTCGCCGAGAGCGCCAAAGTCCCCGTCGCCCTGCACCTGGATCACGCCGAGATTTTCGAGGACATCCTGGCGGCGCTGGACGCCGGCTACACCTCGGTCATGTACGACGGTTCGGCCCTGCCCACGCCCCAAAACATGGCTATGACCCAAAAAGTTGTCGAGGCCGCCAAACGCTATGGCGCGACGGTCGAGGCAGAGCTGGGCAAGCTGGCGGGCTCGGAGGGCACCCTATCTGTCAGCCAGGAAGAAGCCCTGCAAACCGACCCCGACGAGGCGGCGGATTTCGTCGCTCAAACTGGTGTCGACGCTCTGGCCATCGCCATCGGCACCGCTCACGGCTTCTACTCCCGTGCCCCCAAACTCAACATCCCCCGCTTGCAAGCCATCGCCCAAAAGGTCTCCGTGCCCCTGGTGTTGCATGGCGGCTCGGGCACCCCCACCGACCAAGTCTGTGAGGCCATCGCCAACGGCATCTGCAAGGTCAACATCTGCACCGAGTTCGTCGCCGCCTTCGGCCAAGCCTACATCGCCACTCAAGCCCAAGAAGGCTACCGTTACACTATCCCCGGTCTCTTCGGCCCGTCAAAAGAGGCGGGCAAGGCAGTAGCGCGGGAAAAGATTAAGCTTTTTTGCGGGAAGTGATTTTGTCGGGGAGGGGCTTTTTGAAAAAATCCCTCCCTACACGCAACTGCAAAACTTGGAGACTTTTCTGTTTTTACGGTTGCCGTCAATTCGGCCTCCAACGCGAAATTTCATGACTTAAGACAATCCACTATCGAACATAAAAACAACCCCCCAAAACAAGTTTTTGAGGGAGGGGCGCGGGGAGGGGACTTTTTTCAATAAGCCCCATCCCCGCAAAAAATATAATTTCCCGTTAGCGCAAAGCCTCCGGCCGCTCGGGCGCGGTTGTCATGGCGATTTGGGCTCCGTTGGCAGAGGCCGTGTGGAATCCTTCCATGATCTCCAGCACGTGCAGGGTGGTGCGGCAGTCGGCGCGGAAGGTTTTTTGACCATTGACCAGGGCGTTGGCCATGTCGCTCAGGCCCAGGCCGCGCGAGTTCTCTTCGTTGGGGCGCACCAACGGCAGCTCGTACCACTTCTTTTCCTCAGGCCGCCACAGCTTGACGGGGCCGCCGAAGGTGTTGGGGTCGGGCAGGGAGAGCGTGCCCTCGGATCCGTAGATCTCGATGCGCGGCACCTCGGCGGTGTAGCAGTCAAAGGTCGTGAAGATCGAGGCCACGGGCCCCGAGGCAAAGCGCATCAGGCCCATGATATAGGTGGGCACTTCGACAGGGACGATGGTGCCGGCCTTGGGCTGGGAGGTGATGGTGCGGGTGGGGAAAGAGGTGTTGGTCATGCCCTGCACGGCGGCAACCGCACCCAGCAGCGACACCAGGCCCGTGACATAGTAGGGACCCATGTCCAGCATGGGGCCGCCGCCGAACTGGTAATAGAAGGCGGGATCGGGGTGCCACGACTCGTGGCCGCGGCAGACCATAAAGGCCGTCGCGCCAACGGGTTTGCCGATGAAGCCATCGTCGATCAACTTGCGGCAGGTTTGATAGCCCGCGCCCAGGAAGGTGTCGGGTGCGCCGCCGAGCATCAGGTCTTTTTCCGCAGCCAAGGCCACCAACTCGCGTCCCTCGGCCAGGGTGGCACCCAGGGGCTTTTCGCTATAGACGTGCTTGCCCGCCAGCAGGGCGGCGCGAGTGACGTCAAAGTGCTCGTAGGGGCGAGTGATGTTCAGCACGATGTCCACATTAGGATCGGCGAACAGGGCATGCATGTCGGGGTAGATGGTGGGGATGTTGTATTTCTCCGCCGCAGCCTTGGCTTTTTCGGGCACCAGGTCGCACACGCCAATGATGTTGAGGTTGTCGAAGCGGCCCGTCAGATTCTCCAGGTAAATGCCCGAGATGTCGCCGCAGCCGACAAAGCCGATGTTGATCTTGCGCATGATGTGATTACCTCCTGATTGTTATGGGGTGTAAAAAATTTGGCAGTAATACCCGCCTTGCGGACTGTTGGGCAGGAAGACAAAGCCGACGCCCAGGTGAGTGTAATTGCCGAGGATATTGGCTTTGTGGCCGGGGCTGTTCCAAAGCCCTTCCATGGCCTGTTGTGCCGTGTCGGGGGCTGTATACGGGACTTCCGGAGGTGATCCCGGGCCGATCCAAGAGCCGCCGCAAGAAAGGTTTTCGGCCGCGGCACGATAATTGAGCCCTGTAAGCTGCATCCGCTGGAAGGGCGTCAGGCCCTCGGGTGTATTGTGGGCAAAATAGCCGCGCACGCCCATGTCAATGCAGTGGGCTTGGGCGACGGTGGCACCCAGGTCGCTCCAGATCAGTTCGTTAAGCCCCGCCTCCCTGCGCTTGACGTTGGTCAGCCGGAAGAGCTCGTGCGCGGCGGCGTTGTCAAACACGGCGCTGGGTGGCGCGGTGGTACCCGGCAGCTTGAGCCCGGCCAAGGGGTTGGGTGTGGGAGGGGATGTCGGTGTCCGAGTAGGTGAGGGCGTCCCCGGTGGAGGGGATTGCGTCTCCGCGAGAGGGGAAGGGGCGGCGGCCGTGGCGGTCGCGATGGCGGGCGAAGGCGTTGCCGAGGGCAACAGTGGGTACGGCGCGAGGGTGATTGAGGGCTTGAGGCCCTGCAGGTCGCGATCGGCGTCGGTTGCGGGGACTTCCTCAAGGGTCAGCTCCACACCGGCCCCATCGGCCAGGGTTGTCAGGTCCTCGAGCAGCTCAGCCTTGAGCGAGTCCACGAGGACGTCATAGCCCAAAATCGTATAGAACATTGTCGAATCGCCCTCGGGATCCAGCAGTTTGGTCTCGAGTTGCGCGACGAGTGCGTCCACTGCGGCGGGATCAGTGATAAAGACGACATTGCCGTTGGCATCCAGGGTTGCCGCGGCGACCGCAAGGCTGTTCCCGGGCACCCACCACGTCAGCAGTGTCAAATCCCCTACGGTCAACTTGACCAATGTCAAGCCGCGATCGGGGGTGGGCGACGGAAAGGTGGGGGCGGACAGGACGGCTGTTGGTGTGGGCGTCGCATCGGCCCCTGCGGGCGAGGCGGTGGGCAGATTTTTGGTGCACCCTGCCAAGATGGCAAAGCACAGCACGAGGCCAAGTGCCAGCCAACGAGGAAAGGATTTCATAAAAATATCCTTCCGTGCATTAATACATTTTTGCGTCGTTGGTAAAGCGCGAAATGTCACCCTCGGTGGCCAGGGTTTTGCCTTCGGCGGCCCATAACATACCGCGCTCCATGATGATCTGGGCATTGGGCGAGTTGTCAAAGACGTTATCTTGGTGCCCCAACGAGGTGTAGAACACCCGGCCCAGGCCCCAGCTCTTGGTCCAGGCCACCGGCATATCCACGGGCTTGTTGGAGGCGTGGTAGTAGGTCACCAGTGGGAAGCGTGTGGTTGCCAACACCTCGATCGCCGGGTCGATGTGTAGGTAATAATGCTCGGAACACACAGGGAAATCGCTCAGGCCCGCCGTGATGGGGCTGTCGGTGGCGGTGATGTTGACAGTGTAATCCACGCCGTCGCCGCCGGGATGGGAGACCCACTGGCCGCCCGTCATGAACTGCCACTCGACATCCTGGCGGAAGGCGTCGCACATGCCGCCATGGGATCCGGCCAGACCGACGCCGTTTGCCACGGCTTGAGCGACGTTGCGGCTGGCATCGCGCGAGATTTCGCCCATCGTCCACAGCGCGACGATCAGGTCCAGGCTCATCAGATAATCCAAATCCATCAAAGGTTCCTGATTGTCGCTGACCTTGACCGCGAAGCCGTTTTTCTCCAGCAGTTTGGCGCACCGCGCCGACACCAGTTCGGGCTGATGGCCGTCCCAGCCGCCCCAGAAAATCAATGCCTTTTTCATGTTCACCTCGTAACGCGAAATTTTGTTTACATTATATCCGCTCACGCAGTTTCGCGCAAGAGCATATGGCATTATTCCGGATTTTTTTCGTCGTCAACCCGTTGCGGTGGACGGGTGGTGCGCGTGTTGCCCACCAGTCCGGCCAATAGCAGCAGACACAGCGCGGGTTCCAGCCCCAGAAAAGCCAAATCCAGCGTGCCCTGTAACAGCAGAGCCAAACCAACGCACAGCACCAGACCAAAGGGACTGGCCATGCGGGTACGCGCACAGTAGTCGCGCAACTGACGAAAAAGGCCCGTGATGATCCAAATAATGCCGGCGCACCCGACGAAGCCGTAGTTGAGCAACAGATCCAGCGGCAGATTGTGAGCGTTGACGATGTTGCACGTGACATCATGGCGGGCAGCATACAAGCGATAGGCCCAGGGCCCGCCGCCCTGGAGGGGACGAATGCCCAAGGCTTCGATGCCGGTGCGCCAAATATCATGGCGAATGGCCGTGTCCGATCCAATGCGGGAAACCCTGGGCAACAGGCCGGGGGCCAGGCACAGCACCAGCACGATCGCGGCGACTGCGCCGCCCATCACTAACAGCGCGCGGTAGCGGCGGCGATAGAGCAACAGGGCGGTGACCGCCAGGGGCATTGCGACAAAGACCGAGCGGGTCTGGCATAGCAGGATGCCCGCCAGATTGGCGCATAAAACCAGGGCGTAAAAGCCTCTTTTTTGGTTCGGGCGCAACAGCATATAGCAGCTGCACACGGTGCAGACCATGGCAAAAAAGGCGTAGTAATTGGTGTTTTCCATGGTAGAAGTCGGGCGATAAACATCCAAATCCCACACGATGACCACCTGTAACACGGCAACCGTACAGCACACCAGCGAGGCCCCAAGCATTGCCCGCAGCATCGAGTGGAATAACTTTGGCGACATGCGCACGCGCACAAACATCCAAAACAAACAGGCCAACCCAAGGCCGAGCGAGGCCAACAGCCCCAGCCAATTGCCCGCAATCAAAGAGATCAGCGCGGAGTAGCCCGCAATGCTCATCACGGGTATCCAGCCGGGCAAGGCAAACATGGACTGGCGCACGGAGCGGTTGCACAATCCATAAATCAAGCAACCCAGCGCAAACAGAATGGAAAGATAAAAGGGCAAACACAAACTTGCCGCCGTTGCAATAATCCAGCGGTCGGCCATATATCTGGCGCGAAACTGCGCCACCAAGGCCCGCACCACAGAATTCATCCTAACAAGCAGTTCGTTCATGGCACCCCCTTTGTGTCGTGGGTAGAATTATACCACATTATGCTAAAATGCGCGAAAAGGGGCGGGGTGAGCGGGATTTTTCCTTCGTTCAATCTTCTTTTAGTGCAAACCTTGGCACCATTTGGCCCTGGAAAAACACTTGCTCTTGCCACATGGCCAGTGGGCGCACCCAGGTTTTGCTTTCGCCGTAGAGCGCTTGATAGATGACCATTTTCTCTAAGGTCTCGCTGTGCAGGGCGAAGCCTTGCACCTGATAAAAGTTGCCCTTGAAATGGCGATAAACGCCCAAAGGGATGGGTGGGGGCTCCTGCTCAGAGACGTCGGTGACGAGTTTAACGTACCCGTCGTCGCGCTGGCCCTTGGGGTCGTGGTGGGTCCAGTGCACCAGCCCGCCGTGGCGATTCCAGATGTATTCCCCAAAGAAGGCCACGCGGTCGCCGATGTCCAAGGGCGCCAGCCGGGGCGACAGGTCGATGTTGTTGACGATCATGATGGTTTTGTGACGGCCCAGTTCCACGACAAAGCGCTGGTGCTTGTGGCCGACCAGGTCGTCGTTGAGAATGGCTGTGACCACGCCCTCGCCGTACACCTGGATGTGGCTGACGCGGCGAGAGAACAGGTCTTCAAAGTTGACGGTAACACTCATAAAGAGCCCCTCCTTATAACCACTTCTTCTTTTTCATGACCAGATAAATAACAAGGATGATTCCCGCCATTAAGCCCAGTGACAGGGGATACCCGATCCACCAATTGAGCTCAGGCATGTTACGGAAGTTCATCCCATAGATGCCCGTGATGACGGTCAAAGGGCCGAAAAACAGGGTGATGACCGTCAACTTATTGACGGTTTCATTCATCTTAATGCCCATCTTGCTGTCGTAAAGGTTAAGCACCTCGCCGCTGAAGTCGTACAGACTGTCGGCGAAATCATACATCTTTTTCCACCGCGTGGCGATGTTGCGAAAATAGCGCTGCTGGGTTTTTTGCAACAGGCCGTTTTCGTCCATCAGGATCTCATCGCCGATGTAGGAGGTGGCGCGAAGGATCTTTTTGGCGGTATAGGCCGCCTTGCGCAGGCGGCTGATTTGCTCGATGCGACAATGCTCGATGTCTCGCGTCACCAGCCCCGCCAGTGCCTCCAACTCGTCCTCCAGGGTTTCCAGCGTGTCCGAATAGTCTGCGGCCAATCGGCACAACACCAGGTATTCCAGGCGCATCAGCCGCCCGGGTTTGGTGTCGGGCCCTTCGGCGGCGCGGCACAACGCCTCTTCGATTTTTTCCAGCCGCGCACCGGGCTGATCGGGTAGCACGACCACGAGGTATTGCGTGGCGGCAAAGAGGTTGATTTCGCGCTGGACGACGGATTCGTCGACGACTTCCATATGCACCAAGCTGGTGAAATCGTAGCTGTCGTATCCGGCATAGCGCACGGTTTCGTCCAGATTCAGGCACTCGGCGGCGGTGTCGGGATCCCAGCCGAACACTTCGCTCAAGCCCGCTACCTCGCCCGCGCGGCACACCACCAGCATGCCCGCCATCGGCAGGGTGCGGGGCAGCTTGTCCAGGGCAGGGGAGGGATGGTCAAAGTCGTAGATCTTCATAGAGCCTCCTGTGTTACAGCAAAAAAGTCACGGCGATTTGCCCATCGCAGGCATGAGCCAGGGCCATCCATTGGCCTTCGTATCGCAACCAGCAAGGCCCTTCCGGTGCGGTGGCAGGGATGGCGTTGCCCACGGCGATTTTCTGTGCCTGGGCAGGGGTCAGCTCGATGATCGGCGCGTCGGGCAGGGCGAAGGTAGGCGGCAACAGGTGGGCGGCGGGGTCGGCGACAAAGGCCTCGCAGGTCACCGCGTCGCCCAGCGAAAATCCCCCCGACCGCTCGCGCAGCAAGTAGGAGCAGTGGGCGGGTGACCCCACCGCCTGTCCAAGATCGCGGGCCAACGAGCGCAGGTAGGTGCCCTTGGAACACCCGACGCGCAGCATCAGTCGGGACGACTGCCACGAGACGACATCGGCAAAATGGATCTGCACCCGGCGCGGCGCGATGGACACTTCCTCGCCACGGCGGGCGGCCTGATAGGCAGGTTGGCCGTTGATCTTGATGGCAGAGAAGGCGGGTGGGGTTTGGTCAAGGGTGCCAATAAAGGCCGGCAGGGCCGCTTGGATGGCAGCCAAATCGGGCACGGCTCCGGTGTGCGTGATGGTGCCCGCGGCGTCAGCGGAATCCGTCGCCGTGCCAAAGGTCACCTCGCACAGGTATTGTTTTTCGCCCGCCATGACCAGGTCGATCAGGCGGGTGGCGCGCCTGACAGCCAGCACCAGTACGCCCGCAGCGGC
>JGI994J12354_10002032_pt1 | contig 20201 bp, 20 predicted proteins | sample IntmicLarv3ML3BL_FD_12354 | JGI IMG/M metagenome (IMG submission 12354)
AAGAAGTTCCATCATGATTGTGCGCTGAAAAATAATAACTGTTATTAATGTCTAATGGCGCATCTGTTGCTAGTTGATAATTTTCACTTTCAACTTCATCAAATTGTGCATTCTTTTTGCGTTTTAATAATGCTTTTCTCATAATCGCTTGTTTAAATTTGGTTTTTATTTTAGCTGGTCATTTACCATACATAATTCATAAAACAAATAATGTGCAAAAAATAAGATTTAATATTCCAAAAATACCATCAGATAAAAAATGAGCATCAGCAACTATTCGAGCATACACCATTATGATTGTGTATGGAATTGGAATTAAAAACATAATTCAAATAACTACTCTATTTTTTATTTTAAAAATAGGAATTAAAAATCATATCATAGCCAATGAAGCTGCCGCTTGAACATGACCAGAAAAAAAACTCTCTCCATTTCCCACTCCATTAGGAATGAATCAATGTGTGAAATCACCATCACCGTTTAGATCTTGAGGACGCACACGTCCTCAAACTTCTTTAAAAAAGAGCATTATCAAATATGATAAGGTAGTTATCGTATAAATCAACACTATATAAAATAAAAATCGACTAAAGTTTTTGCTTGATATTTTAAATAAAATAAGAAATGTTGCTGCAAAAAAAAACACATTAAATAAAATTGTAAAAGAAATTGGTGCCGGGGTTGTTTCAAACCAACTGCATGAAAATAAAAACCCAAAAATAGTTGCAGTACTTAAAAATAATAAAATAAAAATTCATGCTCATCATTTTTTATAAAATTTTTTAAACATTCAAACAGATAAAGTTAATCAAAAAACAACATTGGGTATATAAGCTATAGCTTCTCCATAATTATGTAATAAATATCCACTAAAAAATTGATCAGGATTACTTAAATATTGTCATATTTGATAATCATAAATTGAAGCAAAAACTAACCCTATAACACAAATAGAAATAAAGATTGTTAAAAAAATAATAATATATTTCTTATTTTTTATAAGTGCATCTTGTAAATTTTTTCTGCTATTTTCCATAATAATATTATAACATATTATTTTTCTAATCAAAATCTATAAACTTAGCAGATTTTGTTTTCATCAATTATTTTATCTATGATGAATTTTTATTATTATCTTCTAAATCAAAAATAACATTGTATTTTTAATATTTTTTTATAATAAACTTTTCAAATTGTTTTTTAAATAAATAATCCACAACAAGTAAAGTAATAATAAACATTAATAAAGCAATAATTAAAGAAAAAACAACATCTGTAAGGTAATGTCAAGACAATACCATTCGAGCAAATGGCCCACAAATAAACATAACAACCGCCACAACTATAAAACTAATTTGTGTGGGACGTTTTACTTTCATAGCTCATCCTAATGGAATTAATATAGCTATTAAAGAAACGCTTGCAGAGTGAATAGATGGGAAACTATTTGATCCAAATAAATCCTCAGCACTTCCTCCTCTACCCATTGGACGAAATCATTCTTGAAAAGGAGCTCCATATTCATAAACTACATAAAAACGATATCTCCCTCAAAATACTTGTAATATAAAAGCAAGTAAATTGGTTGTCAAAGCAACTATTGCTCCAATCACTAAAATATATATAACGCGTCGTAATATATTAGAATTTAATCGTTTCATTAAAAATCACAACAAAAATGTTAAAGCAATTCCGATAATAAATGATATAGGCAGACTTATTGCTAAACTAACACTATGATCATGATTTGAAAGTGTAAAAAATACACTTCCAAAAACTCCGCCTATCATATGAATTCCTGATAAACCATAGAATAATATTTTAAGAATAATTTTTTTAAATAGAAGTGCTAACGCAGTAAATAAACCAACATTAACTAATATAGCGGGTCAAAAAGCTAAAAATTCAAAACTAACTCCAAAAGCATAATATAAAAATCCATGTTGTTCAACAGCGACAAAGTTAGCTATTTGATAATCAAAAAAAGTTCCTATTAACATTAAAACAATAAGTGTCAAACCTACAGAACTTAAAATTCAAATAAGCGATTTTTTATGATTTTTTAAATATAACTTTTCCATAGTGTTAATATATCATATGTTAATGTAATAAACAAGTTATTTTAATAGTGAACTATATAAAAAGTTAACTACGGCTGTTCTGTTACATAATTTTGCAGAGTTTCATATGCATTGATTAATATAACTTATCAAAGTTTTTATTTAGATCATCAGTAGAAACTGAAACTGTTTTATAAATATCTTTAATTTTTCTTTAGATTTATCAAAATTTGCACTATATACAATTTTGCCACTATCAATCACAACCAAATAATCAATTAGATTTTCTAATTCATCAATAATATGACTTGTAATTATAATGCCTACATTATTTTTTTAGACAAAATGTCTAAAATTTCATGAAATTCAATACGTGTTTTCACATCCAAGTTTGCAGTTGGTTCATCTAAAATCAAAAATCTTGGTTTTGCTAACAAACAAATTGCTAAAAAAGCACGTTTTTGCATTCCGGCAGACAATTCATCAAATTTTTTGTTTTTATAATCTAAAAGATTTACATTAGTTAATAATTCATTCATCCTGCTATTAATTTCATTCTTTGTTAATCCACATAATAAACCATCATGTAGAGCAAAATCAATAATTGATGTATCTTTTGGGTATACTGATTGATCAGGGAAAAAACAAATTTTTGTTAAATTCTTATTATCATCAATTGATTCATTATTAATTTTAACTTCACCTTGATCTTTTTTGTATTCTTTAAAAACAGATTTTAGCAAAGTTGATTTACCTGAACCATTATCACCAATTAATCCAATAATTTGTCCTTCATTTACATTTAAATCAAAATTAAAAATTACTTTGTTCATTACAACACCTTATTTCTAAAAATTAAAATTGTAAATGAATTCACAACAAAAAGTATTTATTTTTTTATTAATAAACTACATTAAACAACTTCATAAATATTATCGTTTTTATTGTATCACTAAAAAAATTAAAAATAGATGTATAATGCATTTGAAAGGAATGATAAATATGATCATTAAATTATTGTTGACAAGTTTTATTAGTGTACCAAATTATCTTGTTACTACTAATATATATAAAAACGAACAAGCTAGTTTGAGCAGAGTAGCATATGATTTATCTACATTATTAGAAGACAATTTAGGTAATATAACAGATACTTCTATTAATGTGCTTGAAACAATTTTAATAAAAAAATATAACGTTGACGTAAATCAAATTGAACTTCAAAATTTAAGTTATGGTGATGTTAATGTTGTTGCAAAAAAAGATTCATTAGATTACTTTGGTTCTAAATATATTACATTTAATATAAATTTAACATTATTAGGAACAAAAATAAGTACAAAAAATCTATATGTAAATGCATACAATTCAATACAAAAAGACTCACAAAAACTAACTATTAAATATGAGTCAAATTTTGGTAAAAATATATTCACAGAATATTTTAAAAATATAGAATTTGAATGATGAGCACTTACTTATGACAATAGCAAATCAAAAGAAGAAGAGCGTCATCGAGGACATAATAACACAGGCGCAAAGGTGCTAAACATGATAGATGACGAAAGAAAAACTGTAGATTTTACTAAAAAAGAAGCCATAGTCTAACAGTCAACTCACTAGCAAAAGATCAATTATACAGCAGAGAATACAGTTCAGTAAATTCTGTTAAATCATATGGGTACTTCAGTTATGAATGGAAATGAAAATGATGAACTCGCTTTGACATTTGAAGTTACTTTAGAGTCATATGCTCATTGAATTAATGCATATTATGCAATAGGAAGAAATCAAATGTATATAAATAATATTAAAATTGTACAATAGAAAAATAATAATTTATTAAAATCTATTATGTTTCAACACACAAGAGATTTTTAAAATTATATAATTTTATATGATAAATAAGTTAAACATAATCTATAAATTTATTAAATCTTAACAACTGTGCGAAGATGAAAACATTATCAATGCAAAAATAACCTTTAAGAAGTTAATATCCGTGTATCATTACTAAAATATAAGGATGTATTATTAACTTTTTGAGTTAAAAACCTTTAATATTATTTTTATATTTTAATAAAAGTTTTTCATTATTTTTTGAATTATTTTCAATATTTCCTGCTTGGAAAATATCTACTAAAATATCTTCTTTTTGACAATCAATAATACTTTGTAAAAACAACTGATTTATCACATACACTGAATTTAATGTAGAAGTAAAAGGTGAAAGATTTAACAATATAAAACTTTCTTCATTTCACATTGAAATTGCATATATGATTAAATCTTTTTTTTGCTTTTAAAATAACTGATCACAAAACAAGAGCAATAATTAAAAAAAACTATTGAAGATGTGCTAATTATTTGATTAAATATGAAATTAGATAATGAGCGGTTTTCGTTTTCTAAAAATAAAGGTATTTCAACTAAAAATGTTGGAATGCTCCAAAAAAATATAGTTATTGTTGTTAAAACCACGATAGAAATTATTATTATTTTAATCTAATAAATAAATTTTGGTCTATGTAATTAGTCATGACAGCGGTTCCTGTTATTGTAAAATTTCTTATTGTGGTTTCTACATTATTTAAATTTCTTAGTGTTCCAGTACCAATTCAAATTGGTGTAAAGTTAGAAATTAAAAATGATACTATGACTTTTATGCATAAAGACTTCATAATTTCTAATAAACTTTTTAATCGAATAGATACAACACCAAAAGATGCATTTATATTAGAATTGAAATCATCAATAAATGCAAGCATTTCTCTGTTTATCATATTAATCCCATAATAATCATAAGTAAAAGTATCATCAGAAATTTGGTTATTAAATTCTTCTGGTTAAATTATTATCAAAAATATTTAATAATCTAATTGATACATCTAAAAATTCTTCAGTCACCGTTGGAGATAATGAAGTATCATCCGCTCTTAAAGAAGTGCTTATAACAGCAGAACTCATTAAAACCGTAGTTTCAAAAACGCTTAAATTTTTTTCATTTTTTATTTTACCTTTCTTAAAACTACATTTTTATTATATAAAATAGTTATCATATTACAATAACAAGCCTGAAAAAGAAAGTACTTCCTTTTAAATATAAAAAATACATTAATTATGTTATTGTTATTAATATATTTTTTCATCATAGTTAATAATATTAATTTTTTTCTTGTTTTACTATTTTCTTTTAATAATTATTCATTATCAGATTTTTATTTTTTATTAAAAAAATTGTTATAATAGTCACCAAAACTATAACGATAGATGTTATTGCAGTTGATCCTAAAAAGTAATTCTAGATAAAAGAATACTAATCATTATATAAAATTTTGCACTAATTCAACAGGATAGAACCACTTTAAATGCAAAGTGATTCTAAAAACTAAAAATTGAAATTAAAATAATTTTGCTATGGTTGTATAAATAAATATTGAATATCTTAATTTAGACTTACCAAAAAAAATATTTTTTAATTGATGTTTTATACTCTTTTAATTCAAAAAAATACATTCTTCCTCAGTTTATAATAATTAAAAAATTGTTATTACACTCTTTAAAAAATAAATTTATAATATCACAACAAGACAATTAGATATTGTGAAATAATATCAAAGACTTTTTTTTGATAACACTTCTCAAGAAATAATATTTTATTAATATTTCAAAATACATTTATGAATTCTAGTTGAAAAAAATTTCTAAATTTAATATATTTTTTTAAAATATAAATTAAATCATACAATAAAAATATAATGAATACATTATTAGAAAAGGAGAAAAATAAATATATGAAATGAATTTTAAATGTTGTAGGGGCACCTTGAGTGCATCATCAATATCTTATTCTGTTTTATCAACTAATACAAATAATGTTATTGTCGAAGAAGAATCTATTTATGAAATATTAGATAATGAATTTTCTTCATTGAGTAGTTCAGAGGAATTGATAGCATCAAACAATCTTATGGGTGCACTTTATTTTGATGAAGGTTTATTAAAGGTTAATACTTCAATATTAGAGACGATAAATATTTCTCAAAACTACCTAAAAATTATAAATTATAATTTTCTATTATTAATAAAGTAAACTGGATACATATCTCTAATTAAATTATTATCATAGAGTCCATTTTATCAATTGAATACACATAAAAATAAAAATCATACAGTTTTAAATTAATAACTGTATGATTTTAAAATTTTTCATTTATAATCAATATCAATCTAGGAATTGATTATGTGTTTTTTATATCTAAAGATTCAAATTGGGCTATTTTTGTACTTTTAATTTCTGAATGTTTATTATGTTTTTTCAGTAAACTTAGACCCAACGGTAAATAAAAAGCTATTCAAAATCATAGTGCTCATATAGCGTAAACATTACAATAAATCATTACTTTTGAAAATTTTGTTTCTAAAGTAATTTTTTTTCCTAAATTCAATGCACAAAATATAATATTTAAAATATTAAATATGTTGAAAAGAATTGAAAAAACTAAAGCAAAAGTAAATATTCATGCACCACTAATGAAAGACGCGCCTCCCATAAGATTCGATAATATTCAAGTGGAAAAAAAATTAAAAGGCATAGTAATAAGAAGTAGTACGCTAGAAATGACTAATAATGTAATTAATTGTTTCTTTTTAATTATAATCATATGTATCTTTGTCTATCATATGATAGTAGATGCTGAAACATTTGTTGGTAACAATATAAAATTAAATCTAACAATTACTCCATTACCTTGATTTCTAACACTGAATTCTCTACTTGCTATTGTTGATATAATTTCTAAAATTTGCGCTACTGTTAATAAACCATCTATTCAAGGGACTCCTGTTGGCGAAATTTCACCATTAAAGATTCCTAGTACATCCGAAGCAGCGGTTGCCCCATCAGCTATTGCTCTAGATCAATTATTTGAAATATTTATTCTTCAAGTAAGCGTTATTCATTCGAATCACCTTCTTGGTGGTTCTCCTATTAAATTTCTAGTTCTTGAAGAAAAAGTTGATATATCAATTGGAGTAACAGGATATAGTTGCTCTGCTTGTTGATTTTCAATAATATTTTGGCGCATTTCATTATCTATTATTATTTCTCTTAAAAATGTTCTAACATTTTCAGAGAAATGATTATTATCTAAAAATTCAGAATTTATTTTAAAATTTCCCTCTGAATTAACACTTAAATTATTGATAAATAATTCATCTTGGATGTCACTAACTTCATAAATTTCTTCAGAATTTAATTTTGAAAATAAATTAGCATTATTTTCAAAATTAGAGTCTTGAAATTCAGGTAGTGAGATTGAATTAGATTGCGAATTTATAGTTGTAAAAGTCGCAGCTCCTGTAGAACCAACAATACTAATTAATCCAAATAAACTTAATAATTTTTTCATTTATTATTTTCCCTTTCCTGTGTAATAAAATTTTAATAATAGTGGTGAGCCACGCACCACTATTATTATATATAATATTTTTTTGTTTTACACAATTTAATTTATAAAATTATTTTTTATTTAATTATTTGGTAACGATGTTGAACTACGTTTGATTTTAATTAAAAATTATATATTACTTAAAAATAGATATTTATTCTTCAGATATTTACTAAACAGAGATTTTTATATTTTATTTAAAAAAAAATAAATTTCTAATTAAAAAACACAATTATATATTTCAAATTATTTATTTCAATAATTCAAATAAAGTTGTAGTCATTGGTGCTCTTCCTCGTTTATTTTGATCTGCTGTAGCTGCTATATCTAAATGAAGATATTGTTTGCCTTCAGCAAATGAATCTAAAAAGGCGGCCGCTGTAGAGGAACCTGCTTGTCTTCCTGGCTCGACATTAGAAATGTCTGCTATCTTTGAACATCTCATTGCTTTTAGATGATCTGCAATTAATGGTTGTCTTCAAACTGGTTCTTGAGATTTACTTGCTGACTTTTCAAATTCTGAATAAAATTCATCTGATGTTGTAAATACACCTGTAAATCATCTACCCAATGCAACAGCAATAGCTCCTGTTAAAGTGGCAACTGTTATAAGTCTTTCAGCATCTTTATGTCTTATTGCATAAGTCATTCCATCAGCCATTACCAAGCGTCCTTCAGCATCTGTATTTCCTATTTCAACAGATTGACCATTCATTGATGTAAGGACAGATTCAGTTAAAGTTGCTGATCCCCCAATTCTATTATCTGTTAACACTCCAATAGCAACAACATTACATTTTGCTTTACGTTTTGCTAATGCCATAATTGTTGCTGAAACAATAGCTGCACCAGACATATCAAACTTCATGTTTTCTAAAAAGTTTGATGGCTTTAAGTTATATCCACCTGTATCAAAAGTAATCCCTTTACCAATCAAAGCAGTTCTTTTAGCTTTTGGATCACCTATGTATTCTAAAACTACCATTCTTGGTTCAATATTAGACCCAGCATTTACTCCTAAAAAAAGACCCATCTTTAAATCTTCAATTTGTTTTTTATTAAAAATACTAACTTTTATCCCTTCAATTTGTTTTGCTTTTTCTTCAATTTTTTTAGCTATATCAACAGAAGTTCCGATGTTTGGTGGTAAGTCTTGTAAGTCCCTTGCAAAATTTACAAATTCTATTTTAACTTCTGATTCTTTAAATATTGTTTGGTATTTACTATCAAACAATAAATCATAAGATTTCATTTCTGTTGGTTTTAATTTCATTTCAAATTGCTTATGATTTGAAAATAATATTGATTCGACAACAGCTTGAAAAGCTTCTTCTTTTTTATCAAAGATTGATAAAAAAGAGTTTATATCAATATTTAAGTTGTATTTATTTGAAACTATAAATTTTTCTATTAGTTCTTTTAAACTTTGAATACACTTTGTATTTTCAATATATAAATAAATTGTTTTTTCTTCTGAAATTAGGGTTGTTGCTCCAGATTCTTGAATAATTAATGAGTTTAAATTATTGCTTTTTGTAATTGCTTTTAAAGTTAACTCAAATGTTTTTTTGTTTATACTTATCATTTAAAATTCTCCTTTTATATTTCTGTATAATAATACCACTTTTATTTATAACATTAATGACTTTCTATTAAAAATTTATTCTTACAATCTTTATTTCTACAAACCCCGTAAATGTATAATTCAATTTCATTTAAGAGATTTTTATATGATAAAAATACTCGTCAAACACCATGACCAAAATCACAGCGCATTTTTTTATTTGCGATTTTAATATTTGTATTTGTAAATCATGATCTTAAAGCAAAAATATAATATGTTTCTGCTTTTAACCTAGTGTTTAAATCTAAAATCTCTTCTAAAATTATAAATCTAAAATTATTTAAATCTTGTTCTTTTTTCTTGAATTTATCAGATTCTTTTTTTGAATTTTTAAAATTATAAATATGTTTTTTTCACCTAGATAGAATATCTACAGATTCTCCAATATAACTAAATTTAATTTGTTTATTTTGATCAACTGAATAAATTAAATAGACGCCACAAATATTATTAATCGCCTTATTAATAGAAAAAATATCATAAACAGCTTTTGTTTTAATTAATTCATTAAGTATTTTAGTACAATACGTAATGTTTTTAGTTTTAAAATCTTCTTTTTTTGAAATTTTAATATTTTTTATATATTTAAACTTTTGAGAATTAGTCATATTTTTCCTTATTTATATAAATTATTATATCGTTTAAACATTCTTTTTAAAAATAAATATAGTGTTAACAGTAATATAAAAATACAAGACTAAGTCTTGTATTTTTATATTACTTTTTCTTAATAAAATCTTTTTATTTAACAATTGAAATAACAGATCCAGCTCCAATTGTTCTTCCACCTTCACGGATTGAGAACTTTGTTCCTTGTTCAACAGCGATTGGTTTGATTAAAGTTATTTCTAATTCAACATTATCTCCAGGCATAACCATATCTGTACCTGTTGGTAACGTAACTTCTCCAGTTACGTCTGTAGTTCTAAAGTAGAATTGAGGACGGTATTTATTAAAGAATGGTTTGTGACGGCCGCCTTCTTCTTGAGTTAAAGCATAAACTTGTGCTTTTAATATTGTATGTGGTTTAATTGTTCCTGGTTTTGCAAGAACTTGTCCACGTTCAATATCACTTCTGTCTACTCCTCTTAGTAATGCACCAACATTGTCTCCAGCTTCTGCAAAGTCTAATAATTTTCTAAACATTTCAAGTCCAGTGACAACAACTTTTTTGCTGTTTTCTACTAAACCAACAATTTCAACTTCTTCATTAACTTTAACAATTCCTCTTTCAACTCTACCTGTAGCTACTGTTCCGCGACCAGTAATTGTAAAGACGTCTTCAATTGGTAATAAGAAGGTTTTTTCTTTATCACGAACTGGTGTAGGTATGTATTTATCAACAGCATCCATTAATTCTTCTACTTTTGAAACTCAAGCTTCCTCTCCGTTTAGAGCACCTAATGCAGATCCTCGAACTACAGGAGTTCCATCACCATCAAATTCATAAGCTGTTAGTAAGTCTCTTACTTCCATTTCAACTAAATCAATTAATTCTGAATCATCAACCATATCACATTTATTTAAGAATACAACCATAGCTGGTACTCCAACTTGTCTTGATAATAAAATGTGTTCTCTAGTTTGAGGCATTGGCCCATCAGTTGCAGCAACTACCAAGATAGCTCCATCCATTTGCGCAGCACCTGTAATCATGTTTTTAACATAATCGGCGTGACCAGGGCAATCAACGTGAGCGTAATGTCTTACTGCTGTTCTATATTCAACGTGTGAAGTGTTAATTGTAATTCCACGTTCTCTTTCTTCGGGAGCATTATCAATATTTGCATAATCTGTAAATTCTGCTCCTCCTTTTGCTGCTAATACTTTTGTGATAGCAGCTGTTAAAGTAGTTTTACCGTGGTCAACATGCCCGATTGTCCCAATGTTAACGTGTGGTAAACTACGATCAAATGATTGTTTTGCCATTTTGTTTATTTCCTTTCAATTTAATACGACCAAACGTCATAATATATTTTAATTATTTTTTAAAAAAATTCAATAGATTTTTTTACTTTAACCTCTTTGTTTTTTTACAAAGAATAGTTGTTTATTTTCCGTTTTTTTTGATTATTTCTTCTGCAATACTTTTTGGCGCTTCATTATAGTGGCTAAAAATCATAGTATAGTTTCCACGACCTTGTGTGAATGAACGTAATTCTGTTGCATAACCAAACATTTCTGATAATGGCACTTTTGCTTTAACAGTTTGTGCATTTCCTCTCTGTTCTGATCCTTCAATTAAACCACGCTTAGAAGAAATATTTCCCATTACATCCCCATAATATTCATCAGGTACTGTAACTTCCACTGACATAATTGGTTCTAGTAAAACTGGGTTTGTTTTTTTTGCAGCTTCTTTAAGTGCAAGTGATGCTGCAATTTTATAAGCCATCTCACTTGAATCAACATCATGTTGTGATCCATCAACAATTGTTGCTTTAATATCAATCATTGGAAAGCCGGCAATAACACCATTTTGTAAAGCGTTTTCTAAACCAACTTTTGCAGCATTAATATATTCTTTTGTGATTTTTCCACCAACGATTTTATCGACTCATTCAAATCCTTTATCGTGGTTTGGTTCAAATTCAATCACAACATGACCATACTGACCTCGTCCACCTGATTGTTTAATGTATTTTCCTTCAATTTTTGCGGCTTGACGGATTGTTTCTCGATATGAAACTTGTGGTGCACCAACATTTGTTTCAACTTTAAATTCTCTTTTTAAACGATCTACAAGAATGTCTAAATGCAATTCTCCCATTCCCGCTATAATAGTTTGTCCAGTTTCTTCATCAGTATATGTTCTGAATGTTGGATCTTCTTCTGAAAGTTTATTCAAAGAAACTCCTAACTTTTCTTGATCTGCCTTAGTTTTTGGTTCTAAAGCTAAATGAATAACTGGTTCTGGAAATTGCATTGATTCTAAAATAATTGGGTTTTTTTCATCAGATAAAGTATCACCAGTAGTTGTGTCTTTTAACCCTACAGCGGCTGCTATATCTCCTGCATACACTTCTTCTATTTCTTCTCTGTTATTTGCATGCATTTTTAAAAGACGCCCAACTCGTTCTTTTTTATCTTTTGTTGCATTTAAAACATAACTTCCTTTGTTTAAAATTCCTGAGTAAACTCTAAAAAATGTTAATTTTCCAACAAAAGGATCTGTCATAATTTTGAAGGCTAACGCCGAGAAGGGTTCACTATCTGATGAATGTCTTTCTGACTCTGTACCATTTAATAATTTACCTTTAATTGCTGGTACATCAATTGGTGAAGGTAAATAAGCTACAACAGCGTTTAATAATAACTTTACACCTTTATTTTTAAAAGCAGATCCTGATAATACAGGAAAAAATTCTGCTGATAAAACTCCTTTTCGAATTGCTAATTTTAATTCTGGAATAGTGATTTCTTCACCATCTAAAAATTTCATCATTAATTCTTCATCATATTCAACAGCTGCTTCTATTAACTTTAATCTTAACTCTTCTGCTGTTGATTTTAAATCTGCTGGAATTTCAATTGTTTTTGCAATTTCATCTGCTGAACCATCAAATTCATAAGCTTTCATTTCTACTAAATCAATAATTCCTTTAAACTGATCTTCAGCTCCAATTGGTAATTGGATGGGTGCGGCTTTTGCACCTAATCTGTCCCCGATTGTTTTTACTGAATATAAAAAATCCGCTCCGGTTTTATCCATTTTATTTACAAAAACAATTCTTGGAACTCTATAGTTAGTTGCTTGTCTTCAAACCGTTTCTGTTTGTGGTTCTACTCCACTTTGGCCATCAAGCACTGTTACAGCACCATCTAAAACTCTTAACGATCTTTCCACCTCAACTGTAAAATCAACATGGCCTGGAGTATCAATAATGTTTAAACGATTGCCTGCTCAAAATGCTGTAGTTGCTGCAGATGTTATTGTAATACCACGCTCTTGTTCTTGAGCCATTCAATCCATTTGTGACTCACCTTCATGAGTTTCTCCAATTTTGTGTATTTTACCTGTGTGAAATAAAATACGTTCTGTTGTAGTTGTTTTTCCTGCATCAATGTGGGCCATAATTCCGAAATTACGAGTATTTTCTAAACTAAATTCTCTTGGCATATTATGCCCTCCTTTTTATCATCGATAATGTGCGAACGCTTTATTAGCTTCAGCCATTTTATGTATATCTTCTCGTTTTTTCACCGATCCACCAACTCCATTTGATGCATCAATGATTTCATTTGCAAGTCTATCAATCATTTCTTTTTCGTTTCTTAATCTTGAATAATTAATTAATCATCGCAAAGCTAAAGTTATTTTTCTGCTTGCAGAAACTTCTATAGGCACTTGATAATTTGCTCCTCCAATACGACGAACCTTTAGTTCTAGATGTGGTTTGATATTCTCAATAGCTTTGTCAAAAATTTCTATAGGGTTAACTCCCGTTTGTTCTTTAATTTTATTAAAAGCTTTATATAAAATTGTTTGTGCTGTTCCGCGTTTTCCATCTAACATTATCTTATTAACGGCTCTTGTTACTAATTTTGAATTATAGATTGGATCAGGTAAAACATCTCTTTTTTCTGCTTGGTGTTTACGCATAATTTTATAAACCCCCTTCTATTTCAATTTCTATATGTTAATTTTATAATTTATTAACTGGCTTTTTTTGGTTTTTTTGTTCCGTATAAAGAACGAGATTGCAACCTTTTATTAACACCTGTGGTATCTAAAGTTCCACGAATAATATGATAACGAACACCAGGTAGATCTTTAACTCTTCCTCCACGTATCAAAACAACACTATGTTCTTGTAAGTTATGCCCTTCACCCGGAATATATGCAGTAACTTCCATTCCATTTGTTAATCTTACCCTTGCATATTTTCTTAACGCTGAGTTTGGTTTTTTTGGTGTCATTGTAGCAACTCTTGTACAAACACCTTTTTTTTGCGGTGATGAAATTTTTGTAACTTTTTTTAATAAAGTATTCACCCCTCTATTTAAAGCAGGGGCTTTAGTTTTTCAAGTTTTTGCTTTTCTTGGTTTTCTTACTAATTGATTTATTGTTGCCATGATTAATTTCCTCCTCTCCACAATACCAAGTGTATTGAATACACAAAATATATTATATCTTATATAAAGCAAAAAACATAAATATTTTAAATTTATCTTTTGATGAAAATAAAGTAATTTAAAAACATTACTAATTTATATTTGTTTTATCTTTGTATGTTTATGTTAATAACTTAATATCTGGAATGATATTTTGGAATACTTTTTCTTCTAATAAACCTTCTTGTTTAGGATATATTAGCGTTAAGTGTAGCAAATATACAAATAAATAATAAGCATTCATATAAGACATAAACATACTGATTCTTTTGTTTGTAAAATCATCTATTTGGATTTGAGATAACTTTTCATAACAATTACTATACACTTGATTGAATTCTAAAATATTGTTCATTAACAAATTAAATGCTTGGGCAGCCTCTAAATTTTTAATTTTATTTAATAAACTATTTAATTTTTCAAAAATAATTAATGGGTCTTTTTTTAAATTTAATTTTTCAAATTCAGCAACTAATTCATTAGCCTTCAAGCCTACTGCTTGCACGGCTGTTGCTACAATAATGTTTAAACCTATTTTTTCATTAACTACGTGTAGAGGTAGCTTTTCACTTTCTAAGCTTTTATCAATAGACATAATAACAATAACCGCATTTTGAAGAATTGAAAGCAAGTGATTTAAAGTTATGGTTTTTTTAATATCACCGTCTTTAACTTCTCATTTTTTAAAGGTTTTATCAAATTCAATTCCAAAATTCTTTAAATCTTCTGTTGTTTTCAAAGAATTTGTTCTTTTAAAATAATCATCTATATTTTGAGGAGCTATAAATTCAGATTGATAATTTTGTTTAAAATTTTTATAAACTTCATCTATTATTTTTATCACTATTTTTTCATATTTAATTGGTTTAATTTTTTCCATTTTTTTTGCCTCTTTTCTGCTACTATCTATTTTATATGAAATATTAAACTCTTAAAATTTATAATTATATTTAACAATAATAAGAATTATCTTCTAATCATACTTTTTTATAATTTCTGTATCTTTATAATTTAGTTATTAATCATTTAATAATTTATGTGTTAATTTCGTTGAAATTTTTTCATACTCAAAAATAACTTGATGTTCGAAAATATTTAAAAAATACGAATTTTTTATTTTTATTTCATTAGCATTTTCTATAATTTTTTTATTTAAAAATAAATTGGCATTATATTTTTCTTTATAATTAACTCTACTTGTTTTAATTTCTATTTGGAATCACTCTTCTGCATTTTTTAATAAAAGATCAATATGTGTTATGATTTTTTTATTATTTTTTAAATATAGAAAAATTTTGTCAAAATAAATATTATAAATATTATGTTTATAACAAAATTTATTTATTTCTGTTATATATCTTTTAGCAGCGTTGATATGTATGATATTTTTACAGTTTGAATTTAACAAAAAAATTTTTTGTGTCTTTTTTTGTGAAATGCTTTCAAAAATAATGTTCTTTATGCAAGAAGATTTTTTTAAAGAGTTTTTAATTATATTGTTATTTATGTTATTTATATAAGGGAAATATTTAGTTAATACATCTTGTGTTGACAATATTTGCAACTCATTATCACTGTTTAATTCATTAAATAAAACTTCATTATAAAAATTTAACTTTTTTATATTATTTAGAAAAAAATATTTTTGTTTATCTTCATCTCAAACTATATACTCTGTAATATCATTTAAAAATTGTTTCATAAAACTATTATAACTAATTTGTTTTTAATATAATTTAAAATTTAAATAATTATTAGTCAAAAAATCTTTAGCTTATTTTTTTATTATATTTTGTTAACATAAAACTTAAAACAATAAAAATAGTCTAAAAAAAGACTATTTTTGGTTATAATTATGTTTTCTTGTTAATGTGTCTAAAATCACTTTTGGATCATACAATAATTTATTTTCACGCCTATTAACAGCTTGTTCTATTTTTTTATTTATTTCATCAAATTCTGATTTAAATAAATTTGTTGTTTTGCTATTTAATGCTTCTATAAAATTCTCTATTTCTCTAATTTTTTCACTAATAAACCCTTGAGATAAATTCGATGATTTTTCATAATTTTCTTCTACTAAACTACTTTTATTATGATGGGTAGTCAAGTTTATTGTATCATTATTTATTGATTTATCTAATATTAGTTTTTCATTTAATGATGTTGTGTTTATTTCATTTTCAGAGTCTATTTGTTTAAAAGAATTTTTCTCTTGTAAGTTAAGATTATCATTATTTTCATAAATGCTTGTTTCATAATTATCTTGATTTTCTGGCTTTGAAATAATTTCAAATGATGATGTAAGCAAATTAATTGAATCTGGTTGAGTCATATTTTTATTTGAATTATCAAAACCTATAATTGGTTCAATTATTTTTTGTTCTTCATCCGCTGTTTGTTTATCATCAAATAATCTTGGAACAACATTATTTGATGATAAATTAGTTTCAGTTGTAATTCCTTTGTTATTAATAATTTCAAAGTTATCAGTTTCAAAGTTATTAAGATTTTGATCTACATTTTGGTATTTTAAATTACGTGTTTCTTCAGTTGAAGATGTTCAACTTTTGTTTTGTATATTGATTAGTTCTAATTTATATTTATCTTCTATATTTAATTTTTTTGCTTTTTTATTTAATTTTTTAATATTTTCGTTAAGTTTTTTTATTGCTTTCTCTATATTTAAACCTTGTTTGAAGTGTTTCTCTTCAAATTTAATTTCTTTTTCAATTTTTGATTTATTAGCTTTTCACACCAAATATTTTTTAGATATCTTATCATCATTTTGTTTTTCAAAGAAAGATGATTTATCTAATTGTGTATTATTCTCTTGATAATTTAAAATTGTGGTTGTTACTGGTGATGTTAAATTTTGGTTTGGCAACGTAGGGTTAAATTTTTGATTTACTTTTTCACTGCTTCCCGCCTGTGAATTTTTTACCTCTCTCTTCATTAAACCTACGTTGCCATTTAACTTTCCCTCTTTATTTACCTCTCTCTCAAATTTTTTCTCTTCATGAAGAATAGTAATTAAATTTCTTTCCTCTGCATAATTACATACTGCTTCTGAATCTAACAATACACCTTCTAGTAATAATCATGCCATTACTAACATTGCTGCTGCGATAATTATAATAATTTGACCATATATTAAACCAGTAATTGGTAATAAAACTAATAAAATTTTTACATATGGTTTTGAAATTTTTTGTTGTTTTTTTAATCTTATTAATTCAGAGATCGATACAGCTAGTAAAACAATAGCTATAGCTCCAAAGATTCCAGCTAAAATAAAGACAGTAGTTTGAGATAATGCTCCTTCTGGTGAAGAGTTTAGCATGTTAGCAATTCCTGCCGAAGTGATGACAAACGGATTGTAACCTCCAAGTCCACTTTCTATTCAATTAGTGCTGACTGCTACTTGTTCAAGTTGGAAGAAAGGAATGGCAAACAACTGATCTGTTAATCATATAACAATGCTGTTTGTCATTATATTCAATCCAACAAATGGTAAAATGGCTAAAATTACGAACAATGATGCTGCGCATATAACTAACGTTCATGCAGCAACTACTAAAAATTTATACATATCATTTTCCCCCTTTTTGTAATTTTAAATAATTGAAAAATATTGAAAAAATTAATCATCTAGTATTTCAGGACCAAATTTAATTTCTGAAACTCTTGCATTGGTTTTTTTTGTTTCCATTTTTTCAAGTTCTCTTCGAGACTCTTCTTGTTTTTTTAAATTTAAATCCACTCTAATTCTGAAATCATCATTTAAAAAAGATTGTTTGTCAGATAAACTATTTATTTGAATATCTTTATTTTGATGATTTAATGTTGGATTATAGTAATTTCTATCATAATCTCTTGTTTCTTGACTAGTTGTTGGTTTTGGATTTATTGGTTTCTCAAGATTTATTCTGTTGTTGTTTAAATTTATTTCATAATTATCTTGATTTATTTCTAATTTATCATGTTTGGTTTTAATGATTAAACCATCAAGATTCATTAATGAATCATAAGATAATTGAAAACTTTTAAACTGATTTAACATTTCTTCGTTTAGATGAAATACAAATTTTAATGTATACACACCTGTAAATACATCTGTTATAAACTCTAATATTCTGACAATATTAGATAACCTAACATTAGAAATATTTTTAATAACAATTAGTAATGATATTTTGTCTAAATTATATGCCCTAAGTGCTTTATTTAATTCTTCACGAATTATTTTTAATGGATATGTTATGCCAATTTCATCAATAACTTCGTGAATAGAACAATCTGTCCGCCCATATTCTGTTACTGATAAACAAATCAGTGCTTTCTTTCATAAAACTATTTTGTCTTCTAATTTAATTAAAGGCAAAGATCTTATAATCTGTTTTAAAAAAAACATTTCTGGGTACAAATATTTAAAAATGTTTTCTGCAGTAATAATATAGCATTGATTTTTAGATAACAAATTCATTAAATCATTGAGAACATCTGAACTGTTAGCACTTGTTTCTATGATACCATAAAATTGGTCAACCAGTCTATTAGTATTAATTAAATTTGCAAACATTTCATTTGAATATTTTAATATATCTCTATCTGCTAAATTTTCTAAATAATGATTTTCTGTTGATAAATTATTTAATGATTTTTCTTCTTGCAAATAAGCGGTGGGTTCTGGAGAAGAGAAAATCTTTTTTTGCACCCATTCTTTTCTTGTTGGTTTTTGCGAGTTGTAATTATCATTATATAAAATTTGTTTATAGGGGTTTTCGTGTTTTAGTTCTTGTATTTTATTTGATTCAGATTTACTTTTTTTTGTGTTTATTAAATAATTTTTAATAAACACTGGAAGAGTTTCATCGTTTTCATCAAAGCCAATGTCTGCGCTTAATTTTATATATTCTTCATAGATTTGTTCATCTTTTATTTTAAGTTTTTCTCTTTCTTCTAATTGTTTTCTTTTTTTTTCAAATGGACTTATGTACACAAAATCACCACCTTTTTTGTATATATATTATAACACAAAAAATAATTTTTTCTCATAAAATTGTTGCATTGTATCTTTTGTTATGGTACTCTATATACTATCTTTTTTGAAATTTGTTAATATAATCTATAATTTTTGATGGTTTATTTCTTAATTCTCCCACATAAAAACAATGTTCTTTTCCTAAAAAATTAACTAGATCTAGTTCTAAACTTAAAAAATCAGCACCACTTTTATTGACGCTAGATGAAAATATAGGACCTGTAGATAATATTATTTCTTTTAAGTCTTGTCTTTTGACCAATCGTACTGCTCAAAATTTCTTGGCTTTATTTTTCTTAAAAATAACTGTTGTTGGTTCTTCATCTAAAAGAATTTCTTTTATTTCTTGGTCTATGTCTATAAATAAATTTGCTTGGTTAAAATCTGCAACCAAAATGATTAATGGTTTAAACAACTCACTGTTTTTTAATTTATTTATTTTTACCATATTTTTATTATTAACAAGAGCGCTTAAACCATATATAGTATCAGTTGGTAAAATAATTATTTTATTTTCTTTTAATAAATTAATTGCTTGAGTCATTTTTTCTTTATTTAAAAATTCCATTATTTTTCTCATTTCATTGGTAGTTAGACTTATAAAACATCTGTGTCATTCATTATAACAAAATATCTCCAGTTATTAAAATAATCTTTTTTAAAAGTTATTTTAAATTTAAAATTATTTTTTTCAAATATTTCTTGTATACTTTGTGTTTGCTTAAAACCAAACTCACATATTATTATAAGTTTTTTATTTAAAGAAAATAAAAAACTTAATTTTTCAAATAGCAAATTAAAAAAAAATAATCCGTCTTCTTTTGCAAAAAGAGCTAGATGTGGTTCATATATTTTGGTTTGTTTTGAAATATAAGTATCATTAATATCAATATAGGGGGGATTTATAA
>JGI994J12354_10002033_pt1 | contig 20194 bp, 16 predicted proteins | sample IntmicLarv3ML3BL_FD_12354 | JGI IMG/M metagenome (IMG submission 12354)
CTACGACGTCGTTTTCATGGATCATATGATGCCGGATATGGACGGCGTTGACACCACGAGGATAATCCGCGCCCTCCCCGGTGAAAAATATCAAAAGCTGCCGATAGTGGCGCTTACCGCCAATGTGATAGGCGATGTTCGAGATATGTTCCTGCAAAACGGCATGTCGGATTTTCTGTCAAAGCCTCTGGAATTCCCCGAAATTGAGAGGGTGCTTTGCGAATGGCTACCCTCGGAAAAATGGTTTTTCGAGCAGGATTAAATTGAACCTTATCCCGCCAAAGGTGCCTTTCAGATTTGAAAACCGGGATGTCATATAATTGATAGCCCGGTTTTTCAGACCGTCAAAAAACTTGTTTTTTAACGGAAAAGTTCTCGCGCTGAGGCGCTCTCAAAGAATGCCTTGGGGAAAGTGAATTCCCCCAAGGCATTGCAATTTCAATCTTTTCGTTCCGCGAACACACTGAAACCGCGCCCGCTCCGCGAAAAGGCTTTTCTCGGAAAAGGACGTGAGAAGACTTTTTTACGGAGTTGAAAACCGGGCTGTCGACTAAACGACAGCCCGGTTTTTGTTGCGAAAATAGATTTTTGCAAATATTAATGAAACGTGAAAAAAGAGATTGCTTTATTGTATAATAACTGCTATGATATCGTGGGAGAGATTGGTGGAACTATATCATTTGAAAGTTGAGGAGGGCAAACTGTGAATGTTTTTTTAGAATTATTTGAGGGATTTTCAGATATTGGCTTGGGCAACCTCATAATGTTTGTGATTGGCGGTGTTTTGATCTATCTGGCAATTGCCAAGGATTATGAGCCGATGCTTTTATTGCCGATGGGTTTTGGAGCGATTCTTGTCAACCTGCCGCTCGCTTCGGTGTTGAGCTATGACGGAACTCCGGGCGTGCTTCAGTTGTTTTACAATGTCGGCATAGTCACCGAGGTTTTCCCGATTCTCATCTTCGTCGCCGTCGGCGCGATGATTGACTTTTCCCCTCTCCTGAAAAATCCGAAAATGATACTGTTCGGCGCGGCCGCACAATTCGGCATTTTCTTTACGGTCATTATGGCTTTGCTTCTCGGCAAGCTGTTTCCGGCTCTGGAGATCGACCTCAAGGTCGCCTCCGCCATCGGCATCATCGGCGCGGCCGACGGCCCGACTTCCATTTTTGTTGCGACAAAGTTCGCGCAGAAATATCTCGGAGCCATCACCGTCGCGGCTTATTCCTACATGGCGCTGGTTCCGATCATCCAGCCCCCGGTTATCCGCGCGATAACAACAAAAGCCGAGCGCATGATCCGCATGGAATATCAGGATCGCGCTGTCTCGCAAAAGGTTCTCATCTTCTTCCCGATCGTTGTCACTTTCATATCCGGCATCATCGCTCCCATATCCGTACCGCTGATCGGCTTCCTGATGTTCGGAAACCTCATCCGCGTCTGCGGCGTGCTTGAGCGTCTGTCTCTCTCCGCGCAGAACGAGCTTGCGAATCTCGTGACCTTGCTTCTCGGAATCACCATCGGCGCGAAGATGCACCACACCGAGTTCCTCCAGCCGATGACGCTTCTCATCATGGGCCTCGGCCTCATCGCTTTCGTGTTCGACACGGTCGGCGGCGTTATGTTCGCGAAATTCCTGAACCTCTTCTCGAAGAAGAAGGTCAATCCGATGATCGGCGCGGCGGGCATATCCGCGTTCCCGATGTCCTCCCGCGTTATCCAGAAGATGGCGATAAAAGAGGACCCCCAAAACTTCATACTTATGCAGGCCACCAGCGCAAACGTCGCGGGCCAGCTTGGTTCGGTTGTTGCGGGCGGAATCATCCTGTCTGTTGTTCCGTACCTGCTGGGACTTTAAGGAGGGTTTATAGATGACTGATATTACATTATCCCTTATTCTTACAGCTATCGGCCTCGCCACCGTGTTTTCGGCTCTGCTGTTGTTCCTCTTGTCCATCTCCCTTTTGATGAAGGCGTTTCGTGACAAGGAGGACGAGCCCGTCGCCGTCGCGGCGGACATTGCTCCCGTTCCCGCACCTGTTGTGGAAAAGGAAAAGCTTCCGCGCACCGTTGAGCTAACCGATGTGGACGAGCGTACGGCCGCCACTATCATGGCTATCATCTCGAACGAGACGGATATTCCGCTCAACGAGCTGCGCTTCCGCGCCATCCGGCTCTCGAAAGAGGACTAATTTCATCAAAAAACATGTTTTTTGATGAGTAGGGTTCTCGCGCTGAGGCGCTCGCCAAGGACTGTCTTCGGGAAAATGAATTCCCCGGACGCATAGTTATTTCAATCTTTTCGCTCCGCGAACACACTAAAAGCGCGCCTAGGCGTCGTCGTCGAGCTCTCTCCACTCCGCTTCCCGCGTTGCGGAAAGCTCCATTGTGGTCGCTCGCTCCTCCTTTTCCGAATGAAACCCGCTCCGCTGGGCTTTCATTCGGGAACATTGGAAAAAGACTTTTCTCGGAAAAGGACGAGGACTCAGACTTTCTGAATAAGCTAACCCCGATAGAAAAAGGCGAAACCTTTTTCTATCGGGGTTTTTCGGATTGCTTGGATTTTTAAAGCTTATCTATCATCGCCACCAAGGCATCCAGAACTTGAACGACGTCCTGCTTGAACAGGTTAATGTCCGTGACTTCGCTTGCCTTGAAGGCCTCAACCGCGGATTGCAGCTCGCTTCTCGCCAGAACCTTCTCATAAGCGGCTCTTCCTTTTTCTGTCAGTTCAACCACTTCGTCGTCCGAGTCGTAGGAAAACACAGCATACCCGCTGTATTCTGAGCATACACATTCAAGCTCCGCGTCAGAGATATCAAATTTGAGCAATATCTCGTCGATCCCCTTGTTGCCCGGATATACAAATCCGAAGATATCAAATGCCAGTTTGTCCATCACATAACTCCTTTTTCAAAACATACTGCCGTCGAGGGCGTCATTGTGTTGATTCTTTTTTCTGAATTGTAGCATGTTGACGTGACGATATCAAGTACAGCGCAGTTTTTTGACGGCCTAAACCTCTTTCGGAATCGCGGCGAAGTTGCGGTCGACTACGACGGAGCAACTGTATTCGGGATAGGTTTTCCGGACGAGCGCGCTCACCGCCGCGCTGATCTCTCCGTCTGTCATCGGCGTTGCGGGCGGCACGGAGCAGTCGAAAATGAGCCGCGGGCGCTCTTTTTCAGGCGCGATGCGCAGATCGTGTATAGTAAATTCGGGGTCGATGATGCGAACCTCCTCCGCCAGCCATGCTCGCAGGTCGTCCGCGCGCCCTCGCCTGTTACGATCGGATCATGGTGCACAACGAGGTGCAGCCCCTCAGCCGCGAAATCCTGCTCTATCGTGTCTATGACCTCATGGCTGGCCAAAACGTCCGCCTCTGCGGCCATCTCGACGTGGACGCTTGCGAACTGCCGGCCGGGGCCGTAGTCATGCACGAGCAGGTCGTGCGCGCCAAGAACTCCGGGATAGCTCATTATCTTGGTTTGGATATGCCGCACGGCCTCCGCGTCCGGCGCTCTTCCGAGAATCGGATTCAGAGTCGCGCGTATCAGGCCGACGCCGCTGACCAATATAAACGCCGCGACACCGAGTCCCGCCCAGCCGTCCAAATCAAAATCCGTGAAGCGGGACACGAGCGCCGAGGCGAGCACCGCGCCCGTCGTTATTATGTCATTCCGGCTGTCCGCCGCCGAGGCCGAGAGAGTGGCGGAGGATATCGCCGCGCCCGCGCTTCTGTTGAAGCGCATCAGCCAAATTTTCAATATCATCGACACAGCGAGTGCCGCCGCATATATCCAATTGAAATCCACCGGCGACGGTTCCGAAATCTCAGTGATGCTGTTTTGAACAAGCTCCACTCCGATGACAATGATGAGAACCGAGACCATGAGCCCCGCGAAATATTCATACCGCCCGTGGCCGTATGGGTGCTCGGCGTCCGCCGGCCTCAAAGCCAGCTTGAAGCCCATCAGGCTGATGATGCTCGAGGCCGCGTCCGACAGGCTGTTGACGGCGTCGGCGGTGACGGAAACCGAGCCCGCGAGCAGGCCGACGGCACCTTTCATCAGGAACAGCAGCAAATTGCAAATAATCCCCACCCAGCCCGACAGCCTGCCATAGGCGGACCGGACGGACGGAGCATCTGTTTTTTCAAAATCTTTTATAAATCTACGAATCAAAAATTTCGACACCCGCATTGCTCCTTACAGCGTATTTTCAGGCCGTTTGCGCAAAACGACCTCCTATATTATATGCTAAAACAGTCTTTGTGGCAACAACGGGGACAAAACGGCCGCTTTTATCGACAAACAGTGATTGCACAGTGAGATTGGTTGTGTTACTATTAAAATAACGCTTCTTTGGACGGGAGGTTTGCATTATGACTTCTGCGCTTATTTTAGCCACCTCGGAGCATTTGACAGCAAGCTCGTTTGATCCCACAAAAAACATCGGCGGGATGTCCCCGCTCAAACGTCAGATTTCCACCTTTCGCCAGGCGGGAATCGACCGTATCGCTGTTGCCGTGGGCCGCGAAGCCGACAAAATCGAATCCCACTGCTCGCGTCTGCGAGTCGTATTTGTGCGGGGCGGACTGCGCGAGGGTCTGGAATATCTTAAATTCAAATGCACGGAGGCTTTCGTTGTTCCCGCAAGCTTTCCGTTTTTCACATGCGCCACGGTTAAAAGTATGCTGGGATATCAGACGGCCGCCGTCCTGCCGGAGCTTCGCGGCATGACAGGCTATCCCCTGCTCCTCTCCGGCAAGCTCTTCGACGCGGTTTCCGCATATGGCGGAGAGCGCGGCCTCATCGAGCTGCTCCAGCCCGACGGTGTTCAGGCGTTCCCTGTTCCCGTTGAGGACGAGGGGATATTGATGAATGCTGAAATCGCTGAAAAAAACGAGCTCGAAACCATGGCGGCGGCCCACTCTCTGCATCGTCTCAAGCCCGACCTGAAAATAAGCCTTTCCCGGGAGCACAGCTTTTTTGGCCCCGGAACACTGCACCTGCTCTATCTGACGGAGGAGGCCGAATCCCTCATGCAGGCCAGCAAGCTCATGGGAATGTCGTATAGCAAGGCCCGCAAGCTGGTCGCGCGCATGGAGAGCAGTCTCGGATATCAAATACTCGAGAGCCACCACGGCGGACGCACGGGGGGCTACTCCACACTGACTCCGCAGGCGAGAGTTTTGATGAAAAAATACAAAGCGCTTCAGGACGAAGCGCAGGAAAAGCTGGAGGAAATTTTTCGAAAACACTTCAGTGACGACATCTCCGCGGGTGAATGATTGTCTGCGGCACAGCTTATTCGATTTTTGCTGATTTTCTCTTGACAAAATAACCCCGCGCGCGTATAATCATGACAGTCGAATGTTTTTATAAAACATATCGATTGTCTAAGAAATTATTAATCATAATTTTCTTGGAACACCAAATCCTCTTATGCTGCAACATAGGTTTTGACCGTAAACCTGCCGCAGAGAGACTTTTCCACACTTTATTTTAAGGACGCTGACCGGCGTCCTTAAAATAATTTCGGCAAAAACCTATTTTTCGAGGAGTATAAACCTTCGAAATATCTGGCGGGTCGGCTTTGTTTTGTGTATAATGGTGCCAAAAAGCAAAAGCTAGGGGGACTGGATGAAGAAGATATACAAATCTTTGATGATAATGCTCGCTCTCGTCTTCTTGTTTGCGGCGTGCGCACCTCTGAAAACGTTTGTGAATTCGAATGACCGGGAAGAGGAGGATATCACCCGCTGCCCCGAGCTTTCGAAAAAACCCGAACAGCCGGAGGAAGAGGGTGCCGTTCCCGAGGCCGAGGAAGAGCCCCAGTCCGCGGTGTGGCCCACTGTTGACCCTGATAAAAAGACATATATACCGGGAAACTGGAATGATGATATCTACTCAAACGCGCATCTCGGAATAGAAATCACGAAACCCGCGAATTGGACTATCGCAAGTGCCGAGGAGAGAGAAGAGATGCACCAACGCTTCGGAGTAGGTGAGTTTTCTGATAGCAGTTCTCTTCTCACCGAGGCATTGAATCGAAAAAAAACATATGACATGGTTTTATACTATCCGGGTAGAGCTTCGATTATGCTCATAGTTGAAAACCTCGCCATGTCGCTGGGTGGCACATCCATTGACGAGGATGCATACATCAGAATACTCGCCGCCCAGCTCGACAAGCACATCGAACCTGACTATGAGATTGGCGAAGTCTCGGCAATGACCATCGGCGGCGCTGAATACAAGAGCTTGGCTTTCACAACTCCGACCGAAGAACCGGGCGTTGATGACGCATATATATACTATATCCGCCGTGTCGACATCCATATGGCCTGCTTCCTTTGCGCTTACTCCAGCGGAGACGAGCAGATAATAACCGATGCACTGGCCAACGTCCGAGCGATATTATGACCCGGCTCGCAGTTCTCTATAAAAAACTCCTTAACGAAAGGAAAGATTCTTCGCCTGCGGCTTAGAACGACAACGAAAGGAGCTCTTTCGCAGAAAGAACCCCTTATAGGGCGAAATAGTTCTGGCAAATTGCCGTCGTTTTGTGTATAATAAAATCCGTGTGAAAATCAAAAATGGAGGACTAGAATGAAAAAACTTTACAAAGCTCTGGCGCTGATGCTCGCTCTCGTGCTGCTGTTTGCGGCGTGCTCTTCGACCCCAAAAGGAACGAGCGCGGACGAAGAAGAGGTTACCCGCCGCCCTGAAAAAACCGAACAGCCCGCGAATGAAGAAACCGGGAAACCGGAGGCCGAAGAAAAAACTTCGCAGGTCGGGGCTGCGCCAACTATTGACCCGAACAAAAAGACATACGCGTTGGGCACATGGGAAGACGACGTCTACGTAAATGCGTATCTCGGCATTGAGATCACAAAGCCTTCTGATTGGGTCGTCATAACCGATGAAGAGCTTGCCAACACCATGCAGCTCGGGGCGGATCTCCTCGCTGACAAGCACGCCTACCTTATGGAGGCCGCGAAGCAGAAGAACATATATGATATGGGCCTCTCCAAACCCGCGGCGGGAGCCTCCGTCATGCTCATGGCCGAAAACCTTTCCATGTCGTTGGGCGGCACATCCATCGATGAGGCGGCATACATCGGAATACTCTCAACTCAACTTGACCAGATTACGGAAATCGACTATGAGGTCGGCGACATCACGACAATAACCATCGGCGGTGTGGAATACATGGGCATCACCGCCACGGTCGCGGGCCTTGATCTGGTGCAGACATACTACGTAAGCAAGGTCGACGTTTACATGGTCTGCTTCATATGCACTTATCAGAGCGGAGACGCGCAGGAGGTCATGGACATATTAGCCGGCATCCGCGAAGTGGGCTGAACCGAACCACGATTTTTTATACGAACGGGCCCCGACAAAACGGAGCCGTAATGTCTGCTTTTGCGGGCACGACGGCTCCGCTTTGCCGTCAAAAATTACTTGTAAAAAACATATGTATGAAATATAATAAAATAAATCCGACAATTTCACACAATGAGCGGATTTGTAATGATGTAGTAAGGGGCGTGACACATGGCGTTTGAAAAGAAATCTCGTCCGAACGAAGCCGCCGGCGTCGGCTCCAACTCGATGAGGCGGACGCTGAGCTTTGCGGTCGGAATCGGAGTGGCCGTGTTCGGCATGATATTTTTCCTGGTTTTCAACCTCGTCATGCCCAATATGCTGGAGCGCACTGAGGCGAAATATGTTGAAGAACAAAAACGCCTTGTAGACGGACTTCTTGAGGGCACCTCAATGTCCGCGGCCAAGCTCGCCTATAATCTGACAAACTGGGGGGAGACTTCCAGCTTCATTCTCGGGGAAAACGACGATTTCATAGAGAAAAACTGGCCGGGAACCACAATCGCCGCCGCATATGAATATAACTTCATTTACATAAAAAACAAAGACGGCCGGGATATTTACTCGGAGTTTTATGACTTTAAGGCCAGAGAACCATTGACGGTGCCTCAGAATTTCTCGGAGAGTCTCTCGGAGATATCTGCGGCGGTCATCGCCGGAAGCTCTGCCGGAACGGAGAATCCCTTTGACCGCAAAATAGCCGGAGTATTTTTCCTTGGCGGGGTGCCCTATCTTTCGGCAACCATGCCGGTGCCGCGAAACGGCGATTTTAACGACGTCGTCGGAACCGTCACCTTTGGTGTTGTTCTGTCCGGCAGGTACTTGAAAGACCTGACGCTGTATGAAACGGCTGAGTTTCGTTTCCTCAGGGATCAGGAGGAGCGAAACGAATATTCGGGCAGCAACCCCAACTTGGCAATCTCAACGCTCCACCTCCAAGACATCTGGGGCGATCCGATATACATGGCCATCATCGACCGGCGCGTAATATATTCAGAGGGACTGCAGGCGCTCAATGCCGCTGAGATCACGCTGGGCGGTGTCATAATCCTGTTCGCTCTCGCGCTCTACGTGATATTCAGAAAAATAGTTTTCAAGCCGTTGGAGGCTCTCAGCCGCGACGTCGACACTGCCTCCGCCGCGGGAGAAGTGAATGTCCGGGAATATTCGAATACGGACGAGCTGATCTTACTCGGCGACTCTATCAACGAAATGCTCGGGCGGCTGGACAGCGCGAAGGTATCGGAAAACACCCTGCTGCAAATTTTGAACGGCATGGACGCTTTCCTGTACGTTGCCGACGTGCAGACCGACGAGCTGCTGTTTATAAACGATAAGCTCATTGAGCACTTTCACATCGCTCCCGGGTATATCGGCAAGAAATGCTGGGAGGTTTTCAGAACCGACGGCGTCGGGCATTGCCCCGACTGCACCTTGAAGTTCATAACTGACGAATCCGGCTCCCTATACACAGCGGATTTCCAGAGCAGCTTCAATGACCGCCATTACAGGCACACGGACTGCTTCATAGGCTGGACGGGCGGCAGAAGTGCGCATCTGCGCGGTATGATAGACATAACCGACCGCGTCAACACCGAAGCGGAGCTCCAGCAACAGCTCCGTCAGCAGGAGCTGATGAGCATTGTGTCCGTCAGCTTCATCTCCGAGGAGGAAATCGGAACCCTGCTCGACCGCGCGCTCAGCCGCGTCGGTGAGTTTTTGGCCGTGGACAGGCTGGTCATCTCCAAGGCCGACATGGAGGCAGGAACCATCAGCTTCTTCGCAGGTTGGAAAAACATGATTCAGGACAGCGTTCCGCTCCAGCCCCTGACGCTGGAATTCTCCCCCGGAAACCGCTATTACGATGCCTTTGTCGTGGAAGGACTGTCTTATCTGGCTTCGAGGGGGCTCGTGGACAAATCCGGCCTCGGCGACGACGAAGTGAAGTTCGACCGGCTGGATGAGCACTCTTTCATCTGCGCCCCGATAATGGCGGAGGGAGAGGTCTGGGGGCTTGTCGCGCTCGGGGACCGCAATCCCAACCGGATTTGGAGCGACAATGACAAGCAATTTTTCTCTCTGCTCTCCAGCCTTATTTCAGGAGCCGTATCCCGCGATATCGCGAGGCAGGGCTTCATTCTGGCAAAGGAGCACGCGGAGGAATCCAGCCGCGCTAAGGGAGACTTCCTGTCGCGGATGTCTCACGAAATGCGAACCCCGATGAATGCCATAATCGGCATGACAAATATAGCGAAGCACTCAGATGACCCGGCCAAGAAAGAATATTGCCTCGACAAGATAGACGAGGCCTCGAAGCACCTCCTCGGAGTCATAAACGACATTCTAGACATGTCGAAGATTGAAGCCGCGAAGTTTGAGATAAGCTATGCCGGGATGGACTTCCCGAAGACGATTCGGCGGACGGTTGACGTGCTCAATTTCGGCGTTGACAAAAAGAATCAGCATCTCGTCGTCGAGCTCGACCCGAACCTGCCGACGCATATTGTCTCCGACGACCAGCGGATCAGCCAGGTCATCACGAACCTCGTCGGCAACGCCATAAAATTCACGCCGGAAAATGGCACCATCACCTTATCCGCGAAGCTTCTCGGCGAAGAAGCGGGCATATGCGAGATACAGGTCGACGTGGCGGACACTGGCATTGGCATCTCGCCGGAGCAATTGTCGAGGCTCTTCCGTTCGTTCGAGCAGGCGGACGGCAGTATAAGCCGCCGCTTCGGGGGAACGGGACTGGGTCTCTCGATATCGAAGAGCATCGTCGAGCTCATGGGAGGCGAAATTTGGGCGGCCTCCGAGCCGGGGCATGGCTCAGTTTTTTCTTTCCGCATCAAGGCGGAGTGCATAGAGGACGATGCGCGGGAGAGCGGCGTGGGCCAGCCTGATGCATTTGACGAAGCACCATATTTCCCGGGAAAACGGATATTGCTTGCGGAGGACGTCGAGATAAACCGCGAAATCGTCCTCGCCTTGCTCGAGCCGACGGGAATTGAAATCGACTGTGCCGAAAACGGCATCGAAGCGGTTCGAATGTACACACGCGCGCCCGAGCGCTATGACATGATTTTCATGGACATCCACATGCCGGATATGGACGGCTATGAGGCATCCATAAGGATACGCACCTCCTCGCTTTCTACCGCCGAGTCCATACCCATAGTTGCGATGACCGCGAACGTGTTCCGCGAGGACATCCGCCGTTGCCTCGCCTGCGGCATGAACGACCACGTCGCCAAGCCGATAGACACACCGGATCTGTATTTGAAGCTGCATCAATACCTAATACTAAACACTGACTAAAAACACGATATCTAAACGGCGCAATTGTCGCCATGCCGCGTTGCCAGGTTCCGTGAATCCACACAGGATTCGCGGAACCTGTCGCCTTGTCTGGCAACAATATCGCTCGTTTATCTATTCGCGCTTTTAATCAGTGTTTAGTATAAATATTATATAATTGAGCCGACGAATGTTTGTAATTATAAGTGTTCAATTTGCCCTAACCGGCTTTATTCCAAAGAGGAACAAGGATATATGGATTGGGCTTTGTTTGCGCGTTTATTGATAGTAAAGACTAAACCTCGGTAAAAAACGAGTTTAAACCCGCTCCTCACGCAAAGCAAATTGCGCAGGGNGCGGGCTTTGATATTCCTCTGTTGTCAGCCGTTCGTTTCATATAGCGCCAAGGTGCGTTCGGTGATATCGTCCCAGTTGAAGCGGCCGAGGATATGGTCGGATATCTCGTCCGCGGAGGGGAGCGCTATACTGCCTTCCAGAAGCCCGCTCAGCTTCGCGTGCAGGTCCGGCACATCGGATTTGGCAAAGGAGACAGAAAATTCGCCGGCGACGGCGGTGTTCTCTGGGATGTCGCTCGTCAGGCACCGCCTGCCGAAGCTCAGGGCCTCAAGGAGCGTGAGCGGCATTCCCTCAATGTCGCTCGGGAGTACATAGAGCGCGCAGTTGGAATAAAGCTCCGAGAGCTCGTCTCCCTGAACGAAGCCGGTCATGACGACCCGGGGGTCGGCCGCCGCCAGATCATCTATTTGCGTCACGTATTCGTCGGAATGGCTTGTGCCGCCCGCGATGACAAGCTTTTTGTCGGTGTCGATGCCCCGAAAAGCCTCAAGCAGGTAGTGGAGGCCTTTCTCGGGGACGATCCGCGCGAGGAAGAGTATGTAATCTTCTCCGGTGAGGCCGTATTTTTCGGTGATTATTTGAGGCTTGCGCCTCTCGGGTGCGTTCACGGCGTTGGGGATGAAGTGGACGTGTCTGCCGTATTTCTCTCCGAAATAGTCGCGCACGTTTTCTGAGAGGACTATCACCTCTCCGGCGCGTTTCGCCAGAGTTTTTTCGCCGAAGAGCAGGAATTTCGTGGCGAAGCCGCCCCATTTGCCGCGCTGCCAGTCGAGGCCGTGCACAGTGGAGACGGTCTTTTTTCCGAAGAGGGCCGGTATGCCGAGCATGGAGCTCGGCCCCTCCGCGTGGTAGTGTATTACATCGTACCCCCCGAAGGTCGCGCGGAGTGTGGCAAGAAAGGAGTATACGACGGCGTTCAGGCTGCGGCTCGAGGGTGTCGGGACATTAACTATGCGGACGCCTTTGTATTCCCTGAGCTTCGCGGAGCCGTATTCCGCGCCCGAGACATGCTCGCCCGCTCGGTTGTATACCGTCACGGAATGGCCCAGCCCGACCATGCGGACGGCCAGCTCTTCGACCACGATTTCGACGCCGCCCTCGCGGGAGGGAATGCGTTTATGCCCGATCATTGCTATTTTCATGCCGATACCTCACAATATTGAAACGATTAGTCTTGCGGAAAGAGAGGAAAATGATGTAAAATAAGAAGTAATAAATAAAGTAGGAGGTGCGCCATGTATACGCTGCTATTAATTGACGACGATCAGGAGATGCTGGAAATCACGTCGGCAAGCTTTCGGGACAGCGGATATAATGTCTATATATCCGAAAACGCCCGAAGAGGGCTTGACGCGCTTGTGAAAATATCGCCTGACTGCATCATACTCGACGTCATGATGCCGGGTATGAACGGCTTCGAAGCCTTTAGGAGAATCAGGGAGAGAACGAAGGTGCCGGTGATTTTCCTCACGGGGAGAATATCCGAGGACGACAAGGTGTCCGGCCTGCTTATGGGTGCGGACGACTACATAGAAAAACCTTTTAGCTTCCGCGAGCTTGAGGCGCGCGTTCGTTCGGCCCTGCGCCGCTCAGCGCTCTCCACTCCCGGCGTGCTGTCTTTCCCTCCCTTGGAGATAGACATCGTCGGCCACAAGGCGCTCTGCGATGGAGAGGATTTGGGCCTGACCACGCGGGAATATGGCCTGCTCTACATGCTGGCGACCTCTGACGGGAAAGTGGTTACATATGAGGACATCGGGAACCATATTTGGGGCTCCTACCGCTCAAATGACCGCAGCACGGTCATGGTCAGCATGTCCCGACTGAGAAAAAAGCTGGATGTGAACCCCATCGCCGCAAATATGATCGAAACCGTTTGGACAACGGGATATAAATTCATCGGAAAGAGGGCGGGCCTATGAGCGATGGCCACAGCCAGAGCTTCATTGCGCCGGGCATCGACATGGTGGAGGAACTGACGGCGAAGCTAATCGGGCTCAACATAGAACTGGAACAGAAAAACCGTCAGCTCGAGGCCTCGGAAAAGGCCAGAATTAGCATTCTGTCGAACATTTCGCATGATCTGCGCTCGCCGCTCGCTGCGGTTCGCGGCGCCGTTGACAGGTTGCTTCCCGGAACCGTCAGCCCGGAGGAGGCGCGGCGCCTCACGGAGATAATAAATCTGCGTGTGCTGGCGCTGGAAAAGCTCGTGGATGAGCTCTATTTTTCTGTCACGCTCGAACAGCCGGAATTTTTGCTCAAGCGCGAGTGCATCCCCATCGTCCCGTTTCTCGAGGAGTATTTCATCACCTTGGAGATATCGGGGAGATTCGACACCCGTCGCGCCGTTCTTAATGTGCCGGGGGACATGGACTGCCTTGTCAATATCGACACGCACCGTTTTTTGCGTGTGCTGGACAATCTCGTGTCCAACGCGCTCCGCCACACAAATGAGGGCGCTCTGATAGAGATAGGCTGTTCATGCGGAGACGGGTCTGTCGGTATATATCTGCGCGACTCGGGCGAGGGGATATCAGCAGATGACCTGCCGCATATATTCGAGCGCACATACACCGCATCCCGAGCTAGAACCCCGGGGGAAACCGGGAGCGGACTCGGGCTGCACATAGCGCGAAGCATTATTGAAAAGCACGGAGGTGAGATATCCTGCGTCTCCACGAGGGGCGAGGGTTCGACGTTTCGGATAACGCTGCCGATGGCGGCGGAACAGTAATCGGCAGCCTGTCGAGGCACGGCTAATCAGACTTCTTCGAGGGATATGAACTCAATATCGACGAGCTCGTTCAGGAATTTAAGTACGTCGGTGCGGCAGGTGTCCTCGTCAATTTCATAAATTTCCATAAGCTCCCGGACAATGTCCTCGGAGCTTTTTCCGTCTTCAAGCATATCCCATATTTCGTTTGCGGGGCCGGTGAGCATAAAATATTTTCCGCTTTCGAAGTCTATCATGACCTTTTCGCCCGCGAGGTCTGTGACATCCGGCTTTTTCAGAATTTTTACAATAGCTTTCTTTGACATACTAAATTCTCCTCTATAACCAACAATTTTTTCAATAATGTAATCCGACGGTAATGGAACTGTGTCTTTATAGCAGTTCCCTCAACCGCCGGGCGATTTCGGGTTTTCTCCGCTGTCCGCGGCCGGAGTTACGCCGGCCACCGCATCGTCCGCGTTGTCGCGCCGGAAAATATTGATGACGCCCTCCTCGGAGAGACTGTGGATTATCGCGATTGAGATCGGCAGGCCGAAAAATCCGACCACACCGAAAAGATTGCCTCCGACGAAGATCGCGATGATAGTCGCCAGCGGGTGCAGGCCGACATGGCTTCCGATTATTTTCGGCTCCATTATCTGGCGGATGACCGTTACGACGAGATAGAGCGCAATTAGGCCGAAAGCCCGCCAGTATTCTCCCTGTATCAGCTCGATAACGGCCCACGGGCCGAGAATCATTCCCGTTCCCAGGATGGGGAATATGTCGAAAATGGCGACGATGACACCGATTATCAGGGCGTTTTTGTGGCCGAGTATGAACATGCCTATTGTGATTTCCACAAAGGTCATGGCCATTATGATGATATAGGAGCGTCCGTAGCGCGACAGGACGCGGACAAAGCTGTTTTTGATATTCAGGGTGACCTCGCGCGCCCTGTCGGGCAGGCTGCGCATCAGAAGCTCGCTTATGCTGTCGTAATCCGCAGCCATGAAGAATGTCGCTATGACGGTGACTATCAAGGTGAGGAGAAGACGCGGCATCCGCATCACGAGCGTGGTGGCCCATGTTCCGACCGTGCCTGAAATGGAGGAAACGGCCTTGCCGAGGGAGTCGATGATGGCGGGAGCCATTTCGTTCAGCGCGCCGAAGAGCGAGATGTCAAAGCGGCTTGCGAATTCCTCGAAGGTGTTCATGAGGTTCGTCAGGCCGGGGGCGATTATGGTCTGGTACATTTCCGGGAACATGCCGAACAGGTCCACAATGCCGGAGACGAGCTTCGCTCCCATGAGGGCGAACAGGAAGCCGATCGTTGCGAAAAACAGGATGGTGACCAGCACCGATGCAGGCTTTTGGCGGAAATGCAATTTTTTCACCAAAAATCGGGATATCGGACGGAGTATTGAGGAGAAAACCAGAGCAAAGAGGAATGGCATCATGAGCCCGAGAATGTACTTGAACACAAAATAGGCGATCAGAAGCATCGCTGCCCAGTACATGAGGTTGACTAAAAAAGTCTTGCGTTTTTCCAGCTCCATTAATAAATCTCCAAGGCATTTTGTTTGTTGAAATTACATCAATAATAAGCAAGTGGTATAATGGCTGTCCAACAGCCATTATACCACATTTTCGGGAAATATGAACCTATTTTTTTGCGCTTCGCTGTATCAGCTTCACGAGCTCGACGATCGGAATTATCATAAAGGCGAGTCCGAGCGCTATGAAATACTCGGTCAGGCTGATGTTGCTGAACCCGAATGATTCTGCGAGGAAGGGCACATAGATAACAAGTGTCGTTGCGACAAGGCTTGCCGCAGCGCCGAGTAAAAGGAAGTGATTCTTCGCTTTCATTGTAAACAGACTTCCGCGCTGGCTGCGCATATTAAAGGAATAGAATATCTCAGCCATGCTAATCGTCAGGAAGGCCATTGTCATTCCGTCATTGCTGTCCGCAATCGACCACGTACCGTTTTCAATAAAGTCCCCGATAAAGTATGCCGCCAAGGTAAGTATCGTCATCGCAATACCCTGATATGCAACGTCAAATCCCATTCCCCCGGCGAATATGCCGTCGCGCGTGCTTCTCGGGGAGCGCTTCATGATGTCACTCTCGGCCTCTTCAAAGCCCAACGCGAGGGCCGGGAAGCAGTCTGTGACAAGGTTTATCCACAAAAGATGTGCCGGCTTGAGTATTGTGAAACCGAGTACGGTAGCTATAAAAACACTCAAAACCTCACCCATGTTCGAGCCGAGCAGGAACTGGATGTCCTTGCGGATGTTGTCGTATATCCTGCGGCCTTCTTCAACGGCGGAGACTATCGTCGCGAAGTTGTCGTCGGCGAGAACCATGTCGGCGACGTTTTTCGTGACGTCTGTTCCGGTGATTCCCATCCCGACGCCGATGTCGGCGGACTTGATGCTCGGCGCGTCGTTGACGCCGTCGCCGGTCATGGCGGTGATGTATCCGGCGTTGCGCCACGCATTGACTATCTTGACCTTGTGCTCGGGCTGGACGCGGGCATAGACCGTGAAATCCTTGAAGTTAGCGGCGTAGTCCTCGTCGCTCATGTCATTGATCTCAGAGCCGGATATGGCCTTTGCGCCCTCGGCAAGGATGCCGAGCTGTTTTGCTATGGCGGTAGCCGTGTCGATATGGTCGCCCGTTATCATTATCGGCATTATTCCCGCGCCGCGGCATTCCTCGATGGCATCACGGACTTCGGGGCGGACGGGGTCAATCATGCCTTCGAGGCCGACAAAACAGAGGTCTTTTTCCAAATCCGCAGCGTCGTAGCTCGCGGGCTCGGAGCCGTAAGTTTTCGTTGCTGCGGAGAGAACACGCAGAGCCTCACTGGCCATGGCCTTGTTCGCCGCGAGGATATCCGTCAGAGCGGCGTCGTCCAGAGGCAGAACCTGACCGCCCTTCAGGTATGTTGCGCAGTATTTCAAAAGTTCGTCCGGCGCGCCCTTTGTGTACTGTACGATTCCGCGCTCGGTCCGGTGAACGGTACTCATCATCTTGCGCGAGGAATCGAACGGAGCCTCACCGATTCTCGGCTCCTGCTTTTTCAGGTCGTTCTTATTGAAGCCCTGCTTCATCGCGAAGTTCACGAGCGCGCACTCGGTCGGCTCGCCTATGGAATTCGCGCCGTCGGGATCAAGCTCCGCGTCGGAGCAGAGAGCCATGGCCTTCGCGAGGAGGGCCTGATCGTCTCCGTAGCTGTCCACGACTGTCATCTTGTTCTGTGTGAGAGTGCCGGTTTTGTCACTGCATATAATCTGCGCGCAGCCGAGGGTTTCAACAGCCGTGAGGCGCCTTATGATGGCATTTCTGCGGCTCATGTTCGTGACGCCGATAGACAAAACGATCGTGACGACAGCGACAAGTCCCTCAGGAATGGCGGCGACCGCAAGTGAAACCGCAATCATGAACGAGTCGAGCATCACACTACCGTTGATTTCTCCGGCGCGGAAAATGCTTATGGCAAAAATCAACGCACATATTCCGATTACAAAATATGTGAGGATTTTTGAGAGCTGGGCCAGCTTTATCTGCAATGGGGTGAGTCCCTCCTCGGCCTGTTCAAGGGCCTCGGCGATTTTGCCCATTTCGGTCTGCATTCCGGTGCCTGTGACGACCGCTGTGCCGCGGCCGTATGTGACGGTGGAACCCATGTAGACCATGTTTTTGCGGTCACCGAGCGGGATGTCGCTCATTGTGCCGAGGTTGAGGATGTCGATGAACTTGTTCACCGGGACGCTCTCTCCGGTGAGAGCCGCTTCCTCAATTTGAAGGTTTGCCGATTCGATGGTTCGCGCGTCCGCCGGAACAGCGTCTCCCGCCTCCAGCATTATGATGTCGCCGACGACGAGATCTTCGCTGCGGATGGTAAGGATGCGGTCATCGCGCAGAACCTTCGTCATAGCCGCCGCCATCTCCTGAAGGGCTTCGATTGCCTTTTCAGCCTTTGATTCCTGATAGACACCCAAAACAGCGTTAACTACGACAACAAACAGAATAATGATAACGTCGGTTATGCCCTCGCCGGAATAGATTCCGGTTATGCCGGAAATAACGGCGGCAACCAGAAGGATGATAATCATCGGGTCTTTCATCTGTTGGAAAAAACGCTTTATGAGAGAATCTTTTTCTCCCTCTTTAAGCTTGTTCTTCCCGTCTCTCTCCAAGCGTTCCGCAGCTTCGGCGCCGGACAGTCCCTCGCGCCTGCTCGCGGTTTCCTCAAGAACGGTTTGCACGTCCTCGATGTAGAACCTCATGTTTGTGCCTCCTTTTGTTTTCTCTCAGCTCTTCTCACAGATGCCGGATTGGGTTAAAACAAAACTCGTGGATAAGCTACGGCTTATCCACGAGTCTGGTCTTTTAAAGTGCAAGCCAGGCCAATCGCAAAATCGGCCATGCGTGTTGACTTGCGCCGCACTATAAGGATAAAAACAGCAATAAATAGCTATTTCTTATAGTACAGACTACTCCCTCATGGGTGTTTCTGTAGATATTAACATAAGAAAGCTTTGATTGTCAACCCAAAATTCAAAAGCCGGGGTCCAGTAGCATCTTTATATATTAAACTGCAAAAAGAGCGATAAAAGTCTTTACAAATTGGGGTTTTTGTGATAACGTTTACAGGCTCTGGGTTTATTCTCAGCAGCGCCCGCGCGCCCGGTATCGGGGAAGGCCGGAAAACCGGCTCCTTTCTTCACCCGGTTCTGCGCCGCAGGGTATAGAAAACCAAAGGAAAGGAGAAACACGCAATGATAACAAAGGATCAGAAAAACACGGTTATTTCCGACAACCGCACACATGAGTCCGACACAGGCTCGCCGGAGGTGCAGATCGCCATCCTCACGGAGCGCATCCGCCAGCTCACCGAGCACCTGAAGATTCATAAAAAGGACAACCACTCGCGCCTCGGCCTGCTCAAAATGGTCGGNCGCCGCCGCCGCCTTCTCGACTATCTTACAAAGAAAGATGTTGAGAGGTATCGCGCCCTCATAGCAAAGCTCGGAATCAGAAAGTAATCGTATCAGCAAGCGGGCCGGGGGCAATGCCCTCTGCCCGCTTATGAGTATCAGCAGGAACAAAAAGCCAAACAGGCGGCGCGATGCGTCTTTAGCGTTTGAAAATCGCCGTGAACCTTGCGGCTCACGGCGGTCTTCAAGTGCTAAAAGGCACCGCTCCGCAAAGATGAAAGGAGCAACTCTTTGAAAATCACAAAAAAAGTATTTGACAGTGCCCGCACATATTCAATCGACTTCGCGGGAAGACCCCTCACGCTCGAAACCGGCAAGCTCGCGGAGCTGGCCAATGCCTCCGTCCTCGTGAAATACGGCGAGACCACGATACTCGTGGCCGCGACGGCCTCCGCGAGACCGAGGGACGGAATCGACTATTTCCCGCTTTCCGTTGACTTTGAAGAAAAACTATACGCCGTCGGCAGAATCCCGGGCAGCTTCCTGCGCCGCGAGGGCCGTCCCTCCGAAAAGGGCGTTCTCGCCAGCCGCCTCATCGACCGCCCGATGCGCCCCCTGTTCCCCGACGATTTGAGGAACGACGTCGTTCTCACCTGCACGGTGCTCTCCGTCGACCACGACTGCTCGCCGGAAATCACAGCCATGATCGGCGCCTCCGCCGCCGTGGCGATATCGGACATCCCCTGGGACGGCCCGATCGCGGGTCTCGTACTCGGCTATGACGGCGAAAAATTCCTCTACAACCCGACGAAGGAAGAGCGCGAGATCAGCCAGATGACAGTCACCGTGGCAGCAACAAGCCAGAAGGTCGTCATGATCGAAGCCGCTGCGAATGAAATTCCCGAGGACGTGATGTTCGACGGAATCATGAAGTCCTTCGACGCGCTCCAGCCCGTCATCGAGCTGATAAACAAAATGGTCTCCGAAATCGGCAAGGAAAAATTCTCATACGACAAGGCCGCGTTCGATTATGACCTCTTCGGCGAGGTTCGCGAATTCGCGCTCGAAAAATATGAGCACGCGATGGACACGGACGACAAGAACATCCGCGAAGAGCGCGTCAACGCGATATATGCCGAGCTCACCGAGAAATTCGGCGAAAAATATCCCGACATGCCTAAGTATATGGCGGATATCGAATATAAGATCCAGAAAGAAATCGTCAAAAAGTGGCTGCTCGACGGCAAGCGCGTCGANGGCAGGGCAATGAACGAGCTTCGCCCGCTNGCCTCCGAGGTCGGAGTTATTCCGCTTGTNCACGGCTCCGGACTCTTCACGCGCGGCCAGACGCAGGTGCTCTCGATCGCGACGCTGAACACAATTTCCGCCGTCCAGAAGCTGGATACCATCTGGGAAGAGGAAACAAAGAGATATATCCACCACTATAATTTCCCGTCCTATTCCGTCGGCGAGGCCCGCGGAA
>JGI994J12354_10002034_pt1 | contig 20185 bp, 18 predicted proteins | sample IntmicLarv3ML3BL_FD_12354 | JGI IMG/M metagenome (IMG submission 12354)
TTATATGGGTGTTCTTGAATCAGATATCATGGCAAAGAAGAAGAGACGCATAGTCGAAGAAGCACCGGAGGAGTATGAATTCACTCCCGCACAGTTCGACGAGCGCGAGTTCATCTTGAAAGATATCTACGGTACAAAGGTTCTCTTCGTGGTCACGGCATTGGCGGTCATCGTCGGTGTGGTGGCCGCTTTGATCTATTCCGTATCCAACGGAGATTATTGGTACGGTGGAATGATAATATCTTTCGCAACCGCATTGGGCATGAAGAAACTTCTGATGGCCCTCGGTTTCAGGGTGGACCTTCTCGAAATGAAAACGATGTTGGGAAATTACCTGTTATTCCTGATGCTGGCTCTGGGAGTATGTATCGTGGCAATAAATGCCCCGTTCATGTGAAGTTCAAACTTCCCAACTTCTTTTTGGATCCATCAGCATCGTGAGGAGTTGCGGGTCTGTCTCATTCAAAGAGGCATCGTGATCCCTGACTTTCATGGTGTTGGGGTTTATCTCCCGACCTATTCCGGAGATCGCCGCTTCGTCGATCAACATCTCTTTTGCGGTGAAGTACATCCTTTCGGCGATAACGTTCCAGCAGCCGTCCTCTATGAAAGGCGGACCGTATTCGTTGGTCTTCCATTTGGATATGAAGGAGTCCGCTGCTTTGACCCATACGGGCGGGCCCGCGTGTTTGTATGTTTTTGATAAGAGATCCCTTTCCAGTTCGAAAACTATCTCGAGAGTGTTGTCGAACATCTCATGCACGGACTTCAGAACGTTATAGTCGAAATCGTTCAGTTTGCGGGTGAGCGCATACCGGGTCTTCCATAGTTGGGAGTAGAGATTATCTTCTATCACGTCCGGTCTTTCGAATATGACCGTTATTATCCTGGAACCGTTTCTCTCCGAGATGCGTTCTAATTCCGCTCTCGAGAGCGGTGCTCTCTCCTCCGGGAAGAAGAACTTCGTAGACGGGGATTGAAGATACGCCTTCGCCGCAACGATGAAGAGCGACAAAGTATCGATGTGGACAGCCGAAGCAACATTCCTTCGTTGATCGACAGGATCGTAGACTATGAGCGGGCCGATTATCGGGGGCCCTTTCTTTTCTATGACAAGTGTGGTCCCTTCCTTCCAGTTCCTCGCATTCTCCAGAACATTCAGGAAATTGCCGTAATGCATGACAAGTATCTCACACAGATAGCCGGAGAACCCGCGTGTGTTGGGTTCTGCTCCGTACACATCTATGCCCTTCATGAATTTCTTCAAAAGACGAACCTCATCCCTTTGTTCGTCGGTCATGTGGCTCATTACGTAATCAGTATGGAAAGGTGTCCTGTCAACGGCGGTTCTGAGCTGTTCCGTGGAGGTCAGATTGTAACTTGGAACAAGGTCCACGTTGAGTCCGTCGTACATTCCTCTGGTGTAAGGGTGCTCGGCATACATCTTGGTCCCGCCCAATACGTCATGTCCCACCTGCAGCCCTATGGCCTCAAGTTCTTTCCTGGGTACTTCTTCGGGGAACAGGAGGAAGAGGTCGAGGTCTGGATCCGACAGGAACGTACCTTTGGCGAATGAACCGACGAATTGCACCTCTATGTCTATATCGTGCTCCGAGAGGTAATTGCAAACAACCGCTTTCAGTTTCTTGGCGGTTTCGGAAATGCGCGACATCTCATCCTTGGTTGGAACTATCCTTTCCAAGACCGTCGATTCTATACTCATTGTCGGAGCATATATGTTCAGGATTTAAGAGTTATCCGCGCGAGACGATCATATCGAGGACGGAGGTATCCATTCGTCGTTGTAGGCCATAGCCTCGGAGATCGATATGTCGTCTCCGATGTCCAAGACCATAAGGTCTTTGGCGGCAACCGTTCTGATGCCGGTCTTCTTCTCTGTCTTTTCGGCTTGAATGTGCGGCCCTCTTTTTATCATCACGATTCCAAGATGAGTGAATACGGCCAATTCCGGTTTTACGTGCTCGACGAATAACATCGCATCCTCGGTGCACATGTGGTACGGGATCCTCAGATCGTCGGGGGTCGTTATCGGCAGTATCAGGACGCGCGTTCCTTTGTATTGTTCGGCGATCTTTTCAGAATAACTGGTATCGCTTACGTACGATACGATCCCGCAGTCGGTCTTGAATTTGAACCCGATGTTCGTGGGGTCGCTGTGCTCCGCATAGCATATTTCCGTCTCCAGGCCGTCTATGTTCAAGATATCTCCGGGATGAAGCGTGGAGGTCTCCCCGATTATGCTCATATGATATTTCGAAATGCATGGACCAAGGGTCCCCCCACCCTCCATGACAGTGGGACTCCCGTACAGACGGCCTCTTTTTTTCCATCCTCCGAAGGTCAGACCTTCGATGACGACCTCCGCATCGGAATAATGATCGGGATGTGCGTGGGAAACGATCACGGAATCCGTCAGTGCGGGATCGTAATGTATCCGCTTCATCTGGGTCACCGCACCCGGCCCCGGGTCGATATGAAGATGCTTTCTGCTGGTGTGTTCGAAGATCATCCCTCCGGTGCAGCGAGTTTGATACATAGTGGTGTGCCTGCCGCCCCCCGTACCGAGAAAAGTGATCCTCATTCCCATGAGATTACGTATGCAAGATGGGTATATCCATGTTTTGAGTCTGCGAAATGATTATTACGACGGATGAAATTATATCGCTATGATAAAAGTCGTCAGAGACGCATGGATAGTCACGCAGAACTCCCGCAGGGAGATCATCAGAGGGGACGTGGTCATTGACGGCGAGAAGATAGTATCGGTCGGACTGAAGTACAACGGCACTGCGGATGTAGAGATCGAAGCGTCGGGAGATATTGTGATCCCGGGACTGATAAACACGCACACTCATGTGGCGATGACCGTGATGAGAGGAGCGGTGGACGACGTTCCCTTTTCCGATTTTCTCAACAGGGTGTTCACGATCGATTCCGAAAGAACGGATGAGGACATCGAGATCGGAACGAAGCTCGGATGCATGGAGATGATCCGCAGCGGAACGACCACTTTCGTTGATATGTATTATTCGGAGGACATCATCGCCGAGGCAACCAAAGAAACGGGACTCAGAGGCGTTCTGTGCTGGTGTGTTCTCGACGAAGACAAAACCACTCAGAACGGAAATCCCTTGCAGAATTGCATGAGATTCCATGAGAGATTCAAGAACGAGAAGAAGATCATACCGGGGGCGGCGCTTCAGGGAGTATATGTCTGCAACGAAGAAACATGCAAGGCAACGAAGGAATACTCCGATAAGGAAAAGATACCTTTGACACTCCATCTGTCGGAGACCCGTGGAGAGGTCAACGAACACAGAAGAAAGACGGGGAAGAGGCCGGGAGAATGGCTGGCGGAATGCGGGATATTCGGAGAAAGGACCATAGCCGCACATTCCGCGTGGATGACGATGCATGAGGTCAGACTGATGGCGGAATCGGGAATGTCGATCGCAACCTGTCCCGTATCCAATATGAAATTGGCCACGGGAGGAGTGGCACCAATACCCGAATTTCAAAAACATGGCGTGAATGTTTCCATCGGAACCGACGGAAGCACCACCAACAACAGTTTGGATTTGTTCTCGGAGATGAAGATACTCGGACTGTTGCAGAAATCCAGCAGATGGGATCCCACCGTTACCCGCGCACAGGAATTATTGGACTTTGCCACGATCAACGGAGCCAAAGCAATTGGAATGTCAGACAAACTCGGATCGATAGAGCCCGGTAAGTTCGCGGACATAGTGATATTGGACGGAAAAGCACCGAATCTCAGGCCGCTGCTTCCCGAGAATATAGTATCGAATATTGTTTATTCCTCTTCATCCGGAAACGTGAAGACAGTGATGTGCCAGGGAGATGTTTTGATGCAAGATTACATTCTGCTAACATTGAACCAAGAAAAGGTATTGTCGTACGCAGAAGCTATGTGGTTGTCTCTGTGTAAAAGATAATATTGATATTGGTTGATATGTCAACTATACATAGATTTATATTATAACAATGAATGGACGGGTGCATGTCATCCGAAAATCCCATAGAAATTGTGGGCCTTAGAAAGGAATATGGATCGTTCGTTGCTGTTAACGATTTGACCTTTTCGGTAAAACGTAATAGTTTTACGGGATTTCTAGGACCCAATGGAGCTGGAAAGAGTACTACACTCAAAGTACTCACGCATTTGATCAATGCTACATCCGGAGAGGTAAAAATCAACGGAATCGATGTAACGAAGGATCCAAAGAGGGCACTTACAAATGTAGGTACAGTGGTAGAGACCCCAGAATTTTATTCGTATTTGACCCCTGTCGAGACATTGAAGTATATCGGAGAGATAATTGGAATGTCGTCGGAATCGATCAAGAATGAAACATCTCAGATTCTTGAAAGAGTAAAAATGACCGAGTGGGGAGATAAAAAATTAGGGACATTCTCGAAGGGAATGAGGCAGAGAATAGCTCTTGGACAGGCATTGATGAACAGCCCCGAGGTCATAATATTGGATGAACCGACTTCGGGACTCGATCCGAGAGGTATGGCCGAAATAAGAGAGATACTGAAAAATATCAGGAATAACTCAAAAAATCTTACTGTGGTAATGAGTTCTCATATGCTTCATGAGGTAAGCGACCTTTGTGACAGGGTAGCTCTCATTAATCATGGCTCTTTGATAATGCACGATGACATCAGTGCGTTATTGCAGAATAACGGAACGAGAAGGATGATAGTCAAATTAAACGGCATACCTTCTAAAGACGATATAGAGATGGTTACGGGACTTGATTATGTAATCGCTGCAGAACGTTTTGGTAATGACATAGACGTTTCGTTGAAAGGAGATATTATGTTACGTTCGAGGTTTTTTACAGACCTGTCCAATTTGGACATAGGAGTCTATAGTGTATATGAGGAAGATTCATTGGAGACTACTTATCTGAGTCTTATAAAGGAGTCGAGATGATGTATGTCACATTTGATGATATAAGGCAGGTATCGGTTGTTGCAAAGAATGAGATGAAAAAATTCATTCGAGGCAAGAGACTTTTGATCTATGTGGCAATTGCCGCATTGTTTTTCGCATTGACCGTGATAGTACCATATCTTCTGCTAGATCCAGGAGAAGATTTCAAGATGGCGGTGTTAGGGTTCTCAATAGCATCTGTTTCCATGCTTGCGGCGATAGCGGCAATATTGTTTGCATCCGGCGTAATAGCTTCAGAATTCGAAGAACGAACCGCACTCATATTGTTCACAAGACCAATAAAGAAGACAGCGATCTTCCTTGGAAAAATAATAGGGTGTCTAGTTTTCGAGATAGTGGTGTTAGCCGGCGTATATCTGGTCCTGATCCTTATGACTTATATCATTGTGGATGGAGGTGTTCCAATATTGGAGCTGCTAACATCCTTGGGATTCGCGATCATGTACCTGATGGCGGCATCATCCGTCGCTATTCTTTTGAGTTCGGTAGTGAAGAAAGCCAGTACAAGTGCAATAATAGCATTCTTTTTGTTATTTTTTATCACTGGTGCAGTAACGGGACTGTTGCAAGTATTCACAGATATTGAACCATGGTTTATGTTCGATTACGTCGCTGAATTAATGATTACATGTGTGCCCGACTTTGGCATGACAAGCACAATAAACAATTTGGAATCAATACTCGTGTCGACAGCATGGATTATCGTGTCTTTGATTCTCGGATGGATAGCATTCATCAGGAGAGAATTCTGATCACAACGATCTGAGCTTTCTTGCAGGATTACCCGCAACAACGGTGTCCGGAGGGACATCCCGGGTCACTATCGACCCTGCTCCGATAACGGAGCGGTCTCCGATGGTGATCCCGGGCAATATCACTGCTCCGGCACCTATCCAAACATCATTCCCTATTTTTACAGGATGACACACAGTTATCCGCTCTCTTCTTTCATTCACATTCATGGGATGCGAAGCGGTAACGATCTTCGTTCCGGGGCCGATAAGTACATTGTCTCCGATGATTATCTTCGTGCAGTCAAGCAAGACGCAGTCATAGTTTATCAGTACGTTCTTTCCCAGTATTATGTTAAAACCGAGATCGCAGTGAAAAGGAGGAACGATGAATGTTCTTTCATCGACTTCATAACCGACTATCTTGGACAGAAGAGCCCTTTGCTCATCCCGTGCCAGAACTGTAGTGTTGTAAGTGATCCTTACATCCTCGCACTCCTTGATGCAGGCATCGAATTCCTCAATTCCGGGAGTACCTTTCCCAACATCTTCGCCGGCATCGAGTCTATCCCATATCGTGCGGTCCATGATCGAAGTATTGCAAAGTACGATTAAATCTTTATCAATCTAAACCCGAAGGCAATAATGCACCTGACAGTTGCGATCTGTTCAAGATGTGTTCTGTTGATAAATATTGTTTCGAAAATACGGTTTCAAACACATTAACAGAAAAAAATGAAATAAGATACAGGATATGTATTTACGAAAGGGATGAGGAGTGCAATTATTTGTTTGACATCCAAACTCGATCCGTGTCCGTGGATCGTCGAGGATTTTCGTAAGAAGACCGGAGGAGACATTCTCAGGATAATAGGTTCTGATGTCAAACAAAAGGATCTGAGCAAGTATGATCGATTGTATGTGATGTATCAGACGGAATTGTCTCCGATGAATGAGGTCTTCATCGAGTTTTGCAACGAATACAAAAACGATCTCAAGAATTCAACCTTGGTGGTCAGTCATCCGATACGCGATATAAAATCCGTATCCGAGAGGGAGTCGGTGATCGAAGGCATAGCTGAATTCAGAGAGTTTTGGTCTGATTACTCTCAGAAAAATAACGAAAAGACCTTAGTACTGTCAACAAAGGATGGCAACAAGAGACTTGTCGAACGTTTCTCCACTCTGATGGGATGTGAATGGAAGTATATTCGTGATCTCTCGTACAACCCCTATGCGTATTCCGTGATCCTCTGTCCGTATCTTTTCATAATGGAAGGAGAAGAGATCAACTCTACAACGGCAAGACTGTACATTGCCGTCGGAATAATCCTATTTCTTGTCGGGATTTTTCTGATCGTGGGAGTTTTGTATATTGGAAGCCGCCATGCGACAAGATTGGGCAGCATATCAATGATCGGTGTTTTCCTGATGTACATTGGAAAGCGTAATCTGAAAAATAATCGTTGGAGAAACAAAGAAACCGCTGCGGAAAAAAGTCGTGAACTTGCAATATTCATGTTAGCCATTCCCGGGATGGGACATATTTATCTCGGCCGTACCCGAAGAGGACTGATATGCATTTTGGTGACGGTAACCTTGGTGTTGCAGATCGCAATCGCATTTCTCCACACATCGGCCGAAGAAGCGATCATTTCGATATATGCTTTGGTTTTTGTGTTTTTTGAAGTGCTTTGGATATACGTGGATACTGAAGACATTTGCAATAAGATGGGATTGCACAAGGGAACAAGCGTCCTCGGAGGTTATTCTTCACTCAACAGAGATCGAATAGAGAACACCAAACGAATCGTGATCATAGTGGGAGGGGTCGTTTTCCTATTGTTGAGTGTAGTCTTTGCTGTGTATATTCCCGATGGAAGACTGATAAGCATAGTTGTGTTCGCAGTATCGCTTTTGGTCACAGGATATGCATCTGCGGAATATTACAAGAACATCGATAAGAAGTATTGTTTTGATGTCCCGTCAGATGGTCTTACGTACACTTTGCCTAAGATAGCAGTCGTCTACAAAGGCATATTCCCTTCAAGGGCAACAAAGAGGATTGCCGCAAGGTATTCCGCCGATCTGATAAAAATGTTCAAAGAGCGTTCCAATGAACCCTTGGATCTTTCCATGTACGACAATGTGTTGATAGAATATTCTCCGAGTTTATCGAAAAGGCCGGTTCGCAATTATCAAAAATTCTTGGAAGTGAATTCACGATGGGTCAAAGATGCGGGGTTCCTTGTCAATATTGCTTATATTTATGACCATAAATCCGAACCGTTCAAGGAATTACTGTTGACGACGAAAGAGGTGGTCTCATCATACGAAGAGGAATTGGGAAAGAAATGCAATTTGTTTACGATACCTGTATCCGATTCTCCGTTGGACTATGAAGCATTGATGTCCGTATCCTCAGAATTGGAACTTCGTTCTCTTTTGCGACCATCGGAAAAGATTATCGATTTCAAAGATTCGATGTTAATCAGTTTTTCGAATTGCGGAGATAACAGCGAACATATGTCTCTGTTGTTTTCTTATTTGATGATCCCGACTATAATGTTTGTGATGATACTCATGGTGGCCGAAGAGGAGATATTATTCGAGCTGGCTCTTTCAGTGTTATTTACTCTGATCCCATTCATGATCATATGGGCCGTAGAACTTTTGACGAGGGTACCCAAACGTTTCCTGTATAGAAGAATGATAAAGGAAGACGGAACATTCGGGAGAATAAAACATAGAAGAATGTGGGGGGCCGCATGTATTCTGACCACAGCGATCATGGCAGCCCTCTGTGGATTGATGATTTTCAATTGACGATCTGATGAATTATTGAGGTCTGTTGAAAAAGAATACATCAACACAAATGAAGAAAAAAAGAAAAGGTCCGATGCCGAAGCATCGGTGTAAAGTTTACTCTCCGTCAGTCAATTCAAGGTTGAACGTAACTGTTCCATTCTTAACCACATTCTTTGTGAGTGTCACTGTTTTTTCAAAGCCGCCCTGAAGGGTAGCTTTTGCAGTGACGGTCAGTGTGGGATATGCATCATACGGAATGAGCGTGTAGTTCGGAACACCAAATGTTTCCTCGTCAGGGCTGGTATAGTATTCATATGTGCCCAACGTAGTTCCTCCGACAGATATGGTTATGGTAGCATCGGTTTGAAGCTGTACCAAAACGGCCACTGAGATCGTGGTGTAATAGAACGAAAGGGATACGTCATGGCTGTCGTTTGCCGCCGAAACCGCAAGATCTTTCTTTACGGTCTGTATAGTGTTACCGTTTATGTCTTTCATTACAGCACTCAGGGTGACATCATCGTCCCAGTCTGCGAGTCTGAATGGAGTTGTTGCGCGTATCGAAAAGTTTCCCGAGGTATTCTTTAACTCATCGATCGGTTCATCGTCAAGATAAACGAAAACACTCTGTTCGCTGTTCATTTGTCCGGAAATGTTATACTTAATGGTAAACCATCCGGACTCTTCTTTGTTGTCCTCTCCTCCATCATTGTTACCGAGAACAAAATAGACCCCTACTGCCGCCACTGCGACAATCGCGATTACAATGATAACCAGGAGCATGGATATCCCCCTGTTATCTTTGGATATTTTTTTCATCATTTCATCTTCCTCTATCGGTAATACGTACCGATGACGTAATTTATTTATTGACTCTGAACTTATAAAACATTATTGGGGAATGAATTTTTGATGTTAATTTACAGGGACATTTATATGCCGTTTTATTCGATTCAGTAGTGTCCCTGTAAAGTTTATTTCATCTTTATTGCATTTTCAGTTCTGGTTGAAAATCACGCTCCCCACGAAAGTGTGAACTCCGGGAAGTATTCCTTAGTGTCTTTTTTGATAATGATCGGATATTCCGCTTTCAGCAAAACATTTCCATTTGAATCTTTCAGTTCTGCGCTAAGTGTTCTCGTTTCATCGGAATCGCCTTTGAAGGAATATTCGTGGGTAGCCTGTATTATTTGATTTCCCAAATCACTGTTCTCATCAATTTGTACATTGTCGAGATAAACGAAAACGGTCTCTCCCTCGTCTATATTCGCGCCAATTCTGTATGTGATCTTGTAGGTCTCCTTGTCTTCGCTGTCGAGAATAAAGAACGCCCCTATTGCTGCGACTGCGACAATGGCGATAACGACGACGATCAGGATCATTGTGGATATTCCTTTGTCATTCTCAGATATTTTCTTCATGTTTCATCTCCCTCTCCGATCGGTGATATGATTCAATCGATTGATAAGTTATAAGATAGTATCGATAATTCGAAACGATAAAATCTTCCTTAATGGGGCGTTCAGGTTATAGTTTGATTATTGTATGTGAATGGAGAAAGTCCCCACCCCCTGATTTGCTCTGTGCCATTGTCTCTGGATGGGGTCATATGAGGCCTCCGTTCCTGAGCTTTTCCTGTTGGTACTTTGCAAGTTTTGCCATACCTTCATCCATGTCATCGAGGTTGACGCCGATGTACTTTAGAGTTTCACTTGTTGATGAATGCCCGAGGAATTTTGCGATAGTTTCAAGGGGTACCTTCGCATGGAATAGATTACGGCCGAATGTCCGTCTGAGCGTATGATTTGCAAAATGGAAACCTGCTCGTTCACGGACAGGTATTATCACACTTTCATCGAGACTGCCGCCCATTTCGGAGTAAGCTCCTGCTTGAGGTTTATGTGTGTAATGACACCATATCAAAAAGTTCCCCGGATCTACCCAATCAGGATTGTGCGAACGAACTCTTGCAACGATTTTCTCTCTTTCTTCCAACCAAGCTTCAAAAACTTTAGGAGTTTGAGAATGGAACGAAACGGATCTGTATTTCCCGGTTCCTCTCCCCTTTCCTCTGACATCAATATGCGGACTGTTGCCATATTTTATCTCGTTGAGCATTAACCTGCAAACTTCAACACTTCGAAGGCCCATGCATAATTCCAAATGTACAACTGTTTTTTCAAGGACAGTCATAGGCATGGTCATCAAAATATTATCTTGTTCATCGGTAAGCCAATCAACATTGATCCTCATGTCCTGTGGCCAGACGATCTTCATGTTTTTGATCGCGTCATTATTATAGAATCTTAAATATCGATTCAGATAACTGACATATCCTTTAATGGTAACAGAATTGAGAGGTTTCCAATGTTCATGCATAAGGAATTTCACTGTTTCATCATTTATTCTGTAGGGAGATGCATCATATCCTTTTCTGATAATGGCTTCAGTTGCAGCTTCAAGTGCCCATCTGCATTTTTGAGCAGTGTATCTCTTAGCATTCTTGAATTCAACCGAGATGAAGTGATTGATACAACTGATTGTAGAAGTCGGGTTCTTAGCCATCCGTTTCCTCCTTTTCAGAAATAAATTCAGGAGAGTTTTGTTTCTTTTTTTGTTCTTTTTCCTTCTCAAGCATGTAAAGATACTCCCATTCGTCCATATAGGTCATATTATTGCACTCCAATCAATAACTTAATTTGATTACTTAAGTTTTGAACTTAAGTTGACAATACCATACAAATTATATAAATGTTAATGGTAATTAGAACTTTAGTGTGGAATTAAAATGCAAATTGGAAAAAGTACAACTTTAGATAAACTAGGAAGAATAACTCTTCTGAAGGAAATCAGAGATTTGTTTATGATGGAGGAGGGCGACACGCTAACTTACTATACAGAAGACGGCAGGATCTACATCAAAAAAAATACCGAACGGTATTGTGGCTATGACTTTGAAAATGAATTAATCGCCGAGCGAGTGAGGACATATGAAAAAACAGCTCGTATGATGAATGGGTCTGAGTTTGATGATTGGGAATTTGAGTGGGGTAATAGGTATAAAAGTAAAGATATCGAAATAGAACCTGAAGATGAGGGGCGTATGATGGAATTAAAAAGGACATTTATGGACGATATTGCAGAAAGAGAACAAAGGAGAAAAAAACTAAAGATGGAATGAAACTAAAATAATCGGTGTGTGAAAATTTTGTACAAATATACAAAGAATGAAGTGATAAAGGAAATTGATAGATTACATAAGAAGATTCATCCCGAGTCACCATTGCTGGTATGTGATGTTGAGGGGGCCTCTTTTCATTCATACAAATCAAAGGATGGCGGATCATTTTTATTTTGTGTTGATTATTGTAGGCATTTATTATTTTCTATATTTGATGATAAAACGAAGAATCAAATAACAGAACAAAATTTTAAAAAAGAGGCCGAAAAATGGTTGAAAAAAATACGTCAGAAATCGCGCGGGTGTACCGAGGATGATTACATGGTGTTTTTAGAAAATATTGATAAACAAATTAAATCACATACAATCTATAGGAAAATAAATGGAGTTTTTTATAATTCAACAGAAAGTGAAACTATTTCCATATACACCTTTAATCCAACTTATAATGCCGATGATAAAATTTTTCAAGAAATCAGTGATGAAGAACATCGAGCTATGATGGAACACATTCTGTGTACAGGGCCCACGATTTCAATATCAGTACACGCCTTCGATGTAGACAGTGCAAGAAAAATATCTGAGAAATATTTTTTGCATGTAGAAAATATTTTGAATATTAACAACAAACCTAACATAAAGGGAATAATAACAATTCTTAACAATAAGGATTACGAATCCAATAATAATTTTATTTTGAGCGAAGATGTGGCAGCATGTTCCTTTTCATGCGGAGCGAAGTGGTACACATTGGATGAAAAATTGAAAGATCCCACCATAAGAGATTTATTGGAAATTTCATCAAAATCTAGTTCCGATTTAACGGATATCAAAAAAAGAGTATTGATCGCTGTCGATTGGGCAGGTAACGGAATGCGGATGAGAGATACAACAGTGGGATTTGTTTGTTGTGTTACTGCAATGGAGTCGTTGTTGACTAAGAAAGGAAATGGAACGATGTCCCCATCACTTACAGCACAATTACGGGATGGAATCACGTACCTCTTATGCGATGGCGTTGATGATAGGTTGGCGATGCATAAAAAAATTGGAAAGATATATGATCAACGATCAAAGGCAATTCATGGAGAAACAGATGGAACAATGAACGCAGACTTCATCGAGGCATATGTCATTCTGAATAACTTAATTAATAAGTTTATCTTATCACCTGAAATAATTGGAATGAAATCCTTCGAGGATTTGGAGCAGCATATTCTTAGAAGGCGGTACGAGTAAGAGTTTGTTTTCTTGAATTGTTAGAATGGGCACATCCTTTGGAAAACTAGCCTCAATACATCTGGCTTCAACTGTTAAGGTAGAATTCATAATCAAAATTTGGAACAGAGTCTTAATCCTACGTTGAATGTTCATTCGAATTCATAATGTTTGACTCCAGTTAAAAAACCCCCCAAATCTAATACATCTTTTTCAATTAATTTTGATTGAAATCGATTGATAATGTCAAAGTGTCAAACTCGGGTTCTAATAATCCAATTTTTGAGAACAAAATTAAAAGTAATCTCCAAGTCCTAATTGTTCCATGAAATACTTCAGATAAGTTATCTTCTCGTACGTTACCCAGACTCTGACAGTCATTCCGTTGACGATCGATATCTTATTTCCCTTGGAGTCGGAAATATGATCGGCATCGAATTCAACCATTACTCTGAAGAATACTCCGGATTGTTGCACAAGTGCGTCACTGGAGATACTTAGGATCTTTCCATTCAGTGAACCATACTCGGTCTGAGCAAGTCCGTCAATCGTAAACTTACATTCTTGTCCTTCTTCCAATTTGGATCTGTCTGCCGATGAGATATACATCTCAATAATTTTCTTATCCGCGGAACCGCTTATACTTCCAATTAAAGAACCCGCTTGAATGAATGTACCAGAAATGAGTTGAGAATCATAATGCAATATTCCGTTTCCTTTTGCTGTTATTGTGTACTTTGACAATGAAAGTTCATAAGATCCGAGATTGGCTTTGACCTCAGATAGATTTGAGGTACAGTTTGAATTATCTGCAAGAAGTGAACTTCTGATCTGATAGTTCATTTGTTCAATTTGTTCCGAGGTCGTCAGGATATTTTTGTCGGAAAGGTATTTTGCAAACAAGACGTAAAATTCTCTTTGATCCCCTTCGTTAATGAAGGGTTGTTTAGGCGATGCTTTGTATGTTTCAGAAAGGAACTCCTCCAGATATGATATTCTGGATTCTAAAAATTCCTTATCTGATTCCAACTTTCCTATTGCAATATCCATCTCGGAGGTATCGAGTTTGAATATCACATTGCCGAAAAGAACTACATCTCCCTCATTTGATATTATTTCGGATACCGTTCCTGTAACTTCCACGGTTACGGGATACTTATCGCTTACGGTTATTATTCCGTATGTTTGTATTTCTTCTGCTTTCACAGCGAAGGCACTCCAGATTATTGCGCCTACGACTATTGCTATGACGATGATTACGAAAATGTAAGTGAACTTGGGCGGATTGCGCATATACTGCAAACGACTGTCGCTCAGCTTGCTAAGATCGTATTCACCGAACTTTCTCATACTACGGTCTCCGCAAAGACATCTGCTATGATGCCGTTCTCATTCTGTTCGATTATTATTGTGAAGGTATCTCCTTTCAGATCGATGTTGTTCTCAAACGCATAGACCTGAAGTTTACCGTATGCCATAGGAAGGTTCAACATATCGCCCCGGTATCTTGCCAGAAGACAATTCTCCATTCTCAACAGTTCTGTGAATGAGTATGGTGATTCCATTTTTTCGGGGGGTTGTCTCAACTGGACCATCATTTCTTTTCTTTGTATGGGATTCCCGTTCTCGTATGTTACGCCGGCTTTGATTATTGAAGGCCCATAAGGAACGAATCCTTTGGATTTGATGTAGGATTCGAACATGTATGCCGCTTTCTGAGCATCAGCATCGGTGCCGAATCCTATTTCTTTAGACAGGACGTTCTTAAGTTTCAGGGTCTTGTTCTCGGTGATCTCTATCTCCTTAGTTATACTCAATGTCCTCATCTCCTTCAATATTCTTCACGTCGATCTTTCGATCATCTTTCGGTGTCTTATTCTTTTTATTTGATCCCGATCTTTTCTTTTCCGAAGGTTTTCCGACCTGGCTGTACCACATGTCAGAATACATTCCGCTTGCGTCGACCAATTCGTCATGTGTTCCGGATTCCACCACTTTTCCATCAGCCATCACATAGATAAGATCGCATTTTCTTATTGTGCTCAACCTGTGAGCGATTATCAACATTGTTGTATCTTGAAGTTTATTGAATATCACATCATATATTTCCTGTTCAGTGATGAAATCCATACTGGACGTTGCTTCGTCCAAAATGATGAACTCGGGATCCTTGACCAATACTCTTGCCAAGGAGATACGTTGTTTCTCTCCGCCGGATAATCCTCCACCGTTCTCGTCAAGGAACGTATTTAATCCCATCGGTAGTTTCTTTATGAATTCATCACACCCCGCAAGTTTACATGCTGCGGCTATCTCCCCAGGAGAGGCATTCGGTTTTCCGATTAATACGTTGTTGCTGATGGATCCACTGAACAATTGAACATTTTGTGGGACGCAGCCTATTTTCTCTCTCAGAGAGAATGCATCAATATCGTTGATGTTCGTTCCATTGACGGTGACCTTTCCTTCTTCCGGAAGATAGAACTTAAGCAATATTTTTGATAATGTTGTTTTACCGCATCCCGACCTTCCAACGATTGCTATCTTCTTCCCTTTTGGTATCTTCATAGATACATTTTTCAGAGTCAGAGGTCGAGAACCGTATCTGAATGAAATGTTATCGATCTCAATATCGTCTATACCATTACCGAGTATGGTGGAATCTTTGTCGGATTCGGTTGTTTCTTCTTCATCCACATCGTATATCTCAGATAAACGCGTAAGAGAGATATTCGCTTCCTGTATGCTTAACTGCAAACTAATCAATCTTCCGATCGGGCCTGTGAAGAATCCTGATAACGAAGAGAATGCTACTAGAGTTCCCAGAGTTGTGTCTCCGTTGATGACCATGAATCCTCCCAGTACCATCAATCCCAAACCTCCTATTCCTCCGATGGTGGATGAAAGAGAACCTTGGATATTCGAAAGAACGCCTCCCTTAAATGAGATCTTCAAAGATTTGATGAATTCTGTTTCTATCTTCTCCATAGTATATTCTTCGGAGGAATTTGTTTTCACAACCTCTATCCCATTCAAACTTTCTATTATCTGTGAATTGAGTTTGGCTGCCTGTTCCATTGACCGCTTATTCAATTTCTTGTACGGTGCTTTGAATGCGTATATCAATATCGCACTCAGAATTGTCATAACAGCAACGATCATGAACAAGGTCGGATTCATGGTGTACAGAATAACACCAACGATCGCAACCATGGATACATCGATTATCACAGTCAAAGCAACACTCGTAAGTACACTTTGTACCACTCCCGCATCTTGAAACCTTGTGAGAATATCTCCCGTCTTCCTTGAAGCAAAGAAGTTCATCGGAAGTCTGAAAATATGTTGGAAATAACCCAACATCAAAGGTATTCCGATCTTCTGTGAAAGGTATAACAGAACATGTTGTCTGAACGCAGATAACAATATTTGCGTTAGTGTGATGATCACAAGGACTATCGCAAACAACGTCAATTGATGATCGAGATTGTAGGGGATTATCTCGTCAATCAGTACCTTGTTGAATATCGAAAGAATTATTCCAAATATAGTCATTAATACAGATGCGCCAATCGCAACAGCGAACATCTTCCAATGCGGTCTTATGAGAGATACAAAACTCGAGAACACACTCTTCTTGCCCTCTTTGCCTGTGACGAATTCTTCGGTGGGAACCATCATCACAAGAACTCCGTCAAAATCCTCATAGAATTCTTTGATATTCTTCTTTTGGATTCTGTCTGTTGCAGGATCCATATACTTCATCTTGCCGTTCTTCTTTATCGAGTAAATAACAACAAAATGTGCTGTACCATCCTTTCTAACTATCCTGGCGATCGCAGGAAGTGTGAATCCTTCCTTGAAGGAATCCGGATCCACTCTGACCGCTTTCGCTTCAAAACCGAGTTTTCCCATCGCCTCGGTTATGCCCTTTATAGTAGTGCCAGCAATATCTGTTCCGAGTAATTCCCTTAACTTGACGATAGTGATTTCTTTCCCGTAAAACGAACACACACTGGCCGCACAAGCGGCCGCACAATCAGAAGAATCATGTTGTTCTATATGAGGGAATTTCACACTCCAGTAATTAAGGAGTACCTATAAATAACTTAACCGCGATTACATATTTGGTTCTTGGATATAAGGGCCAAGAGGATTAATATGTACGCAAATTGCGAAATAAACATGCCAAAAAGGTATGTGGAATTGTCTGAAAACGAAATGGAATATGATGGCGGATTTTTCGGTATAAATTTTGTAGCATCAATTGTTGCGACCGCCGTAGGGTTAGTTGTAGATTATGCAGGTGACAAGGGGTTAATCGATAAGGATCTTGCTAATGTAATCAGCGCAGGATGTACAGTTGTAAGTGTCGTGTGTTCTCTAGGCACAATAGGCACAGTCGCAAATGCGAATGCAGCACTTAAACTGGGAAAAGAGTTCATACAAATCGGGGGCAAAACTGTGAAAACCGCAGACGCTATTTCTAATGGCTTAATATCACTTTCAGCGGATGGATTGTCATACACAGTTACTGGCATTGCAATGGCAACTTAAAAAAAATAGACAGCACATAGAGTAGAAAAACGATTTAAATCATTTTAATTATCGAATATCGCGCAAGGTATGCTACTAAGGTGTAAGGAGAATGTAAATGTTGAAAAGATTAACGCAATCAAGAAAAATAATGATAGCGTGTATAGTTGTGATTTTATCCCTATTTGCACTAACTTTGTTTTTAAATTTTTCTCGTGAAGTTGCAGTATGGATTTACATAGGTGGCATTATCTCAATCGTGGTAGTATTCGAAGTATATCTTTTCTTTTCGTATGTTTCGAATCGGTTTAATACGTGTTTTGTGCACACTTCCCTACAAATAGTTGGTGCGTATAGCGGAGATCGAGTATATGTGGATGTAAACGGGAAATTGCACTATAAGTTCCCTGGAAACTACAATGGAATTATAAAACTTCGCGGCGGAAGGCATGAAGTTACATTTTACAATAAACTATTTTCTGTACAGGAAAATGTAGAAATTAAGGACAACATGGCAATTTATCTCGATGTAAAAAATTCCACGGTCACGGTCAGTAAGGAATGCAGGCAAAGAGAAAGCGCAGAAGAAATAGAAAAAAGATTAAAATCATACAACAGAGTGAACCTATACCTTTTTTTGGCGGCAAACATATTGATGGTACTTGCAATCTTTAGAATTCTTGCAATATACGATATTGTGGTTCTCTTTTGAAAAGTGTGAAAATTTACACAAACATAGTCCGAAGAAAAAGACTATCACACATTATTATCATAAAAACTCTTTGTGGTTTGGTTGCTGGAAAGATGACATGTTGAGATAAAGTTTTCCAAACGGAAACTCTTTGTTCTTAACTTTGCTATTTGATTGGTGAATTTACCTCTACAACTTCGCTAGTAAGTTTGATTTTTATTCACCCTAATCCTATGGGCATTAAATTTTAACCTTCTGATATTATTCTCAGCATATCGTTGTTATCCGGCAAAATAAAAATGAAATAATAGAATCATCAACGATGATGACGCAAATGTGGAACATTCATTAAAAAACATACAGAAAAGACAAATATCCTTGCTATTATTTTTTGTTAGTAACAAATACATTTATCGTATTCGATTATGGGAATTATTGAGTGCAAGTAATATGTCTACATAAATAAAATGTTTATGATTCAGACAAAGTTTTAACTCAGGTTATTTCTATCAAGTCGTAGGTTGCAGAGGCTCCGCTACCGCGAAGCTCTGCAACCTTTGTCGGCGATATGGTGCCCCCGGGCAAGCCCGTGGGGGCACGCATATGCGCCTCCGACGGCCTCCGGCCGTTCAGGGAGATACTCTCATACCAAGATTGCGTAAATGTCAAGGCTTACGCTAATACAAGAGAATAAGAATGGAGTGAATGTTCAATCTGTTACGGTTGAAGCCAACTTCAGCAGTTTTCTGGTGTTGGAGACTTCAATTGAATCTTTGATGCTGCTATAGATAAATTCAGGAATGGTTTTGATCCGTTTCCATGTCGGGATGGGTTCGCTATCATTGTCATCCTGAGGGAGTAACCCGAGTCTTTCTTTGAAGCCCTTCCCGAAGGAGATGTCTCTTGTTCTGAAACATTTGTTACCAAGGTGGGTGTAGAGCATGGTTTTCAATCCCTTATCATTAGAACCGTTGAAATCCTTCATGTTTTCCAGGTCCGGATATTTTTCCACATCAAGGCACTTGATCAGATATTTGAAAAGATATGTGAAAGCATTCTTGTGTTTTTTCAATTCGGTTCCTTTCACAATGCCTTGTATGTCGAAGAATCCATGTTTCCAGACTGGATTTGTTCTTATTGCTTTTTCATGATTTTTGAATGTAAGCCTTCTTGATCGGGAGTCTTTTCCGAGTCTCCCGAGTATCCAAGGATCATCGATTCTCCATGAGTATCCGCTAGGGCCTTTGTGAAGCTTGATACGTATAAATCGGTCAAGGATCAGTAGCATATGTGGCGCAGGATATCCGTTTTCCTGAGCTTCTTTGCATACAAGTTTTCCGTGTTTGCCGAATATTTTACTGAGGTTCGCATCAAATTTGTTGATTAGTCCGTACGTATATTCAGCATCTTCAATGGAAGTTGAACGTAAAGATGCCCACGCTGCCTCTTTGGTATACTGTTTTTCGTCAAAGGTTACAGTGATGAATAAAACCCTCGTCATCCGATACCGTCCGGCTGAACCGACAGGGTAATCAAAATTTCCGTTGTTCAGAAGTTCTATCATTTCATCCATTTTGACTGATTTCCTTGTCGCATACACCTTATTTCCACGTTTACATACAAGGGAAAATACGTCGGTTCCGTCCTTAAGATTCTTGAAATGATTGTAGTCTTTCGATTCCAACCAATCCATTGTTGTTCCTTGAAGATCCGTGTCGTCAAGGGATCTTTTTCCGGAGATTAGATCCTGCATTAATTCGTTGGGAACATACGGCCAATCGCCACAATTACTGGATCTATATTTTGTTGTTTTTCCACTTATTCTCCTTCGTTTTTCAGAGGGTTCTGAAGTGGTACAATTCAATTTTTCCGGAGAAATTTTAAGCGAGGTGTCGCTGGAAGTGCTGGATAGAGGTGGTCCCCACCCCCTGATTTGAACAGGGGACCTGCTGATTTCAGCGGCTGTATCGGATCTCTCCGAGAACACTCTACAGTCAGCCGCTCTAGCCAGGCTG
>JGI994J12354_10002035_pt1 | contig 20177 bp, 34 predicted proteins | sample IntmicLarv3ML3BL_FD_12354 | JGI IMG/M metagenome (IMG submission 12354)
GGAGACACCTGTTCCCATACCGAACACAGCAGTTAAGCTCTGTAGTGCAGAAGATACTTGGATGGAGACGTCCTGGGAAAATATGTCGCTGCCGGATTTATATGAGAGATATGTGGTAATTCCACTTATCTCTCTTTTTTTCTTTAATTTATTGATATCTAGATATAGAAAATTGATTTTTAAGAAGAACTCTATTGACAAAATATGAGAAAATGATATACTGTGAGATATAATATAAACATATCGTAAATTAATATTTTAGGAGGAAGATTTAATGAAAAAAGTGTCAATTAGTATTGCGTTTGTAATATGTATGGCTATGATGTTTTCACTTCTTTTACCCGTTTGTGTACAGGCAGAAGAAATTAAAACAATTCCTGGACTAAAGGCTACATGGTATCAGGCAAAGAACGAAGATGGAGAAGCATTTGGTGGACATGGAGAGGGTCTTAAAGCATTGATTCCTGATGGAAACGGCGGACAGAGTCTTGATAATAAGCATTTTGATGATTCTAAAGATGCGTTGTTTAATGAAGATAATCTTATTGTTGTAGGAAATACAACAGAAACTTCATTTGAAATCAAAGGTGCAGGTTTCGAGCATGGATTTGATTTGAGATTAAAAGCATTAGATCTTGGATTAGTTACTGGAGACGATGATATAAACGGATTACTTGTTAAGTATGAAGGTTTTATAACTGGCGAAGGAAAATATACATTTTCATCAGGTTATATTGATAATGGTTGCGTTATCTTTGTAGATGGTCAAAAAGTATTTGAATATTGGGGCGCAGGCTCTTGGATTGATAATGGAGAAAATATAGAAACTGGAAGCGAATTTACTCTTGAAAAAGATAAATTAACTAAGTTTGAATTATATTATTTTGAAGAAGGCGGCGGACAGGTTCTTCAAATGAAAGTTGCTAAAGATGGTGGAAACCCAATTGCTTTTTCTGAGTCAGGATTGGTTTTATCACAGTCAGAGGGATCTGCAAATCCAGAGCAGCCATCAGTCCCAACTCCAACACCAAACAAACCAAATCCTGTTAACCCAGGAACAGGTGATGCAACATCATATGTATTGATAGCATTGTTGGGTGCTTCAGTTGCAGGTATCTTCTTAATGAAGAAAAAAGTTACATCAAAATAAAAATATTGTATTTTAAACAACCGGTCTAATGACCGGTTGTTTTTGAGTTTATTGCTAAAATTCTATAAATGGGATTTATTTGAAAAAAGCGCTTGCAATATGTTTTTATCTGTAATATAATATTGTCCGTTGTGACAAGACATACGATGATGTTTGAGATTGCTACTCAGAGAAGTAGGGAACTTAGACGGAGAATGTCCGATTCAAAGAAACCGGGCGACAAGTCACTGTGCATCTTATAAGTATGAAGAATGCGATAAAGCCCTATACTATTTGTTTTTCACAAATTGGTGTTGGGTATTATAAATGGAAACGCAAGACACACACGGGAGAGTGTACGGGAAAGACTGTTGTACGTAAATTTTATTAAGGAGGTATTTATGTATGGCAAACAACCAGAAAATGAGAATCAAGTTAAAGGCATTTGATCACCAGTTACTTGACCAGTCAGCGAAGGAAATTGTAGAAACTGCGAAGAGAACTGGAGCAAAAGTATCGGGACCGGTGCCACTTCCTACTGAAAAGGAGATTATTACAATTATAAGAGCTCCTCACAAGTACAAAGATTCCAGAGAACAGTTTGAAATGAGAACACACAAGAGATTGATTGATATAGTTGTTCTAAATTCAAAGACAGTTGATGCGTTGATGAAACTTGATTTACCAGCAGGTGTAGATGTTGAAATCAAACAAAACTGATTAGATAATAACAGCCAAGGTCATGTTCATAAGAAATGAACCAATAGCCAAAGGAGGAAAGAAAGATTATGAAGAAATTTATTTTAGGAACAAAGATAGGAATGACACAGGTTTTTAATGAAGATGGAACATGTGTACCTGTAACAGTAGTGAAAGCGGGTCCGTTAACTGTAGTTCAGAGAAAGACAGTGGAAACAGATGGCTATAACTCTGTTAGAGTTGGTTTTTCGGATGTTGACGCAAAGAAATTAAACAAACCAGACAATGGATTGTTTACAAAGATAAATGCGGCACCAAAGAGATATCTTAAAGAATTCAGAGCAGAAAATTTTGCTGATTTTGAAGTTGGAGCAATACTAAATGTTCAAGATATGTTTGAAAATGGAAATAAAGTTGATGTAAGTGGTGTTTCTAAGGGTAAAGGGTTTGCAGGTTCTGTTAAAAGACATGGAAACAAGATTTGCCGTATGAGTCATGGTTCTAAATATCACAGAGGGGTAGGTTCTCTTGGAGCTAACTCTTCTCCATCAAGAGTATTTAAAGGCAAGAAGATGCCTGGACATATGGGACGTGAAAATTGCACAGTTCAAAATTTGGATGTGATTAAAGTGGACGAAGAGAGAGGACTTCTCCTTATAAAAGGTGCGGTTCCAGGGCCTAAAGGCGGGTTGCTTGTAGTAAAAGAATCCGTAAAATCCAAATAAAAGAGCTTTAGAAGGGAGGAATTATAATGCCAAGAACTCAAGTTTACAATATGGGCGGTCAAGTGACCGGAGATATAGATTTAAACGATGAAATATTTGGAGTTGAGATTAACCAAAATGCTATGCATCTAGTAGTTAAAAATCAGCTTGCAAATAGACGTCAGGGAACACAATCTACCAAAACTAAAAGTGAAGTTAGAGGTGGAGGAAAGAAACCTTGGAGACAGAAAGGAACAGGCCGTGCAAGACAGGGAAGTATCCGTTCTGCACAGTGGACAGGAGGCGGTATTGTTTTAGGACCTAAGCCAAGGAGCTATAACTATACACTTCCTAAAAAATTAAAGAGAATAGCATTGAAATCTGCATTAACTGCAAAGGTTACAGATGAAGAAATGTTGGTTTTGGAAGCATTAAAATTTGATGTTATTAAAACAAAACAAATGGTTGATGTTTTGAATAACCTGAAGGTTGATACAACTGCACTTGTTGTTATTGACGAGAAGGATGAGATTGTTGCAAAATCAGTGAGAAATATAGCAGGAGTTAAGCTTGCATATGTAAACACTATTAATGTTTTTGATCTTCTGAAATATAACAGATTGATAATCACAAAGGATGCAGTGGCTAAAGTAGAGGAGGTGTACGCATAATGAAAGCATATGAAGATATCATTATAAGACCGTATATTACTGAGAAATCTACAGGCGAAGCTACAATGGGAAAGTACACTTTTGTAGTAGCTTACAATGCAACTAAGGTTGAAATCAGACAAGCTGTTGAAGGTCTTTTTGAAGTAAAAGTTCTTGCTGTAAACACAATGAAATATGATGGCAAGATTAAAAGAATGGGAGTTCATCAGGGTGCAAGACCAAGATGGAAGAAAGCTATTGTAAAAATTGATACAGAACCTAAAGCTTCATCATACTTAGGTAAAGGTGGCAAAGTAGTAACTTCTAACAAGAAGTATAAGTCATCAATCGAAGAATTCGGTTTTGTACAATAAGATTGGAGGATGAGGAAAAATGGCACTAAAAAAATATAAGCCAACATCACCAGCCAGAAGAGGCATGACAGTTTCAACCTTCGAGGAAATTACCAAGAAGACTCCGGAGAAATCACTTCTTGCACCGGTAAAAAAGACCGGAGGAAGAAATTTATACGGAAAAATTACTGTACGTCACCATGGTGGTGGAGCAAAACAACAATACAGAATTATTGACTTTAAAAGAAATAAAGATGGAATAAATGCAAAAGTTGCAGCCATAGAGTATGATCCAAACAGATCAGCAAATATTGCGTTACTTTACTATTTAGATGGTGAGAAAAGATATATTATCGCACCAAATGGCTTAAAAGTGGGTGATATTGTTGAATCGGGTCCAAATGCTGATATTAAACCAGGAAATGCTTTGGCACTAACTAACATCCCTGTAGGTACTTTGATTCATAATATTGAATTGAAACCAGGAAAAGGGGCTCAGTTGGTGAGATCGGCGGGTCTTTCCGCTCAGTTGATGGCAAAAGAGGGCGATTATGCGCAGGTAAGACTTCCTTCAGGTGAAATGAGATTAATAAGTATCAGATGTAAGGCAACTATCGGACAGGTAGGAAACCTTGACTATGAGAATATTAAAATTGGTAAAGCCGGAAGAAAAAGATGGATGGGTATCAGACCTACAGTTCGTGGTGTTGTTATGAATCCTAACGACCATCCTCATGGTGGTGGTGAAGGTAAATCACCAATTGGTATGCCAAGTCCGGTTACTCCATGGGGTAAACCAACTCTTGGATACAAAACAAGAAAGAAGAACAAGAAGTCTGATAAATATATCGTAAAGAGAAGAAATTCTAAATAATTAATCAACAAAACAAGAATCATTTTGTTGAAAGGAGGAATAAATTAATGAGCAGATCGTTAAAAAAAGGACCTTATGTCTTAGATAGTCTTTTAAAGAAAATTGAATCTATGAATGATAAAAACGAGAAAATTGTTATCAAAACATGGTCAAGAGCTTCAACTATTTTTCCACAGATGATTGGACATACAATAGCTGTTCACGATGGCAGAAAGCATGTTCCTGTGTATATAACAGATGATATGGTAGGGCATAAACTTGGTGAGTTTGCACCTACAAGAACATATAGAGGACATACGAAGGCTGAAAAGTCATCATCAGTAAGAAGATAATGGATAATGATTGAAAGGAGGAAATTTTCGTGAGTAATGAAAATGCAATGAAAAAAGAAGAGATTCTTGAATTATATAGTGCACCTCGCAGAAAGAGTAATCTTCCGCCGCTTCTGACTAAGAAAGAAAAGAAAAAACTCGGAATAGGCAAAGATGAGGGGAGAGCTACTGCAAAGCACATACGTATTGCTCCAAGAAAAGTAAAAATCGTTCTCGACCTTATTAAAGGAAAAAGTATAGATGAAGCTTTTGCGATAGTAAAATATACACCAAAGGCGGCTTCGGAGGCTATATATAAAGTGTTAAAATCAGCTGAGGCTAATGCAGTTAATAATAATGGTCTTGATAGAGAATTGTTGTATGTATCAGAGGCGTTTGCAAATCAAGGTGTAACAATGAAGAGAATTATGCCAAGAGCAAAAGGAAGTGCATACAGAATCAATAAAAGATCAAGCCATATAACTGTGGCGGTTAAAGAGAAAAAATAAGATAAGGAGGTATAGCAATGGGACAAAAAGTTAACCCGCATGGACTTAGAGTCGGTGTAATTAAAGATTGGGATTCGAAATGGTATGCCAATAAAAAAGATTTTTCAGATTTCTTAGTGGAAGATTTTAAAATAAGAAAATATGTTAAACAGAAACTTTATACTGCTGGTATTTCAAGAATTGAGATTGAAAGAGCTAATAGTACTGTTACAGTGAGAATCAGTACAGCAAAGCCTGGTATAGTTATAGGTAAAGCTGGAGCAGGAACAGAAGCAATTAAAGCTGAACTTGAAAAAATAACTGGAAAAAGTATAAAGATTGACATTTTGGAAATAAAACAGCAGGATTTGGATGCACAGCTTTGTGCAGAAAATATTGCGTCACAGCTTGAAAAACGTATCTCTTTTAGAAGAGCTATGAAACAAGTAATGACAAGAACAATGAAAGCAGGAGCGAAGGGTATAAAAACTGCTTGTGCAGGAAGACTTGGAGGAGCAGAAATTGCGAGAACCGAGCATTATCATGAAGGAACAATACCTCTGCAAACTCTTAGAGCTGATATTGATTATGGATTTGCGGAAGCAGATACAACATATGGAAAGATTGGCGTAAAGGTTTGGATTTATAAAGGTGAGGTTCTTCCTGCTGCAAAGAAAGAGAACAAGGCAGAAGGGGGTAGACACTAATGTTATTACCTAAAAGAGTAAAATACAGAAGAGTTCACAGAGGCAGACTAAAGGGAACTGCTTCAAGAGGAAATGTAGTATCTCAAGGTGAATTTGGTATTCAGGCATTGGAACCAGGATGGATTACAAGTAATCAGATAGAATCTGCCAGAATAGCAATGACAAGATATATAAAAAGAGGCGGACAGGTTTGGATTAAAATTTTTCCAGATAAACCAGTGACACAAAAGGCGGCAGGAACTCGTATGGGTAGTGGTAAAGGATCTCCTGAGTATTGGGTTGCGGTTGTTAAACCGGGAAGAATTCTCTTTGAAATTGCAGGTGTTAATGAAGAGGTTGCAAAAGAAGCATTAAGACTTGCGATGCATAAACTCCCGATAAAGACAAAGTTTGTCAAAAGGGAAGAAATGGATGGTGAAGCAAATGAAGGCTAAAGATATTAGAACAAAATCAGTTGCAGAACTTGAAAGTGAAGTAAAAGAATTGAAATCAGAATTATTTAAATTGAGATTTCAACTTGCAACAAACCAGCTTAATAATCCAGTTAGAATTAGGGAAGTTAAGAGAGATATTGCAAGAGTGAAGACAATAATCAAGGAGAAGGATCTTAATAAGTAAGACCTTATATTTGAAAGGAGGTTGTCCGACTTGGCTGAGAGAAATTTAAGAAAAACCAGAGTTGGTAAAGTTGTGAGTGACAAAATGGATAAAACAATTGTTGTTGCAGTTGAAACAAGTGTTAAACATCCATTATACAAGAAGGTTGTTAAAACCACATATAAATTAAAAGCTCATGATGAAAATAATGAATGTGCTATAGGGGATAAGGTTAAGGTAATGGAAACCCGTCCGCTAAGTAAAGATAAACGTTGGCGTTTAGTGGAAGTAGTAGAGAAAGCTCAGTAATAGCGAATGGCGGAAACAAGGCTGTCAATAATGACAGCTGAGTGAGCGGCCACAGCAGAAAATTATTAAGTTATTTATTAGGAGGTACTGGAATGATACAAGTACAAACAAGACTTAAGGTTGCTGACAACACTGGTGCCAAAGAGATTATGTGTATAAAGGTTCTTGGAGGCTCAAAGAGAAGATATGCAAATATCGGAGATGTAATAGTAGCATCTGTTAAAACAGCTACACCAGGTGGCGTAGTAAAAAAAGGTGATGTTATCAAATGTGTTGTTGTGCGTTCAAAAAAGGGTATTAAAAGACCAGATGGTTCTTATATCCGTTTTGATGAAAATGCAGCCGTTGTTATAAAAGAAGATAAGAATCCAAGAGGAACACGTATTTTTGGCCCTGTTGCGAGAGAGCTTAGAGAAAATGATTATATGAAAATAGTTTCTTTGGCTCCTGAAGTACTTTAAGGAAGGAGGAATATAAATTATGTCAAGTATTAAAGTAAAAAAAGGTGATAATGTATATATCCTTTCCGGCAATGATGCAGGTAAAAGCGGTAAAGTACTGAGCGTTAACCCAAAGAATTCAACTGTTATTGTTGAAGGGATTGCAATGGCAACAAAGCACAAGAAACCTAAGGGTGTTAAAGAGCAAGGCGGAATAGTTCATGTTGAAGCACCTATTGATGTTTCTAAAGTAATGGTTATTTGTACTTCTTGTAAGAAACCATCAAGATTGTCAAATGGTGAAGGCAAAGGTGCAGTTAAAGTAAGAGTTTGTAAGAAATGCGGTGCTGAAATTAAGACGGCTTCTTACAAGAAAGATAAATAAATTTTCCTTGAAAGGAGGTTATACACGAAATGACAAGACTAAAAGACAAATATGTTTCAGAAATAGTCCCTGCTATGCAAGCTAAATTTGAATATAAAAACATAATGGAAGTGCCTAAACTCGAAAAAATAGTTGTAAATATGGGTGTTGGAAAAGCTAAAGATGATTCTAAAGCTCTTGATAATGCAATCAGAGATATGGGAATTATTACTGGACAAAAACCTATTGCTACAAAGGCAAAGAAGTCAGTAGCGAACTTTAAAATCAGACAGGGTATGAATATCGGATGTAAGGTTACTCTTCGCGGTAAGAAAATGTACGAGTTTGCTGATAAAGTAATAAATGTTGCACTACCAAGAGTTAGAGACTTCAGAGGTGTTTCGGCAACTGCCTTTGACGGAAGAGGTAACTATGCCCTTGGACTTAAAGAACAGTTAATATTCCCAGAAATTGACTATGATAAAATAGGCGATATTCAGGGAATGGACGTAATTTTCGTAACTACTGCAAAGACAGATGAGGAAGCTAAAGAATTGCTTACACTCATGGGAATGCCGTTTGTAAAATAAGGAGGGATTAATTCGTGGCAAAGAAATCTATGGTTGTCAAGTCACAAAGAACACCTAAATATTCAACCAGAGCACACAATAGGTGTAAATTATGCGGAAGACCGCATGCATATATTAGAAAGTTTGGTATCTGCCGTATCTGCTTCAGAGAATTGGCTTATAAGGGTCAAATTCCAGGAGTTAAGAAGGCAAGTTGGTAATTAATACTTATTGGAAAAGGAGGTTGTCTACATGCAGATAAGTGATGTTATAGCAGATTTATTGACGAGGATCAGAAATGCTGGGTCAGCAAAACATGAAACCGTTGATGTTCCTGCATCAAGTGTAAAGAGAGCAATTGTAAAAATCCTGCTTGATGAAGGTTATATTAAAGATGTTCAAGAGTTTGATGATAACAAACAGGGAATCATCAGAGTTACTCTAAAATATACTAACAAACAGCATGTTATTACAGGGATAAAGAGAATAAGCAAACCTGGTTTGAGAGTTTATTCAGCTAAGGATGAGCTTCCCAAAGTTCTTAATGGAATAGGGGTAGCTATTATCTCAACATCAAAAGGAATAATGACTGACCGTCAAGCTCGTAAAGAGGGAATAGGCGGAGAAGTACTCGCTTTTGTTTGGTAATAATATAAAATCTGAAAAGGACGATAAGTCCATAATTTAAAGATCAGGAGGTTTGACAGATGTCAAGAATCGGAAGAATGCCGATAACTGTTCCAGCAGGAGTAGAGATAAAATTATCGGATAAAAACGAAGTTCAAGTTAAAGGACCAAAAGGAAAATTAACTCAAAATTTAAGCAGTGAAATGATTATCAAGGTTGAAAGCAATCAGATAGTTGTTGAAAGACCATCAGAAAATAAAAAGCACAAAGCATTACATGGGTTAACAAGAACTCTTATTAACAATATGGTAGTGGGTGTAACAGAAGGCTATGAAAAAACACTTGAGATAAACGGTGTTGGTTACAGAGCATCAAAGAGCGGAAAGAAATTGGTATTAAATTTAGGATATTCACATCCTGTTGAGATGGAAGAGCCTGAAGGCGTAACCGTTGAAGTTCCTGCACAAAACAAGATTATTGTTAAGGGTATAGACAAACAAGCTGTTGGTGAATTTGCGGCTAAAATCAGAAGTAAAAGAGAGCCTGAGCCTTATAAAGGAAAGGGTATCAAATATTCTACTGAGATTATCAGACGTAAAGAGGGTAAGACCGGCGGTAAAGGTAAAAAATAAGGAAGGAGTGAGAAGATATGTCAAATAAGATTAGTAAGAATGAAATCAGACTTAGAAAACATGTAAGAGTACGTAAGAAGATATCAGGTACGTCAGAACGTCCAAGATTATGTGTATACAGAAGTTTATCTAACATATATGCGCAAATCATTGATGACTCTACAGGTAATACTCTTGTGGCAGCTTCAACTCTTGACAACACTCTTAAGGGTAAACTTGAGTTTGGAGGAAATGTTGAAGCGGGAACAGCTGTTGGTAAATTAATTGCTGAAAAAGCGTTGGCTAAAAACATTAAGCAGGTTGTTTTCGATAGAGGCGGATATATTTATCATGGAAGAATAAAAGCATTAGCAGAGGCTGCCCGTGAAGGCGGACTTGAATTCTAATTGAAGGAGGGAAAAAACGTGCAGCGTATAGATGCGAGTACATTAGAACTTAAAGAAAAAGTTGTTAACATTGGTCGTGTAACTAAGGTTGTAAAAGGTGGTAGAAATTTCCGTTTTAGTGCCTTGGTAGTAGTTGGCGACGAAAATGGATATGTTGGTGCCGGAATGGGAAAAGCGGCTGAAATACCCGAAGCAATTAGAAAGGGTGTAGAGGATGCCAAGAAGAACTTGGTTAAGGTTCCTTTAGTTGGAGGAACAGTTCCCCACGAAGTAATTGGAACTTACGGCGCTGGAGAAGTTTTGGTAATGCCAGCAAATGAAGGTACAGGAGTTATTGCAGGCGGACCTGTAAGAGCAGTACTTGAGCTTTGCGGAATAAGAGATATAAGAACTAAATCTCTTAGATCAAACAATCCAATTAACATGGTAAATGCTACTATAAATGGTCTTTCACAATTGAGAACGATTGAAGAAGTAGCTAAACTCAGAGGCAAGACAGTACAAGAGATTATAGAATAAGGAGGAGCACTTTAATGGCAAAGTTACAGGTTACATTAGTAAAAAGTACTAATAAAGCTAAACAAAAGCAGGTAGCTACAGTTGAGGCTCTTGGTCTTAGAAAAATAGGTAGTGTGGTTGTACAAAACGACAATCCGCAAATTCGGGGAATGATTAAGGTTGTTTCTCATCTTGTAAAGGTAGAAGAACTATAAGAGGAGGTGTAAACCATGAATTTAGTTGATTTAAAAAGATCTGAAGGCGCAACTAAAGCCCCATATAGAAAAGGCAGAGGCGCAGGTTCAGGTAATGGAAAGACAGGCGGTAGAGGTCACAAAGGTCAAAAGGCGAGAGCTGGCGGCGGAGTGAGAATTGGCTTCGAGGGAGGTCAGATGCCCCTTTACAGAAGAATTCCAAAAAGAGGATTTAACAATAAAAGATTTGCAAAGGTTTATGCTGAAGTAAATATCTCAGATTTGAACAACTTTGAAAATGACACTATTGTTGATATTGCAGAATTAGCAGAACTTGGACTTGTTAATAAGGTTATAGACGGTGTTGCAGTTTTAGGAAACGGTGAGCTGACTAAGAAACTTACGGTTAAGGCTGCAAAATTTACCAAGTCAGCAAAAGAAAAAATTGAAGCTGCCGGTGGAAAGGCAGAGGTGATATAAGGTGACTGGATTTTTTGAAACGATAAGAAATGCCTGGAAAATTCCTGATTTAAGAAAGAGAATAACATATACATTGATTCTTCTGCTTATATTCAGAATTGGGTGTTTTGTGCCAATTCCGGGTCTTAGTGCGGGTGCTATATCAAGTATATTGGGTGAAAATGACACAATGAATTTCTTGAATACAGTATCCGGTGATGCGCTAAAAAATGCGGCTATATTTGCGATGAGTATAACGCCTTACATTAATGCATCGATTATTGTTCAGCTTCTCACTGTTGCGATTCCTGCGCTTGAGCGTTTGGCAAAAGATGGTGGAGAAGAAGGAAAGAAGAAATTGGGACAGATTTCAAGATATACAACAATAGGATTAGCACTTCTTCAGTCTTTCTTTATAGCATACAATGCAAGAGGTAGTTTTTCATTGCAGCCAGTATGGTTTACTATAATTGTGGTTATGGCATCTTTGGCGGCAGGAACGGCATTCTTGATGTGGCTTGGTGAACAGATAACAGATAAAGGTATAGGAAACGGAATTTCACTGATAATCTTTGCGGGAATAATCTCGGGAATACCTTCTACTATAATAAGTTTATATGATGTATTCTTTGCAGCAGAAGGTTCAAATATAGTATTGGGAATATTATTTGTCAGTTTGATAGTATTGTTATTCCTTGCAATTATAGCAATGATAATATATATTACCGAGGCGGAGAGACGTATACCAGTACAATATGCAAAGAGAGTAGTGGGCAGAAAGATGTATGGCGGACAGAGTACAATAATCCCAATTAAGATTAACTCTGCGGGTGTGCTTCCCATCATCTTTGCAATGTCAATTATCTCTTTCCCATCAGTAATAATTTCGCTCTTCTTCTCAAATGCAGATAACGCATTTGTTAACGGAGTTAAGAATTTTGCATCAACCCCATGGCATCCGGTGGTAAATGCGATTCTTGTTATAGCTTTCACATTCTTCTATTCAGCAGTCTATTTTAATCCAAAACAAATATCTGATGATTTGAAGGATAATGGTGGATTTATTCCTGGAATAAGACCAGGTAAGCCGACAACTGATTATATAAAATCAATTTCTAACAAAACAACAATGGCGGGAGCTTTGTTCCTTGCATTTATAACAGTATTGCCAACTCTTTTACAGTACATTCTCAGACTTGTTGACATAAAATTTGCATCTGTAAATCTATGGCTTGGAGGAACATCCGTATTGATTCTTGTGGGTGTTGCACTTGAAACTGTTAAACAAATAGAATCATATATGCTTGCCAGACATTATAAAGGATTTTTGGAGTAATATGGTGTTTAGTGGATCGGCATTTCATAAATGTTTGGATTGCCGGTCCATATAAATATTATTGGAGGGCTTGTGAAAATAGTAGTATTAGGCGGACCTGGCGCAGGAAAAGGTACTCAGCTTATGAGAATAGCCGGAAAATTAAACATGGTACACATTTCAACAGGGGATATTTTTCGAGAAAATATCTCGCGGCAGACAGAATTGGGGAAACTTGCAAATACATACATATCAAAAGGAAAGCTTGTACCTGATACAGTAACTTGTAACATGGTTGCAGAGAGAATATCTAAAGAAGATTGTAAAGACGGATATGCTCTTGATGGATTTCCCAGAACAATAGAACAGGCAGAGTATCTGGATAATTATTTGAAAAATATTAAGGAAGAACTTGATGCTGTTATAGACATTGAAGTCGATGACAGTTTGATTATAGAAAGACTGACTGGAAGAAGAATATGTCCTGATTGCGGAATGAGTTTTCATATAGAATATAAAATTCCGCAAAGTAAAAATAAATGTGATAGTTGTGAAGCGGTATTAATTCACAGAGATGATGACAAATATGAAACGATAAAAAATAGACTTGATGTTTACCATCGTCAAACAACTCCGCTGAAAAACTATTATAAAGAATCAGGGAAATTGTTCACAATTGATGGAAATGGTAGTGTGGATGAAATTGAAAGCGAAATATTAAAAGCTTTAGGGGCTATGAATGATTAATATAAAGTCAGCAAAAGAAATTGAGCTTATGAGAGCCAGCCGGAAAAATAGTTGCAGAGGCACTCGAAATAGCAAAAGAAAATATTATTGAAGGAATTTCCACAATTTCTCTTGACAGAGTTGTAGAAAGTTATATAATAAAGAATGGCGCGCTTGCCTCTTTTAGGGGACAAAAAGGATATAAAGGTGCAATAGACTTTCCGGCGTGTTGTTGTATATCCGTTAATGATGAGGTTATCCATGGAATTCCGGATGACAGAATTCTTAGAAACGGAGATATTGTCAGCGTTGATGTGGGCGCGTATTATGATGGCTTTCATGGAGATGCGGCAAGAACCTTTAAAGTGGGTAAGGTATCTGAAGATGCAGAAAAGCTTATAAAGGTTACAGAAGAGAGCTTTTTTAAAGGCATTTTACAGGCTGTGCCAGGAAAAAGAGTAGGAGATATTTCCATGGCAATTGAAACCCATGCTGAGAATGCAGGTTTTTCGATTGTAAAGGAATTTGTCGGACATGGTATAGGAAGAGAGTTACATGAAGAACCATCTGTTCCAAATTATAGAACAGGAGGCCGCGGACCAAGATTACAGAGTGGAATGGCATTGGCAATTGAACCGATGATTAATTTTGGAGAAGAGTTTGTGGCGGTTTTAGATAATAAGTGGACGGTTGTTACAGAGGACGGAAGTCTTTCGGCACATTATGAAAATACTATCATAATTACCGACAATGGACCGGAAATACTTACGTTGTTATAGAATGTGTATTGAAAAGGATATGGTTTTGAATTTTAAAATACAGTATATAGGTGAGGTGAATAAATGAACCTCGGACAGATTGTATATTCAAAATCCGGCAGAGATGCAGGGAAAATATTTGTCGTTGTTAATATAGATGAAGAAAACTTTATTTATATTTCCGATGGAGATATGAGACGGTTTGAAAAGGCAAAAAAGAAAAAGCTTAAGCATATTGTTGAAACGGAATTTGTAGACCAAAGCATAAGAGATAAATTGCTTGAAGGTAATCGTGTTTCAAATGCTGAGCTGAGAAAAGCAATAAGCAGTTATTTGTGTGAGAACACAGGAGGTTAATTTTGGCTAGAGAAGATTTGATTGAAGTTGAAGGAACTGTTGTGGAAGCTTTGCCGAATGCCGTTTTTGATGTTGAACTTGAAAACGGACATAGAGTAAGGGCTCATATTTCCGGAAAATTGAGAACTAATTACATTAAGATTCTCCCTGGTGATAAAGTTACTTTGGAACTTTCACCATATGATTTAAATAGAGGAAGAATTACTTGGAGAGCTAAATAGTTAAGGAGGAAATGTAAAATGAAGGTTAGACCATCAGTAAAGAAGATTTGCGATAAATGCAAAATAATTAGACGCAAAGGTAAAATCATGGTTATTTGTGAAGCATATCCCAAGCACAAACAAAGACAGGGATAACAGTCATGAAATGATTATCACATTCGGAGCGGCTGTGTAGTGAATGTTAAGAATAATTCTTTGCAATAAGAACTACATTCTGAATGATAATTATATATTTTATGCAAGAAATGTTTGAAAAGGAATTTATTTAGATTTATTAGCGGAGGTGTAAGTACATGGCGCGTATTGCCGGAGTGGATTTACCGAGAGATAAGAGGATTGAAATCGGTCTTACTTATATTTTTGGAATCGGTAGACAGAAATCAAATGAAATATTAGAAAAGACAGCTATAAATCCTGACATAAGAGTCAGAGATTTGACTGATGATGAAATTAATAAACTTAGAGAAACTCTTGATAGAGACTATAAGGTTGAAGGTGATCTCAGAAGAGAGGTTTCTTTGAACATCAAGAGACTTATGGAAATAGGCTGCTACAGAGGAAGAAGACATAAAAATGGTCTTCCTGTAAGAGGTCAGAGAACTAAGACAAATGCAAGAACAAGAAAAGGTCCAGCGAGAACTGTTGCGGGCAAGAAAAAATAAGGGAGGGATATATAGATGGCAGCGAAAGCTACAGGTGCTAAAAAAGGTACCAGAAAAAGAAGAGAACGTAAAAATGTGGAACGCGGTGCAGCTCATATCCGCTCATCTTTTAATAATACTATTGTAACTATGACTGATACGGCAGGAAATGCTTTGTCATGGGCAAGTGCAGGTGGACTTGGTTTCAGAGGATCAAAGAAGAGTACACCATTTGCTGCACAGATGGCGGCAGAAACTGCTGCAAAAGCAGCAATGGAACATGGTCTTAAAACGGTTGAAGTTTATGTTAAGGGACCAGGTGCAGGTCGTGAAGCGGCAATCAGAGCACTTCAAACTGCAGGTTTGGAAGTTAGTCTTATAAAAGATGAAACCCCTATTCCTCATAATGGATGCAGACCGCCGAAAAGACGTAGAGTATAGTAGAATTATTAATGTGGAGGTGTATTTAAATGGCAAGATATACAGAAGCATCATGCAGACTTTGTAGAAGAGAAGGCGAAAAGCTTTTCCTTAAAGGCTCAAGATGCTATAGCGATAAATGTGGTGTGGCAAGAAGAGCATATGCTCCGGGTCAACATGGACAAGCGAGAAAAAAACAGTCTGAGTATGGTATGCAGCTTCGTGAGAAACAGAAAACAAAGAGATTTTATGGTGTATTGGAAAATCAATTCCATACTTACTATGAAAAGGCAACAAGCAAAAAGGGAATCACTGGTGAAAACCTTCTCTTCATATTGGAAAGCAGACTTGACAATGTGGTTTACAGACTTGGATTTGCAACTTCAAGAGCAGAGGCAAGACAGTTTGTAACTCATGAGCATTTTACTGTGAACGGAAAGAAAGTTAATGTTCCGTCATATTTGGTAAAAGTCGGAGATGTGATAGCTTTGTCTCAAAAGAGCAAAGAATCCAAGAGATTTGATCAGATTCTTGACATTACGAATGGCAGAGTAGTTCCAAGTTGGTTGGAATTTGATGCCGATAATTTTTCGGGAAAGGTTGTTAGTCTTCTTACAAGAGAAGAAGTTGACGCACCAGTTAGAGAACATCTTATCGTCGAGCTTTACTCAAAATAATAAAACTGTTATTTAAATGTTTAAAGGACAGTTTAAGAACAAAGTAATACGAAGGAGGGTTTTAAAGTGCTTGAGATTGAAAAGCCAAGAATTGAATGCGAAGAATTATCAGCTGATGGAACATATGGAAGATATGTTGTTGTACCTCTTGAAAGAGGATATGGTATTACACTTGGAAATTCTTTAAGAAGAATTTTATTGTCTTCATTACCAGGGGCAGCGGTTACATCTGTTAAAATTGATGGTGTGCTCCATGAATTTTCCATAGTACCAGGTGTTGTTGAAGATGTTACAGAAATAATATTGAACATAAAAGGTTTGGCTATAAAGATGCATTCTGATGAGTGCAGAAATATAACCATTGATGCTAAAGGACCGGGTGTTGTTACAGCTAAAGATATTATTACAGATCAAAATGTGGAAATATTAAATCCGGATTATCACATAGCTACCTTGAGTGAGGATGCCCATTTAGTCATGGAAATGACTATTAATAGAGATAGAGGCTGGCAGCCTGCTGATAAAAACAAGGCGCATGCACAGAATATTGGTGTAATACCAATTGACTCCATTTATTCTCCGGTTACGAAGGTTAATTATACTGTTGAGAATACTCGTATTGGTAAAGTTACAGATTATGATAAACTTACTTTGGATATATGGACTGACGGGACTGTAACACCTAATGAAGCTATAAGTTATGGTGCGAAGATACTGTGTGATCATTTGAGTTTATTTATAAACCTTACTGAAAACATTATTCCTTCAACATTAGCAGATGAGAAGGAAGATGCAAACAAATCATCTATAATGGATACTAATATTGAAGACCTTGATTTGTCTGCGAGATCTTTTAATTGTTTAAAGAGAGCAGGAATAAATACTGTCTCAGATTTGGCAAATAAAAGTGAAGAGGAAATGATGAAGGTTAAAAACCTAGGAAAAAAATCCCTTGATGAAGTTAGACTTAAGCTAGAAGCATTAGGTTTGGCGCTTGTGGATTCCAATAACAATAATTAACACGTTATTTAGTAAGAAGTAGGAGGTAATAAGATAATGCCAGCACCAAGAAAGTTGGGACGTACTACAAATATAAGAAAAGCTATGTTGAGAAGTCTTACAACAGCTTTATTACAAAACGGAAGAATAGAAACTACCGAAACAAGAGCAAAAGAAGTTAAGAAAATTGCTGAGAAATTAATTACATTAGCAGTTAGAGAAGCTGATAATTTTACAACTAAAGCACAAATTGCAAGTGCAGCTAAACTTGACGCTAAAGGTAAGAAAGTTATGAAAGTGGTTACTTCTAAGAACGGAAAGAAGTACAAGGTTGTTGAAAGAGAAATTACAACAAAGATGGCTACTGTTGACAATCCGTCAAGATTGCATGCAAGAAGACAGGCAATTCGTTATATTTATCAGGTAAAAGATGAAAAAGGAAACAATTTGAAGGTTGTTAATAAATTGTTTGACGAATTAGCTGTTAAATATAAAGACAGAAAAGGCGGATACACAAGAATTTATAAGACAGGACCAAGAAGAGGAGATGCTGCTCCAATGGCAGTTATCGAATTGGTATAAGCTTGTTGAACTTAGTTGAGAAGTAATAACGGGGATTGTCTATATTTAGACAATCCCCGATTGACTAACAGGAGAAAATGAGATGTGTAGCATAATTTCCACGGAAAATTTAAAATATATCTACAGCGGTGACAGTGAAATAAATGCAGACGATATTACAGCATTGAAAAATGTTTCTCTTAATGTTGGCAAAGGTGAATTTATCACAATTCTAGGACGTAATGGGTCAGGGAAATCAACTTTGGCAAGAATCTTGAATGCACTGTTAATACCAACAGAAGGAGTGTGTATTGTTGGTGGAATGGACAGTAAAAAAGAAGAAAATCATTGGGAAATCAGAAAAATGTGTGGTATGGTTTTTCAAAATCCGGATAATCAAATTATTGGAACAAGCGTAGAAGAGGATGTTGCCTTTGGATTGGAAAATATAGGAGTACAGACAGAGGAGATTCGCATAAGAATAGATGAAGCCATGAAATGTGTGGGGATATATGAGAAAAGGGAAAGTGCCCCTCACTTGCTTTCAGGAGGGCAGAAGCAGAGAGTTGCCATAACAGGAATTTTGGCAATGAGACCACAATGCATAATTCTTGATGAAGCCACAGCAATGCTTGACCCAATAGGACGTAAGGAAGTGGTTTCAGTAATTAGACAACTAAACAGAGAATATAAGATGACAATTTTACATATAACCCATCATATGGACGAAGCAGTTTTTGCAGATCGTGTTATAGTAGTCGATGACGGGGAAATAAAAATCGAAGGAACACCTAAAACTGTTTTTTCAAAAGCAGAAGAATTGAAGAAATTGGGCTTGGATGTACCCCAAGTGACAGAACTGTTTGCAGAACTCAAGAGAAATGGGATAGAATTGCCAAAAGATGTGTTTGCAGAACTCAAAAGAAATGGGATAGAATTGCCAAAAGATATTCTTACAGTTGAAGAAGCAGTAAAATATCTTGCCCCAATGATAGAGAGGGTGAAAAATGTCTGAATTTGCAATAAGAACAGAGAATTTAAAATATACATATGCGGCAAATACACCGTTTGAAACTCCTGCTATAAATGATATTTCAGTTTCAATAGAAAGAGGGAGTTTTACTTGTCTTATAGGTCACACTGGATGTGGAAAATCTACATTGATTCAGCATTTTAATGGATTGTTAAAGCCTACAGAAGGTAAAATATATATAAATGATAGTGAAGTGACAAATAAAGAATTAAAACAATTGAGAAAAAATGTTGGATTGCTCTTTCAATATCCGGAACATCAGTTGTTTGAAGAAACAGTGTATAAAGATGTGGCATTTGGATTGAAAAATTATGATTTTTCAGAAGAGGAAAAGGATGCGAAAATAAGGCAATCAATTTTGGCAGTGGGGCTTTCGGAAGATATACTCGAACGTTCCATATATGAGCTGTCAGGAGGGCAAAAGAGAAGAGCGGCCATAGCGGGAGTCTTTGTAACCGAGCCGGAAATACTCATTTTGGATGAGCCGACAGCAGGACTTGACCCCAAGGGCAGAGATGAGATTCTCAATATGATTAAAGAGTTTCACCAAAAGAAGCAAGTTACAGTTATATTGGTTTCACACAGTATGGAGGATGTGGCAAGGCTTGCGGATTACATAATTGTAATGAATAACGGAAGGGTGGAAATGGAAGGTATACCCAAAGATATATTCGTTAATAAGGATAAACTTGAGGGAATGGGACTGTCTTCACCGCAAATAACAGAACTTATGATTGAATTAAACAGGATAAATCCTGATATAAATAAAAATTGCTTTACAGTTGAAGAGGCGGTTAAGAACATTTTGAACATATTGAAAGGCCAGGGAACATGTTAAACAATATAACTATCGGACAATACATTCCAGGCAAGTCATTTTTGCACAAAATGGACCCGCGAATGAAAATATTGTTGCTTTTGGCATTTATGGTGCTGGCATTTATAGTGCAAAGCTACTATTCATATATTTTTCTATATGTTTTTACTTTTGGAGTAATTCTTGCATCAAAAATACCCTTGGGCTATACAATAAAGGGTATGAAACCTATATTGTTTCTATGTATGTTTACATTTGTTATAAATCTTTTTACCATAAAAACGGGTGCTGAAATATTTTCCATATGGATTATTCATGTTCATTTTGATTCATTGTATATTTCAGGATTGCTGGTACTGAAACTCATGTTGTTAGTGCTAAGCACATCATTGCTCACCTTGACTACTACACCAATAATGCTTACTGACGGACTGGAAAAATTATTAAAGCCGATAGGCATTTTTGGAATATCTGCACATGAAATAGCAATGATGATGACTATTGCGCTAAGATTTGTACCCACATTGATTCAGGAGACTGACAGAATAATAAAGGCTCAATCGTCGAGGGGAGCCGACTTCGACACGGGAAATATTTTCCAAAAAATGAAAAGTTTTATTCCGGTGATAATACCGCTTATTTCAGGGGCATTCAGAAGAGCA